>Ga0197143_1001167_pt1 | contig 23271 bp, 28 predicted proteins | sample GBS70_MetaG_FD_148603 | JGI IMG/M metagenome (GOLD analysis project Ga0197143, IMG submission 148603) | Sediment microbial communities from Great Boiling Springs, Gerlach, Nevada, United States - GBS 70_MetaG | ecosystem: Environmental > Aquatic > Thermal springs > Hot (42-90C) > Sediment...
CCACGACCCGTACCGGATCTGCCGGGAGGTGAGCGGCATCGGGTTCCTCACCGCCGACCGCATCGCCACTGCGGCGGGACTCCGGGGGGACGACCCCCGGAGGGTCGAGGCCGGCGTCCTTTACGCGCTTGAGGAGGCGGCCGCAGAAGGGCACTGCGCCCTCAAGGAGGAGGACCTGAACAGAAAAGCGGCCGCCCTCCTGGGGGTGGAGGAGGATAAAGCCCGGGCGGCCGTCCGCAGGCTCGCAGAAAGCGGGGAAGTCGTCCGGGAGGGCGGGCTCGTTTTCCCTCTCCCGATGTTCAAGGCTGAGGCGCGCGTGGCCCGGCACACCGCAAGGCTCCTGCGGAATGCGCGGCCGCTCCCTCCCCGCGCGGCGGAGGCCCTGCCGCGCGCGCTGGGGGAGATGGGCGTCCGGCCGAACCCGGAGCAGATGAGGGCGATCCGCGCGGCGCTGCAGGGAGGGGTGGTGGTCATCACGGGGAACCCCGGCACCGGGAAGACCACAACGCTGAGGGCGATCGCCGCCGTCCTCAGGGAGGCGGGTGTGGAGACGGCCCTGGCATGTCCCACCGGCAGGGCCGCGCAGCGCCTGGCCGAGCTCGCGGGCCGGCCGGCGTCGACGATCCACAGGCTCCTCGGGTACGACCCGAGGCGGGGGTTCGCCTTCGACGAAGAGGCGAAGCTCCCGGCGCAGGCGGTGCTCGTGGACGAGGCGAGCATGATCGACCTCCCGCTCATGGCGCACCTTCTGGGCGCCCTGCCGGACGGGTGCGCGCTCGTCCTCGTGGGCGACGTGGACCAGCTTCCCCCGGTCGGCCCCGGGGACGTCCTGCGCGACCTGATCCGGAGCGGGGCCGTCCCCTGCGTGCGCCTGGTCACCATCCACCGCCAGGCCGCCTCCTCCCTGATCGTAACGAACGCCCACAGGATCGTGCGGGGCGAGTTCCCCTACCTGCCGACTTCCCCCGGAAGCGACGTCCTGTTCGTCCCGGCCGAGGATCCCGAAGCGCAGGTCGACGCGGTCATACGTGTCCTGACGAGCTTCCTCCCACGTCTGGGATACGACCCCCGGGACGTCCCCGTCTTCTGCCCGATGTACAGGGGCTCGAACGGGATCGACGCCCTCAACGACGCCATCCGGGAGGCGGTCAACCCCGCGTCACCCGGGAAACCGGAAGTACGGAGGGGGAAGCACCTGTACCGGCTCCACGACCGGGTCCTGCAGGTCTCCAACAACTACCGCACCGGGGTCATGAACGGGGAGCTCGGCATCGTCACAGACGTCGACCCGGAGCGGGGGAGGGTGGAGGTCGCGTTCCCGCAGGATACGGTGATCTACATGCGGGATGAACTCGACGAGCTGGTCCCCGCGTGGGCCATCTCCGTGCACAAGGCCCAGGGCGGGGAGTACCCTGCCACGGTCACGCTCCTCGACACGCGCCACTACGTCCTCCTGACGCGCAACCTCCTGTACACCGCCCTGACGAGGGCCCGGGAGCTCTGCGTCGTCATCGGGAGCAGGCGCGCCATCGGCCTGGCCCTGCGGAACAACACGCCCTCCCTGAGGGTGGGAGCGCTCGCCCGGAGGGTCAGGGAGGAGGTGGAGATGGAATGCGCGACATCCACGGTCTGGTGAGGTACGCGGCGCGCGACCCGGAGGGGCTCCTCAGCAGACTCGTCCCCGAGTGGGCCGTTCCTCCCTCCGACTTCGCCAGGATGGCGGAGTGGGTCAGGGACGCCGCCAGGTGGGCGCTCCGCAACCGGGACGCGGACGCATTCCTGCGCGTCCTCGACGCTATCTGTGTCTCCGTGCCCCTCCGCGAGGAGGTGGCGGGAACGCTGCGGCCACGCCGCAAGAGGCCGGGGGTGGATGGCAGCCGGCTCCGAGAGGTCCTGGAGAACCTCGAGGAGATCGCCTCCCGGTACACGAAGCTGCGCAGGTCGGGCAAAACGCTCGTCGGCCTGTGCCCCATCCACCCCGAGAGGAACCCAAGCTTCCACGTCTACCCCGACCACCACTTTCACTGCTTCGGCTGCGGCAGCCACGGGGACGCCGCCGACCTCGTCGCCGCGGTCGAGGGCGTGAGCAGAAAGGAAGCCATCAGGATGCTCCTCAGGGGGGAGGTGGCCAAGTGGTCGACACCGACAGGGTAGTCATCACACCCCACGCGGTAGAGCGATTCCTGCTCCGCTACCCATCCGAGGTGCTGCCGATCCGCCCGGAGCGGGAGATCAGGGGGCTGCTGAGGAGGGCTAAGCGGCTCCCCCCACGGCAGGCGCGCCGGTACGGCCTCTCGCTGCAGCGGCCCTCCGCGGTGCTCGCAGTGGACGGGTGGATCTTCCCCATCGTCAGGGGCCCGGCAGGCCCCGTCCTGCCCACCGTCCTGCGCCGGCATACGGCCGAGAACGACGCCGCCGCGGTACGGGAGGAGCGCCTCCGCAACTGGGAGGCGTTCCGCAGCGGCAGGGCCGACCGGCTCCTTGTGGGGCTCGCCGTCGAGCTCGGGACGACGGACCCCTCGGCCCTCGCACGGGCGTGGCGGGAGCGGGGCTACCCGCGGGTCCAGCACGGCGGTTACCCAACGTTCGAGGCGTACTGCCGGAGCCGGACCCACGTCCTGAGGGAAGCGGCCGTCCCCACCCTGCCAGACGCACCCAAACGGCCTTTTTTCGGTGGTTTACCCGGGGGCGGGTATGGAGAGTCCCCAGGCCGACAAAACGCGGCCCTACGATGACTACAGTGCACCACAGGCTATCTGTCCTGGGGGTCTAGGGGAATGGAGTGGGTCGCCCTCCTCCTGCTGAACAGTCCCGTCCACCAGGTGGCCGTCCTGGTGTACATGACGTACCGCGTGGAGCAGTTCTGGGAGGTAACGGCCGGGCTCAGCGCGATCGGGATCGCGTGCGCCCTTGCCTTGCGGCTCGCACAGGGGCGGGCCGCGCGGTCCGGTAAAACCCTGGCTTGAATTCGCGGCGTAAATCCGGGGGCCGCGCCGGCGGCCCCGTCAGGTGGCCGTACGGGGGGTAAGGTGGAGTGTGCCCTGGGAGGATCGAGAGGCTATTGAAGCGCGCAAAGTCGGGGGACAGATGGGCGGCCTGGGTCGTCCAGCAGAAGGAGGCGGACCGGCTGCTCAAGGCCGTTGAGCGGGAGCGGAGCAGCCACAGCGTCCGCATCACCGGTTCCTCTTCCCCGAGCAGGCGGATGGCGAAGAAGTGGCGCACCGCCGATGGGGGAGATCCCTTCCTCCTGGCAACCCCCGTCCCGCCGGGACCGGCGCCTCGCCCCATTGCAGTGGGGCGGATCCCGGACAGAGCAGCCGCACGCCGCCCCGCGCGTACCGGGAACGTCAAAAGTTCGGGGAGGTGATTCGATGGCCCAGCCAATTCCACCTGAAACCCTCGCGTGGTTCGGGGGGGACGAGCTGCGGGCGCGCGTCTTCATCGACAAGTACGCGCTGCGCGGAACGAACGACGAGCTCTTGGAGACCACGCCCGACCAGATGTGGGATCGGGTCGCCCGCGAGATCGCGTCCGTCGAGGAGACGGAGGCGCTCCGGCGCGAGTGGGAGGAGAAGTTCCGGTGGCTTCTTGAGGATTTCCGCATGATCCCCGGGGGCCGCATCCTGTTCGCCGCCGGCAACCCGCGCCGGGCAACCGCCTCCAACTGCTACGTCATCCCCATCTTGGAGGACTCCATCGAGGGGATCTTCCAGTGGTGCAAGGAGGCGGCCCGCACGTACTCGCTTGGCGGCGGGTGCGGGGTCGACATCAGCGTTCTCCGGCCACGCGGCAGCCCGGTGAACAACGCTGCCCGCCACAGCACAGGGGCCGTCTCGTTCATGGAGCTGTTCTCCCTCACGACCGGGACCATCGGGCAGCGGGGTAGAAGGGGAGCTCTCATGATCACGATATCAAGTGATCACCCCGACGTCCTCGAGTTCTGCCGCGTCAAGCGCGACCAGAAGTCCGTCCGTTATGCCAACATCTCCGTCCGCGTTACGGATGCGTTCATGCGCGCCGTCGAAGCGGACGGCCGCTACCTCCTCCGATTCCACAGCGATAAGGCCCACGTGGAGCGCGAGATCCGCGCGAGGGACCTGTGGCGCGAGCTCATCGAGGGGGCGTGGGGATGGGCGGAGCCCGGCGTCATCTTCTGGGACACAATGAAGCGGTGGTCGACCTCCGAGTACAACGGGATGGAGATCATCACCACCAACCCCTGCAGCGAGATCCCGCTGGAGCCCTACGGTTCCTGCAACCTGGCCAACGTCAACCTCGCCCGGTTCGTGCTCGACCCGTTCACAGACCGCGCCCGGGTCGACCGGGAGGGCCTTGAGCGGGCGCTGCGCTGCACCGTCCGCTTCCTGGACAACGTGGTCGACTGGAACATGGACCGCCATCCCCTTCCCCAGCAAAAGGAGGCGATCCGCAAGTCCCGCCGCATCGGCGTCGGGTTCACAGGGCTCGCGGACATGCTCGTCCAGCTCCGGTTGCGCTACGACTCGGAGGAAGCCGGGGAGTTCGTCCACCGCATGTTCAACTGGATCAAGAACATCGTCTACGATGAGTCCGCGAACATCGCCGCCGAGAAAGGGACGTTCCCCGCGTACGACAGGGAGCGCCACCTCGGGGGCCTCTTCCTCCGGACCCTTGCGCCCGAGGTCATCAACAAGGTCCAGACGGTCGGCCTCAGGAACGTCGCGCTCCTGACCGTCCCTCCCGTAGGCAGCGGGGCCGCGCTCGCCGGGGTCACAAGCGGCATCGAGCCGATCTTCGACCTCTCCTACACCCGGCGCTCGGAGTCGCTGTCCAAGGAGCACTTCACGGTCTTCCATCCCCTCGCGCGCCGGTACATGGACGAGTTCGGCGTGGACGACCCCGAGAAGCTACCGGATTACTTCGTGACTTCGCACCGGATCAGGCCGGAGATGCGCGTCCGCATGCAGGCGGCGATCCAGGCCCATATCGACCATAGCATTTCCAGCACGGTCAACCTCCCGGAGAACGCCACCTTCGAGGACGTCGAGCGCATCTACCTCCTCGCCTGGAAGCTCGGGTGCAAGGGGATCACCGTCTACCGGTCCGGGTCCCGGGAGAACATCCTGACCCCCCTGGATGAGGGCCGGAAAGGAGAGGAAGGGGCCGTGAAGGAGCGGGAGTCCATCACAGTCGTCGAACCGGCTGAGGACGCCGTAGCTGCGCTGGCCGACCGCGTGACCCGGCTCGCCGCGCAGGCCATGCCGGACTTTACGCCCGACGGCAGGAGCCCCGAGGAGCGGATCGAGCACGCCGTGCGCGCCCTCCTCGACCGCCTGAGGGCCGCCGCGCCCGGCCAGCTCCAGCTCGTCGGAGAGGCTCCCGTGCTCAGGCCGAGGCCGTCCGTCCTGTACGGCGTCACCCTCCCGCAGAAGGCGCCCGAGGGGAACATCCAGGTCACCCTCAACGAGGTGGACGGGGAGCCGTTCGAGCTCATCGTCCACGGCGGGAAGGCAGGGTCGGACATCCTGGCCATCGTCCAGGCCCTGGCGCGTGCCGCCTCGGTGCTCCTCAGGCTCCAGCGCCTCCCGTCGCAGACGGAGAGGCTGGAGCTGTTGATCGAGCAGTGGAAGGGCATCAAGGGGAGCCGCCAGCTCGGGCTCGGCCCCAACGCCGTGTACAGCGCACCAGACGCCATCGCACAGGCCCTGGAGCGCTACCTGGACCTCAAGAGGGGCGCCGCCCCGGAGGAGACGCCCCCAGTAGAGCGTCCCGAAGGCCGCGGGCCCGTTGTCGCGACGAACGGCAACATGTGCCCGCGCTGCCACCGGTTCGCCCTCGTCACCGAAGAGGGGTGCACGAAGTGCGTGGAGTGCGGGTTCAAGGAGTGCTAGGCGGCGCAGGGGAGGGGAGCACCGTGTCCCTCTCGTGCTGGAAGTGCGGCGCCTCCCTCCCCATCCCCATGGCCGATCTCCGGAGGCTTCAGGAGGAAACCGACCGGGCCATCCGGGCCGCCTTTCACGATGGGGTGGAGGATTCCGTGGACTGGGAGAACGCCAGGTGCGCAGAAGTCCGCCTCGTCCTCGGCGGGCGCGGGGCCTTCTACCAGGTCATCGTCCGCGGGGCGCACCCGGACGCAGCCTGGTTACGCGAGCACATCCGGGCCAGGCTCGCCCTGGCCGGGTACGAAGCCGAGGTAATAACGGAATGGTAGATGCCGCGCTCATCGCATCCGGGATCGCCGCGCTCCTCATCGTGCTCGTCCTGTTCGGGCGCACCACGGAGGAGAGATAAATGGCATGAACCTCCTCGCAGATCTCGCGCTCGGACTCGCCGTCATGTTCCTGCTCCTCGTCAGGTACGGGGTAATCCTGCCGGATTCTGTCCTCCACAGGATGATCGGCTGGAAGGGATATCCCCTGTGGTGGACGCCGGTCCGTTCCCTGGACGATGGAGCGGGCGATCGTCCCCCGCATTCTTGGCCCCCTGACCGCACGCCGGAGGTGGGTTCGATTCCCCAAGCCCGGCAAGACAACTACCTCGTTTGCCCGCCTTCCTACCCTACCCCGGCCGGGTTCCGGGGCCCGGTCGAGGTGCCGTGCTCGTCGTGCGGCAGACCGGTTACGCTGCTCAACCGTACGAGTGCGCTCCAAGCCGTCCAGGTCTGCCATGATTGCTTCGTAAAGCTGCGCGGCTCCGGCGCCGCAGAAGGATGGTGATGCGCATGCCTCAGCATCCACTCATCCCTCAAAGGCACCGCGCCGACCCGGTTCTCATCTGGCTCGGCATCTGTGCTGCCCTGTTCATCGGGTTTCTGCCGCAGCTGACGCGCGCGGTGCACAACGTTGATGTCTTCTCACCGCTCCGGACCGAGAGCGGGCTAGAGAGCGTCCTTGCGAAGGGCCTCGCCGCGGCAATGGGGCTGCCGCGTCTTGCTGCGGCGCTTCTGGTTCTGGTACACGGGCTCACCGGGTTCCCGCCGCCCGACGACGTGAGGAAGGAGAAAGTACAGAGCGTGCGAGAGAGAGCCTATTTGTTCATAGGGTGGCTCACGGTGGGTTATGCAATCGCCGGAGCCGCCATCGTAGGCATAACACGTAAATAGGAGGTCACGACATGCGATGGGGTTCAACAGGCAAGGTTCCTCGCAACACTGTGTGGGAACAGGCCGTCCGCGACTGCTGGAGGCTCATCAGGGGAAGCAAGAGCCCCAGGGAGGCGGAGTCCCTCTATGCCAGACTCGTAGCTTTCATGGCACAGGTTCCGCCACACCTTCGGATCGCGTTCGGCGGCGCCATCACACCGCCCTACCGGGGACGGCGCACGCCGCTGCGAACGCGCATCCTCAGTCCCGGATTGGAGGAGCCGCGATCCTTGGAATGAACCTGGTTTCGGCTATCAAAGACGCGGCAGCCGGCCTCCCCGTGACGGCCGTCTTCCTGATCCGGTACGGCGTCCTCTTTCCAGGGTCATGCCTTCGCCGCCTGATCGCGCGACGCGTCTGCCCGCTGGGGCGGGTACGCGAATTCCACCCAGAAGACGCCAGGCCGCGGCCGCCGGCCAGGCACGGATGCGGGGTGGCGCGCCGATGAACCGGGATCTCTTAGGGATCTCCGCGTGCCTCCCGGCAGAGTACGCGGTTCGCACAGCAGGCGGCATGGTCGGCCTCTATCACGGAAGCCACCTCGTCGCCATCTTCGGCGCGGGAACGCCGGAGGACAAGATCGTCGAGGTTGCCCTCCGACACGCCGCGCCCAGGTGGGGGCTCGGCGATCGAGAACTCCACATTCTCCTGCATTTCCTCCGCAAAGGATCTTCCCCGGCCGAGATCGCGGGGGCGTGGGGGATGAGACCTGGAGAGGTGCGCAGGGCCGTTAGGACCGCCGCCGCTGCGCTGGGTGTCCGGCTTTGGCGGTGAAAGCGTGGGAAAGAGAGAGTCTGGAAAGGCTATCGTTCCAACCACGGTCGTCCGGTGCCGCCGCTGCGGCAGGACCATTACCATCGTGTGGACGCGGAGGATGGGGACACCGATTCCCCTTTGCTCCGCGTGTGCAGCAAGGTTTGAGGGGTGATCGACATGCGCAACATCGGTGGAATCACGTTTCTCCTTAAGTTACTCGGCGGGATCCACAAGTACGCGGATTATATCAAGAACGACCTTACCTCCGGCGAACACTACCTCCCTCAGCACCCGTTCCGCCAGGACTTCCCCGGAACCACGGTCTTGATCGGATCTCCCGGGATCACCGCGTCCATTGCAGGGTTCACCTACCACCTGGCCCGCCGGATCGGCGAAGGGCTCAAGCTTGTCGGTCTAACCCGCTATCGCGTGCCCTCTGCGACGGACTCTCAGGCCTCCAACCTGTTCTACGAGGCGGTTCTCGTGCCCGACCCCGGTAGACCCGAGTGGGGGGGAAGCACTCCTCGTCGGGGGCTGCACGGATTACTCGGGAGAGGGCGGCGCCGGCATGCGGGAAATGGAAAGCTTCTTCGCCCTCCTGTCGGACGTCTACGGGGTTCGTATTGACGACCGGACCTCGGCGGACGACGCGATGCGCCGCATCAATACCATGCTCTGCGCGCTGAACGAAGGAGAACGCTCTTGATCTCGACGACCATTATTCTCATCCTTTGCGCTCTACTCTACGTCGCGAACCGTGCGGCACGAAGGGACAGCGGAGCGCGCTCGGCCGCGGGCCATCGGAAGGACAGCGCCACCACACCCGAGCCTGCAGGGCGCAGTGAGGAGGATTGCGCGGACTATCTCCCCTGGAGCTGGATCATGTTCCTGTTCTTGTTCTCGGACAACGAGTAGACGAGGTGGGAGCATGGAGAACATGGTGTGGGCTTTCGGGGAAATCGGGATCTGGCGGGATACCCTGGAGGGCAAATCCGTCGTCCACCTCGTAGGATCCGGGTACGACGTCGTCGCCGATCCGTCAGGTGTGGTTCCGGTTCCGGAGGACATCGCCCCCCGCATTGACCTGGAGTCCATCCCCTCCCGACCGGAGGAGGGTTCCACCCGGAGACCAACCAGCCCCGGAGCGGAACGGTGGCTGGGCATCCGGGTTCGCGTGCTCGACCACGGGTTCGTCACCCTCGTGGACTACATGGGCACCGACGAGTCCATCGTCCGCGCGGCCCGGGTCAGCACGGGCAGCAGGAGCAAGGGACCGGAGGACGACCGCAGGCTGATCCGCTACCTCATGCGGAACGCCCACACGAGCCCGTTCGAGCACGTCGAGGTTGCGTTCCACGTCCGCCTCCCGATCTTCGTGGCGCGCCAGTGGGTCAGGCACCGCACCGCCCACCTCAACGAGCACAGCGCCCGCTACTCGGAGCTCCGGGACGAGTTCTACCTGCCGGAGCCCGAGGACATCGGAGGGCAGGATGCGTCCAACAGGCAGGGACGCGGGGATCCCCTGCCGCCCGAGAAGGCCAACCTGGCCAGGACCATGATGGACAAAATCCACGCGGACGCCTACAGGACCTACGCCAAACTGCTTGAGCTTGGGGTCGCCCGCGAGCTGGCAAGGCTCGTCCTGCCGGTCAGCATTTACACGGAGTGGTACTGGAAGATCGACCTGCACAACCTCTTCCACTTCCTCAAGCTGCGGCTCGACCCGCACGCCCAGTTTGAGATCCGGAGGTACGCCGAGACCATTGCGGCCATCGTCAGGGACGGGTGGCCGCTCGCCTGGGAGGCGTTCGAGGACTTCGCCCTTCGGGCCGTCCCGCTCTCGCGGTCCGAGCTGGAGGTTCTCAGACTGCTCAACCTGCAGATCGACGCGCAGGCCCTTGAGGAGGCCTGCGCGTCCGTCGGGCTCGGCGAGAGAGAAAGGCGCGAGCTAAGGCGGAAGTTCACCACCGTCGGCATGCTCACAGAGGAGCACGGCCGATAAGGAAGCGGTCGGAATGGTTTGCCCCGCTGCGCGGGGAAATGCCAGGGACCCGCGGCTGAAGCCTGGGTCTCTGGCGCCACAACGAAACGAAAAAGAGGTGATGACCATGCGGAAGTTTAGCATTAGCGCCTACGCGACCACGGAGATTGATGCCCCGGACCAGGTTAAGGACTGGGTTTCCAGGATCATCGAGAACGACTCGTCGGCGTACGAAGAGATGGATATGTGCTGGGTCCTCAATACGGACCTCTACGGTCCCTGGGAGGCTCCCTTTATGTACTCCATCAGCGCTCTTGCCTCCCTCGCTGCGAGCCTCAAGGAAGAAGGAGACCAGCTCGCGCCGGAAGACGACGTCGTGGACTGGCTTGAGGACCACCATGGGTTCATCCTCATTCATCCTCGTTGAGGTGAGCTGAAGTGGCGTTCAAGGAGTCCAAGAAGCGGAAAGAGGCGCCGCCCTTCAGCGGATCCCCTCCCGATGAATTCATCCTCCGGAGGGGCCTGTGTGTAGCCATCTTCACAGAGCCTGCTGGAGATGGCGGCGTAATCGACCTGGCATCCCCGAACAACAAAGTGGGCATCCCGGTCCACCTGCGGTGCGCCGACGCCCTCTTTCACGCCGGGTGGGTGTCCGTGCAGAGGGGGATCGAGGTCGCCAGGCTCGTTGGGATGGACGGGTACATCGTCCGTCTCACGCGCGGGGGCGAGTGCAGGATCATCCTGCACAGGTCCCTCCCAAGCGCCCTTGTGAGCAGGATCTTTGGAGGTAATCAGGATGGATCCCAGGCTGAGGAACGCGCTTAACGGCTTGCTCGAGGCCTACGGGAAGTATAGAGAGCACTCCACGAGGTGGGTCCCGTACAGGCCTGCGCCCGACGAAAAGGAGAAAGCGTTCGCGGTGACCGTCCTGCTCGAAGCGCAGCTCAGGTCAGCCATTGAATTGGTCCTGCGCCAACCGGGGGCGACTACGCCGCACGGGCTGGTCAGCAGGCAGGTCGCCCCATTCCTGGACCTGATCCTCCCCCGGGGGGACGCCACATGGGACGGGAAGAAGCACGCCTAGCAGGACGGAAGGCCGTGGAGCCCATCGCTGTGCTCGGGGTGGACCCGGGAACGCGCCGGGCCGGGGTCGCCGCGCTGGGCCGGAACGGAAGGCTCCTGTCCCGCAGGGCCATTTCCCTGGACGGCGCGGATCCCAACCGGAGGCTTCTTGCGCTCTACGAGGCCGTGGCGGACGCGCTGGACAGGTCCAGGGCGGCAATCGTTGCCATCGAGAACCCCTCCCACCCCCGCAACGCGAGGACGGCCCACCTCCTGGGGAGAGCAGTGGGGGTCTGCGTGCTGGCCGCCGTGGAGAGAGACCTTATCGTGCTGGAATACCGGCCCGCGCAGGTGCGGCGGGCGGTGGAGACCGTCCGGAGAAAGTGGCCGTCCAGCAGCAGGTGGTCCAGCGATGAGGTTACGGCAACCGCGCTGGCCCTGCTGGCGCTAGAGGAGCCTATCGAGCCGTGAACAGGACGGCCTCTCTCCTCGCCCTCCTGGCGGCACTCAACGCACTCGACGCCGTCCTCACAGTCCTGTGGGGGGTGGAAGCACCCGCAGCTTGAGATCAACCCCATTGGGCGCGCGCTCCTGTACCTGAATCCTTGCCCACCGTAGGAGGGCCGCGATGAGGTTCGTTCTCGGTGCGGAAATCTGGCTTGCGCTCACAGCAGCCATCGCCGTCCACGAGATCGCCCACGCCGGCGTCGCCAGGAGGAGAGGGGTAACAGTACGCGAGGTCTCGGTGGGCATCGGGCCGACCATCTGCACAGTACTGCCCCGTTTTCTGGGCGCTCCGGTGAAGATCTGCCTCTTCCCTATCCTCGGCGCCTGCAGGTACGAAGACCACAACGCACCGCGCGGCGCGGTTGCCTGGAGCGCAGCTGCAGGCCCCCTCGCCTCGATCGCAATTGGGATCCTGGTCCTCGGCATCACAAACGGCCTCGCCGGTCTGGCGGCTGCGGGGGAAGTCGCTGCAGCCGTCCCGGACGCCCTGCGCGAACTCTTCAGGGCGTTCGTCGAGTGGAGAGCACCACACCCGGCATCGATCGTCCTCCCCCGCATGCACCACGGCGCCATCAGTGTCTCTGCCCTCTTCTCGATACTCCTGGGCGTAACGAACCTTCTCCCGGTCCCTCCTCTCGATGGATGGAAGGTTGTATCGGGAATCTTCCGGATCCCGACCATGCAAAAACTCGATCCGGTGCTGGAAGTGTTCGGCACCATCGTCACCACATCGGTGTTCGTCCTGCCGTACGCGGCGCCGTACATCCCGCGAGCAACCGCCCTGGGAGCACTCATCTCGGGGAGTGCGGCAGGAATGGCGTTCGTGCTCATTCGGGGAAGAGGGAGGTAAACGACATGGGAATCACCTCGCAGGATGTCGTTGGGATCCTGGCGGCGCTCGTCGTGATCGCAGCTGCGGCGAGACTGGCGAGGCTTGCCATCAGGATCGCCGTTGACCTGCTTGCGCTCTATCTCATCCTGGCCGTGTTGAGGCACCCCGGGAACATCCAGGAGGCCATCACTGCCCAGTGGCGGGAGCTCTCGCAGGTCCTGCCGGAGATCACCAGGTGGGCCTCGGAAGCAGCGCAGCGTTTGATCAAGACGTGGAGGTGAGAGATGGGACGTGTGATCGTGTACGTGGATGGTCTGTGCGAGCCGCGCAATCCCGGCGGCGTCGGCTGCTACGGATTTGTCGTAATTCGGGACGGGAAGACCATCATGAAGGGGCGAGGGGTCGCTGGCTCGGGACGCGAGATGACCAACAATGTCGCGGAGTATTCGGCGGCCATCGCCGCCCTCAAGTGGCTGGTGGAGGAAGGTGTGACGGACCCTGTTGAGGTCCGCTCGGACAGCCAACTCCTGGTTCGGCAGATGCAGGGGGTGTACGCGGTGAAATCCACCCGAATCCGTGGGCTCCACCGCGAGCTTTGCGCCCTGGCAGGACGCTTTCGGTCGGTCTCATGGAAGTGGGTGCCGCGCCACCTCAACTGAGAGGCGGATAACCTCTCGCGGGAGGCTTACGCGGAACGCCTGGCGCAGGCAGCATCTGAGAGAGCGGCGGGGCTCCGCGTGGAGCACCTGGAGGACGGCCGCTGGAGGGTCCTGTCCAGTCGGGGGCACACCTGGTACACTGTTACCCTCGATCCGGACTCCTGCACTTGCCCTGCGTTCGAGCGTGGGGCGGCGCCGTGCAAGCACATCGCGGCGGTGCGGCTGCACGCTCTGCCGGAGGGTGTGGACAGACCTTGAGAAGCCTGGCAGTCGCTCTCATCGTCGCCGCGGTCGCGCTGCTTCCAGGTCCTGCCTCTGCGGCCGACACCACGACAATCGATCAGGACGCCACGAAGTACGCCCTGCTCATCCGCTGGATCAATCCCGCGCTCACCGCAAGGGATGCATACGCCGTCGCCTGGTGGACGGTGTACATCTCCAGGGCGTTCGGGCTCGACCCGCGGCTCATGATCTCCGTAATCTGGACAGAATCCAGGTTCCGGCACACCGCGGTAAGCTCGAGGGGAGCAGTCGGGTTCGGGCAGGTCCTGCCGTCCACTGCCAGGGGGCTCGGGATCAACCCCTACGACCCCCTCCACAACCTGTGGGCGACGGCCAGGCTGCTGTGGGGCCACTACATGGAGTTCAGGAACTGGAGGCTCGCCCTCGCCGCGTACAACGCGGGGTCTTCCGCCGTTAGGCGGTACGGAGGGATCCCGCCCTACGAGGAGACCAGGCGGTACGTTTCCCTGGTCCTGGCCAGGTACACGGCGATCGTGCGGGCCGGATGGTGAAAAGAACGGGAGGTGATCGCGATGGAGATTGTCGTGTCGAAGCGAGACCTTTGGAGGGCTGTCCACCTTGCGCTTCGGGCCGTGCCGGCGAGGTCGACCCATCCCGCCGTCCAGGGGATCCTGCTGGAGGCGCTCGGGCCGGACACGGTGCGCGCGTTGGGCACGGACCTCGACCTGCACATCCGGGCGGAGGTGCATGGGACCGTGTCCCGCACGGGATCCGCGCTGATCCCAGGGAAGCTGCTCGGCGAGGTGATCGGGAGCCTTCCGGACGGGGAAGTCCGGATCTCCTCGAGCGGCGAGTCCGTTCGCATCGAGGCCGGGAAATCGGTATTCGAGCTGAACGGGATGTCTCCGGACCTGTATCCGGCCTTCCCGGAGGTGTCCGCCGCACCGGCGCTCACCGTGCCGGCGAACGAGTTCGCCGAGGCGATCAGGCAGGTCGCGTTCGCCTGCTCGCGGGACGACGCCCGGCCCCACCTCACGGGCGTCAACGTCCGGGTATCCGGATCGGAAATGGTGCTCGCCGCGACCGACGGCGGAAGGCTTGCGGTGAAGACCCTCCGTCTGGAACGCGATGCGAACACGGCGATCAACCGGATCATCCCCGCGGACGCGCTCATCGAGCTCGCGCGGGCCGTCGGGGACGGAAGCTTCGAGGCCGTCGAGATCTCCACATCCAGCTCCCACGTTGTCTTCTCCGTTCCGGGTCTTGTTATCGCCGCTCCGTTCATCGCAGGGATGTTCCCGAACTACGAGCAGGTCATCCCTGTGGAGTTCAGACAGAAAGCGCGGGTTCGAGCGGTTGAGCTCCTCCGCGCCGTCAGGGCGGCTTCCGCCACGACCCTGCGGGAGTACCGGTACGTGCACCTGTCCGCCCATGACGGGAAGCTCGTGGTTTCCTCCAAGACTCCGGAGGTCGGAAGCGCGGCTGTCGAGATCGATGCGGTCTCCGAGGGGACACCTGTAGCCGCCGCGTTCAGCGTCCCCTACCTGATCAATGTGCTGGAGGCGGTTGGCGACCGGGATGTGGAAGTGGCGCTGACGACTCCAACATCCCCGGCCTTGATCCGCCCTGTAGGGGACGGGAGCTACCTGTACGTGGTGGCGCCGGTGCGCACGAGCGAGTAGGAGGAAGGAGAAGGATGTCCGCCCGGTTTACATCTGATCTTCCCCCGACGCCGGTTGCGATTTACGGGGTAATCCTGGAGCCTGCCACAGAATTCACGGCCCGCGAGATGGAAGCTTACCGCGCCGCGAGGATTCGAGATCTGCTGATCCTCGCCGACATCAACGAGGCGGCCGGCCGCCTCCACGCTCTGTACGAGGGGAGGAAACTAGGCTACGGGCGCGATCCGGCGTGGAAGGCCGCCGTCGATGAGTGCCAGAACCTCCTGGACGATCTCTATGCCAGAAGGAGGCAGGTTCTGGCCAGGATGTCCGCGATTCTGGCGTCGGTCCTGCGGCGTCGGAGGCGCAGGAGCCAGAACCCCGCAGTCCGGATCTTTGAAGGGAGGAACGGGGAGTGCGCCTCCTGAAGCGGCTGTGGCCGCTGCTGACCCTCCTGATCGTCCTCTCTTACCTCAGGGGACAGGCCCCGGTAGGGTCCTCTCCTCCGGGGCCCTCCGGCTGCGCCATGCCGGCCCGGCCGCCCGGCCTGGAGGAGCGGCGCGTGGTCCGCGTGGTGGACGGGGACACGTTCGATGCCGGCAGGGGCGCCGCCGCCGCGCGCGTCCGCCTCATCGGGGTCGACGCTCCGGAATCGTCCCCCAACGAGAAGGCGTTCCGGGATGCATCCCGGACCGGCACGGACATCGCGACGATCGTCGCCATGGGGAAGGAAGCGGCGGCGTTCGCAAAACGGCACCTCGCCGGTCGGATCGTGGGATTGGAGTACGACGTACAGCGGTACGACCGGTACGGCCGGACGCTCGCCTACGTCTGGGCCGGTCCGGAGATGTTCAATGTCGTGATCGTCCGTGAGGGGTACGCGCGGGTCTACACCGTGCCCCCGAACGTCAGGTACGCGCATCTATTCGTCGCGTGCGAGCGGGAGGCGAGGGAAGCGCGCAGGGGGCTATGGAGGTGAGGAGCATGCGGACAGTATTGAGGGCCGATGCCCCGGAAGCGGGAGCGATGCGCGACCTGTGCGCCGAGATCGCCCGCTGCACGGCCTGCCCCCTTGCCCGCACGCGGACCAGCGCGGTGCCCGGCGAGGGGCCCGTCCCCTGCGACATCATGCTGGTGGGGGAAGGCCCGGGGGTCGAAGAGGACCGCGTGGGCCGGCCGTTCGTCGGGAAGGCGGGGCGGCTCCTTCGGGAGCTGCTGCGGAAGGAGGCGAGATTGGACCCGGAGGCCATCTACATTACCAACGTCGTTAAGTGCCGGTCCTTTGTCGTGCGCGACGGCCGGCAGATCGATGTCCCTCCCCCTCCGAGGTGCAGGGAGGCGTGCGAGCCCTTCCTGGTCGTGCAGAGGCTTCTGGTGCGGCCAAAGGCGATTATCGTCGTGGGGTCCACCGCATCCCAGGTCCTCCTCGGGAAGCCCATCGGGGAAGTCGCCGGGACCCTCATCGTCTACCCCGACGGGTCAAAGTACCTGCCCATCGAGCACCCCGCAGCCGTCCTGCGCAGCGAGGAGGTCATGGAGGAGCTGCGTTGCCACATCCGCGGAATCGGCATGTGGCTCGACGATAACCCGGAGATCCGCAGGCATGCTGTCGAGTATGGGAGGTGATCGCAATGCCGATCGAGGACATCAAGCCATATTTCCCGCGGCTCGGCCGCATCACGGCCGGCTACACCACGGTCAAGAAGACCCAGAGGGGCCCGATCGTTGTGCCCACGAAGTCGGAGACGTTCGTGTTCAGCTCCGACGACCGGGAGAGGCTCGAGGTCGTCGCCGAGGTGCTCGGAGGGGTGGTGGAGCCCTCCCCTGATCCCCGGTCCGAGGGCAGGTTCAGGTGCATCACCCGCGCCTCCGAAATCGAAGTCTTCCTGCCCAGCGACGACGAGCGCGGGTGGGACAGCTGGTACGAGCTGTGGGGGCAGGGGGGATGCCTGCGCAGGTGCACGGGCATCACCGCGCAATTCGTCATCGACCCCCAGACGGGCGAGAGGCGGGAGTGGGTTCCCTGCGCGTGCAAGGCGCAGGGTCTCCAGCGGACCGACCCGAACCACTGCCGGCCGGTGAGCCGACTGAACGTGGTCGTGCCCGCGCTCAAGGACGCCCCAGGTCTGGGGGTGTGGCAGGTCACGAGCCGCGGCATCAGCACCTACCTGAGCATCCAGGCCGCCGTGGACCTCGCCCGCCGGTTCGGCCCCATCAGCGGCGTCCCCCTCCTGCTGCGCATCGTCACGAACCGGCGCGTCGACCGGGCAAGCGGCGAAGTGCGGAAGTACCCCACGATCATCGTCACCGTCAAGGAGAGCTACGTGGAGGCTTTCCGGCGCAGGCAGGAGGTCCTGGTTCCTGTCGAGGCGCTCCCCGCCCCCGACCGCGAGACGCCTCCCCTCGGCGCCTACCTCACGCCCGAGCAGATCGAGGCCGCGGAGGAGGTAGAAGAGCCGGAACTGCCCCCTGAGCCTCCGGCCGAAGAGCTGCCCGTAGACGAGCTGGAGGGCGCTGTGGAGGAGCCCGCAGAAGAGCCGAAAGATCTCCCTCCGCCCGCCGCGCGGCGGGACTACACGGAGTTCTGGAAAGCGGTCAGGGCCGCGGCGCGCGCGGAGGGACTCGACCCCCACGAGTGGCTCCGCAGACACACCGGAACCGATGACCCCCGCACGCTCGACGACACGAGTTTTGAATCCGCGCTCCGGAAAGCGCGCGGGGAAAAGCCGGCCGTCCGGCCACACCCCATGACACGGGCTGAGGCAGAGGCCATCCGGAGGCCTATCGATCCGGGGCTCGCCGCACGGATGGCCGAACAGCTGCGCGCCAGGGCCAGGGCGAAGGGGCTCACCGACGAGCAGCTAATGGAGCTGGTCCGGGAGGCCGGGGACGGGAACCCCGGTGACCTGGCCGAAGCCATCGCGGCGGGGGGCTACGGTCTGTTCAACGCCGTGTTCCGGAGGATCGCGTAGGTGCACCGAGGCAGGGATCGGGGAAGCCGGTCATCGGCCGAGCGGATGCCTTCCCCGCGGCTGGTCCGGCCCCCGTTCCCATCCTGCATGAGCCTCCTCTTTCTGGATCCCCGGCTTTCATCCCACCTCCTCCGGGGAGGCTTCCGGCAGGGTTAGTGGGTCTCCCTGACTCTCGATCCCATCCAGCTTTCCCCTGAACCGCTCTAAGGCCGAGGAGGCTTCATCATACTTGTTCTTGGCGTTAGTGAGGTGCCGCCCCAGAACATCGAAGTGATCCTGGAACCTCTCCAAATCCCCCCGGAGGCGGCTCAACGCAGCTAGGATCTCCCGGGCGTTCTGCTCGATACGAAGCCCTTTAAGACCCAGCAGGATCGTATGGAGGTAGGCGTAGAAGGTGTTGGGGGATACCGGAATCACCCGCTTCTCGAGGGCGTAGGATAAGAGCGACTCGGGAGCCTCGTCATTGACGATCACCTCATAGTAGATGTTCTCAGCTGGGATGTACATCAGCGCGAAGTCAAACGTCCCTTCATCTGGCAGGATGTACTTCTGAGCGATCTCATTGATTCGACCACGCACATCTCGGATGAAGTCCTTCCGGGCTAACCGCTTGCTTTCTTCATCGGGAGCCTCCAAAAGCCTGCGGAAGTTGTCCAGAGGGAACTTTGCATCCACTGGAACCAACCGCCCCGCAAGACGGATCACCGCATCTACCGTCTCCCCGTTCCGAAAGCGGTACTGGGTCTCCCACGTTCCATCGGGCAAGATCTGACGTATGAGCTGTTCCAGAAGGATCTCCCCCAAGCCGCCCCGGGCCTGGGGGGGATGAAGGATCTGCTGAAAGCTACTGATGTCTCTTCCGATTTCCTCCATACGTCGGGTAGCTTCAGAGAGCCTGCCCAGACTCATTTGGACCTCACCAACTACATCAGCGGTACGATCCAGGCGCTCGGCCATCGCACTGTGCGCCTGCTGGAGCAGTGTCATCCCTTCCTGGAGGCGCTGATTCACTTGATTCACCAGATGCTGGAGTTGCTGGTTCATGTCGCCCCTGGTCGCTTCAATCTCACGCTGCAGAAGGAGCAGCCCCTGATCCGGTTCTCGCCTCCTGGTCAGAATCAGAAGGATCAGTCCGGCCAGGACAAGCGACGCGAAAATGATCATGATCTCCCACACAGTCATACGCGTAGTCTACCTCCTCTCATAGTTGTAAAAATTCGCATCAGGCGGCGACCCCCTCCCGCGTGGTCTTGATCGCGTTCTTGAACTCAGCCCCTCCGTAGACTTTCGCAAGTAGCTCAGATGCATCGACTCCTCTTTGACAGCTCGTTGCGGCATATTCGCTCTCGCTGGAACCTACGCACAGCTTGAATCTCAAGCGTCCCTACTTGTCCGGTCGCAAAATCCGGGTTGTTGTGGTACGCCACCCCACGATGAACGAGAAGGTCCGCAACGCTAAGACACCTTAATCCTGGCAATGCACTCCAAACCTTCCTCGCTCTTCCTCGGCTGTTGTGCTTCGGAGACGTTCCGGCGGCCACTGTTGCTGATTGATTCGCTACGAACACTTAGCCATTCCAACCCCTCTCTCACCGACCGAAGACCTCAGGGTACCCTTCGATCTGTTCTCCCAGGTCCCTGTCATACCGAATCACCACGACCCGGTATCCCCGGGCCATAAGCTCCCTCCGCAGGTTGTGGTTCACCCGCTGCTGGTCCGGCCGGTCGTGAGGGGGGCCGTCGCAGAAGACCACGACGTTTGGCTCGTAGAAGAAGTCCGCAATGCAGCGGGGCTCCCGGATGGACTTCTGCGCTGCGTCGGGAAGACGCAGGCCCTTTTGCCAGAGGTAGCGGAGGAACTCCTTCTCGAACTCCGACTGTGCCTCGGCCAGAAGGCGGGCCAAGTGCTCTTCTCCGGGCAAGTTCCCTTTTCGTGGAATCGTCTCCCCGCGGATCAGCTCCAGCAGGAAGTCGCGGATTGCGTGGCGGTTCAACAGGTGCGACTCCAGCTGGTTGGCGTAGCTGAGGAGGCACTCGTAGCAGGCCTGCCCGCACCCCGGCTTCAAGTCCTGCCCGCTCTCGTCGAAGTGACAGACCCTCAACGCCTCCCGCGCCACCTGAGCCAGGGAGCCGCGCTCTTCCACCAGCCAGCGAAGGACTCCCAGCCCGCCCTCCGCCGCCTCGTAGAACATGAGTGCCCGCCGGTCCCGCTGCCCGACCACCTCCACCTCGAGCTCCGTCTCCTCCAGCTGAAACGCCTGCTCAATCCCCCGCTTCAGGGCGTAGCGCAGACTCGCTTCCGCGACGGGGTCCTCCCGGAGCTCGGCTCGTAGGACTTCGACAAGGAGGAGGTTCTGGGTCTCCCGAACCCACAGAGCCACCCGCTCCGGGTCGGGCGCCGATGCCGCTCGATCCGGCCGACCGCCCTTCGCACGTCCACCCTGTGCGGACACCTCGGGCAGCTCCCCCGTCGAAAGATCCACCAGGAAGCCGCCCGGCCGGGTCCGCCACCCGTGGTTTATATGGGCCACCGTGGCCGCAGCGCCGTACTTCAGCCGGAGGACGGGCTGGCCCGCTACGAGGAAGTCGGCCTCCTGCACCCGGTGTGCGCCGGGGGCAAAGGCATACGTGACCTGCACCTCGTACCCCCGGCGGATCCGCTCTTCCTCGTTGCACGTGATCCGCTCCCTCCGCCGCAGCCGCACGTTCGGCATCTCCAGGAGGGGCAGAACCTGGCTGTTCGTCCCGTCGAACAGGACCCCACAAACCGGACACCGCTCCTCGTGCTGCTCGGCGAAGGCCCCGCACTCCTGGCAGACCCGCTTGTGGCTTTTGCGCTCCTGAAGCCCTCCCGGTGGGGCCCCGAATCTATCCACCTGCCACTTGGCCCCTTCGTGGTACACCACGTTGCGGGGAGCGAACTCTCGCACGGCCAGCGCCCTGGGCCTCGTGATGAACTCGCCGTCCCCTCGGGGCACCCAGGCCCGGACGGGCAGGGCCGGGAAGTTGTAGCCTGGCAGGAAGCCCTCGGTGGCCAAGTACCTATAGGGGTAGAAGTCGCTCTCCTCGCGGGCCACGTTCACCTGCAAGAGGAGGTTGCGCTGACGGATGGCCTCCGCCTCCTGCTCCTGGGCCCACCGTTGCTCCTCCTTGCTCCGCGCCTGGAGGATCCACTGCTGCGCCCGCTGCAATTCCTCCGTGGCCATGCGGTACATCTCCCGCCACCGGTCGAAGGCCCGGTCGAACTCCTCGGGCGCTTTTTCCAGCACACGATCGACCCACTGTGGGTCGAACCACCCCGCGCGCTCCAAGACCGCCCGGTCGAACTCCAGGATCCGTTCGATCCTGGCCCGCAGCCGTCCCATGGTTTCCGGACCAAGACGGATCTGTAAGGCCGCATTGTCCCGCAACGGCAGGTCAGGGTATTTGCCCGTGTCTACGACCTCCTCCACGGACTGCCGCATGGGCAGGCCTACCTGGGAAAGCCACTCCGCCTGGAGGTGGACGCGGACAAGCGCCTCGTTGGTGAGGTCCAGCCGGGGAGCCCGCACGGCCCCCGCGACCATCTCCTGTTTGTTCCGGAAGAAGTACTGATCGTGGCTATTCAGGGCCCCGCAGTACGCCACCACCAGCCCAGGCTGACCCTGACGGCCCGCCCGCCCGCTCCGCTGGGCGTAGTTGGCGGGGGTCGGCGGGACGTTCCGGAGGTGCACGAGGTCCAGGTCCGCGATGTCGATGCCAAGCTCCATGGTCGGGGAGCACACGAGGAAGTGCAGGGGCCTGCGCAGGGACGGATCTTGTCGATCCTGGGGATCCCACCGGAACCGGCGCTCCCTGCGTTCCCGTTCGCCCGGCGCCACCACCTGGGCCGTGTGCTCGCGGGCCTCCAGTCCGCCGAGCTCACGGGCGGCTTCGCGGTAGAACCTCTGGAAGAAGGCGTTCACCCGCGGGCGGAGGTCTCCTCGATCCGGGCCCCGCGTGTAGACGGGGTCTGGTGGGGGCGCCGTGCCTTCTCCTCGCCGCCACACCAGGCGGGTAGCGTCCAGGCGGTAGCGCTCGAACCCGTTCACCGGGTCGAACCTCCGCACGAATCCCTGAGCTACCAGGACCTCCAGGAACGGCCGCATGAAGCGGTCGAGATGGTCCAGCTCAAGATCCCGAACGAGGTACCGACCCAGGGGAGTCCGGCTGCTCAGCCGGTAGTACACGCCCTGCCGCGGGAGTTCCCCAGGCCGTAGCTGCCACACGAACCATGCGGGTTCCCACAGCCTCTCCCCTTCCGGGTCCAGCCCCCAGAACTCGTTTAGGCTCTCCCGCGCCCGTCGTTCGAGGCGCCGGAGAGACTCTCCCTCCAGGAGGCTTGAATGAATCGCAAAGCGCTTCCTGAAGTGGTCGAGGACGGCCCGCAGCACCTCGCCGCGCCGCTCAGGCGAGCTCGTCTTGAGAATGGGAACCTCCCGCCACACCTCGTCCCGTTCGCAGAGCTCCTCGACGCCCTCGTACTCTATCCGCAGGAGCCCCACATCCTCGAGGTTGGGATGGACCACCCTCCAGGCGCGCCGGAGGTCCTCGTAGATCCGGTACTCCGTGAGATCGGTGAAGATTTCCCGGACCTCTCGTGCGGCCTGCGAGTTCGGGTCCAGCGAGGGGTTTGCGGCGATGTCTGCGAGCTCCAGCCCCATGTGGCGCACCGTCTCCTGGGCCACGTTTACGTACCGCAGGCTTCCGTGCTCCTCCAGGGCCGAGTAAAGGGCGGAGCGGAGGAGGGCGATCTGGACGAAGTCGTTGAAATGGCCCGCCTGCAGCGAGGCGTCCTGCCGGTTGTCCGTGAAGCTTAGGAGCTTGTCCCGGGTCCCGCCGGTACGCCGAGCGTGCCGGAGTAGGGCCGTGGCCAACACCGTCGTGGCCGAGGACCGTCCTTCGCTGGAGAGATAAGAGAGCTTCGTGAACTCGGCCGGGCGGGCGTCGTAATACTCCCCGCAGCGCAGGCAAAGCCACAGCTTGGGCCCCTGCCACCACGCCTCTGCCGCGTTCGGGGTCGGCTCCACCGAAACGGTCCCGTCGGGTCGCACCCACACCCGCCTGGGCACGCGCTCCTTCCAGGTCGAGTTGGGCTGGCCTCGCGCGTTCAACCACTCCTCCGGAACCTGGCTTTCGTCCCACCCCTCCACGAATGCCAGATAGCCCACCTGATACTCCTCGTCCTCTTCCCCCAGCACGCCCACAGGGTGCGCGAAGACCCGCTCGTCGGTTCGGAGCACGTGGTAGTAGTCCTGCCCGCAGAGCCGGCAAAAGCGCAGGGGGTAAAGGAGGCGCCCGTCCGCCACCCCGCCCTCGGTGGAGTAGGTCCGGCGGTCCGGTGGCTCGAGGGTGGCGTACACCGCCCGCCCCTGCGAGACGAACTGGTGCAGCTTGAAGGCAAAGAAGGGCTCGGGAAGGTGGCGGTTGAGCTGCGAGGCCCGGGTCAGGAGGTCCTCC
>Ga0197143_1001169_pt1 | contig 23206 bp, 34 predicted proteins | sample GBS70_MetaG_FD_148603 | JGI IMG/M metagenome (GOLD analysis project Ga0197143, IMG submission 148603) | Sediment microbial communities from Great Boiling Springs, Gerlach, Nevada, United States - GBS 70_MetaG | ecosystem: Environmental > Aquatic > Thermal springs > Hot (42-90C) > Sediment...
TTTTAATTTTGTTACCATACTGCGGGGCTTGGATTCGAACCAAGACCAACGGCTCCAAAGGCCGTTGTGCTACCATTACACCACCCCGCAATTTTATTTATTTTAACTCAAAATATTCTATTAAAGCAAGTTCTAAAAGCATCAGTGGTGATGGTGGCTCCCTCCGAAGTCCCATTTCTACTTCAAAAAACAAAAAGCTTAATTTTTTTAATTCTTCTATCTTAAACTTTGCTGCTAATTTTTCCATCTTTTCAATTATTTCTTTTTGTTTTTCATTTTCTAAGTGTTTCCGATAATAAGGATAAATTTTCAAAAGAATTAATTGGCGAATTGTTTTTAATAAAGATTTCACAAATAAATTTAGATCAAAGCCCTGAGAATAAATATCAAAAATAAAACTTAAGGCAAGATCAATATTTTTTTGACTAATTAACTCTAAAAATTCCAAAACTTTTCTTGGACTTAAATGTCCAAGATGTTCTGAAACTAATTCTTCTGTTAATTTAAGATGTGGATTTAGGCTTAAAGAAATTTTCTCTAATAAAGTTTCTGCATCCCTTAAAGAACCACCAGATTCTTCAGCAATTAAATATAAAGCCGGCTCTTCATAGTCAAAACCTTCTTTTTCGGCAATTAATTTTAACTTACTTACAATTTGTGGCAAACTAATTCTTCTAAAATCTAGTCTCTGAACTCGTGAATGAATAGTTGGCAAAATTCTCTCTGGTTCAGTAGTAGCTAAAATGAAAATAGCATGGGAGGGTGGTTCTTCAAGGGTTTTGAGCAAAGCATTGGAAGCCTCTTCAGTTAAAGAATGAGCTTCATCAATTATAAAAACTTTATATTTTCCTTGAATTGGTCTAAAACCAATATGTTCTTGAATATTTCTAATATCTTCAATTCTTCTATGGGAAGCAGCGTCAAGTTCTATTAAATCTAAAAATTTATTCTGTTCAAAGAGCCTGCAAACCAAACATTGGCCACAGGGTTCAGAATCTTTCAATTCTAAGCAATTCAAGGCTTTGGCATAAATTCTGGCTACGCTTGTTTTTCCTGTTCCTCTTTCTCCAGCAAACAAATAGCCATGCGGAGGACGTTCTTTTTTTAAAAAATTTTTTAAAATTCTAACAACAATATCTTGACCAATGACCTCCTTAAAAAATTTGGGTCGATATTTATGATAAAACATTAGATTCCCTGTTCTTTTATTTTCTTAATAAGTTCATTATCTTTTAACTTTTCTAGAGCTTTGATTTCTATCTGTCTTACTCTTTCTCTGGTAATCCCAAAAATTTTTCCTATTTCTTCTAAAGTATACATAATACCATTTTCTAAACCATACCTTAGACTAATTACCTGTCTTTCTTTAGGATTTAAACTTTGAATAGCTTTTTTGAGCTGCTCTCTTAAATTAGCTAAAGCAGCTGTTTTTTCTGGCGTCATTTCTGAAGTATCTGGTATTAATTCTTTTAATAAAGATTCCCCTTCACCAACAGGCGTTTCCAAAGAAATAGTATCTGGGACATATTTTAAAAGTCTTTGAACTTTTTGAACAGGCAAGTTAGTTTCTGCCGCTAATTCTTCAGGAGTTGGTTCACGGTCTAAAATAGAGGCCAATTTTTTTCTAGCTTTATTTAATTTGTATAATGTTTCTACAACATGAACTGGTAATCTTATGGTTCTAGCTTGATCTGACAAAGCTCTGGAGATTGCTTGTCTAATCCACCAAGTAGCAAAGGTTGAAAATTTAAACCCCTTGCGCCAATCAAAACGATCAACTGCTTTAATTAAACCAGTATTACCTTCTTGAATTAAATCTAAAAAAGTTAAACCCTTGCTTCGACCTAGATATTTTTTAGCTACACTAACAACTAATCTTAAATTTGACTTAATTAACCTTTCTCTGGCCTCTAAATCTCCTTTAGCTGCTTTCTTGGCTAGCTCTTTCTCTTCTTCTGGAGTTAAAAGAGGATATTTGCTAATTTCACTTAAATATCTTTGAGTAGCATCTGATAAAGCTTCTTCATCAACAGGGGTTTTAACATTTTCTTCCCAAAGTTCGCTCGTACTTTTAAGCTCAATACCAGCAGTTTCCAATCTTTCATAAATTTTTTCTAAAATATCAAAATTCTCCTCAATATCAGGAAAAAGATACAAGATTTCATCTTCAGTAATAAAACCCCTCTCTTTCCCTTTATTGATTAAAGACTTAATTTTTTCCTCAACAATATCTCCCTTAACTTTAATTTTCTTTTTTTTATTTGCTTTTGGTGACATTTTTTAACTCTTTTATGACTTCGTTTATTTCTCTTATTATTTTAAAAGATTCCTCCTCGCTAGCTAATTTTAACCTCTCGCTCAAATTCTTTAAATTCTTCTTCAAAAAAATTATCTTCAAGTTTTTCAAAGTTTTATTAAACTCTTTTTTCCAATCTAAACTATTGGTTAAGTAAAAATTCTTCATCATTTCTAAATAATGAAATTCTTCCTCGTTAAGACGATTTTCTAAAACTTTGTAAAACAAATCTTTAAATTTTTCAGAAATATACAAAGAAATATTTTCATCACTTCTTTCTTTAAAAGTATAAATTAAAGAAATAATTTTTAAAGAAAATTTTTCTTCTAAAGTTCTTTCCTCAACAATTGTTTTTTCTTCAATTGGTTGAGAAATATAAGTTTCCCCTATATTATCAAGCTCTTTTTGTAAAATTTCTTTTTTAATTTTAAGTTTCTCTTCTAAAAGGCTCAGATGGTCATCAATTTCTAAAGCTGATAAATTTTTAATTTGGGGTAAAACAATACTCAAAATTTCTTTTTTATTTTGATGATTTTTTAAAAGTTCATCTAATAACCAGTCAAAAAAATTTTTCTCTTGAAAATCAGTTTTTCTATCTAAAGAAAAATAATCACCTAGATCTTTACCATCGTAAATTAATTTAAAAACCTTAAAACCAAGTTTTTGCGCCAATAAATTTACTCTCAAACTAGCTTGGAAACCAGCGTGATCATTATCAAGGGCTAAAACTAAATTTGAGGTATATTTTTTTAATTTTCTTAAATGATCCTCGGTCACAGCTGAACCAGAAAGGGCCACAATGTTCCTTAAATTATTTTGCCAAGTTAAAAGAAAGTCCATTTGGCCTTCAACTAAAATTGCTTTTTTTTGAGTTAATATGTAATCTTTTGAGAAATAAAGCCCATATAGAAACTCTGATTTTTTAAAAATTAATGTTTCGGGTGTATTGAGATATTTTGGCCCAGGTAGATTTTCAGGAAAAATTCTCCCAGTAAAACCTACAAGTCTCCCCTTATCATCTCTTAAAGGAAAAATTATTCTTGATTGAAAACGATCAAAATTTTGATAATCCAACAAACCTGCTTTTTTAATTAATTCATAATCGTACCCTTGAGAGTAAAGATAGTCTCTTAAAAGAGTATTTCCAGGAGAAAAACCTATTTCAAAATCATTAATTGTCTTTTCTTTTAGGCCTCTTTTTAAAAGATAATAAAAGGGTTCTTTATTTTTTTTAATTTCTTGACGAAAGAATTTCAAGGCTGCATAGTTAATCTCCATAATTTTCCTTTCCTCACCGTGATTTTTCCCCCTCGAAGAAGTTTCTATATCCAGGCCATATTCATCTTTTATCTTTTCCAAAACTTGTCCGTAGGTTAAATTTTCAATCTGCATCAAAAATTTAATCACATCCCCTCCTAAACCACACCCAAAACATTTAAAAATTTGCATTTCTGAGGAGACATAAAAAGATGGTTTTGTTTCTTTATGAAAAGGACAAAAGCCAGAATAATATTTCCCTACTCTTTTAAGTTTTACATACCTTTGCACAATCTCAACTATATCCAATTTACTTTTTATCTCTTCAACTTTCATTTTAATTTTTTCAGAATATCATCTAAACTATTTTTATCTGCTTTTTCTTCTTTCTTTTTTTCTACTATTATTTTTGACTCCACAGCTTTTTTTAAAGAAATACCTGTTTTAACTTTCTCTTGACAATCATCACAAACATCGTCGCCAGAAGACAAAAAAGGTTCTCGGCATTCCCTACAATAAATCAACTCTTTTCCTTCTTTTTTAACTTCAGCAAAAATCTGGGCAATTCTTCCTTCAACTAAGCTTCTTCTTCTTGCATATTTTAAATGATTAAGATTAATAATTTCTTCTTTATAAGAAATTTCAGGTTTTGGTGGAGGAGGTAAAGTTTGAGCTAAAAATGGATTAGTTGGTTTACCATCAACTAATAACTTGACATAAACATAATAGGATGGTAGATTAACAAAATCTTCAACTTTGACTAAATAACCGAATTCTTTACTAAAAATCTCGGCATCCTTAGCACCCAGACGAAAAACAATAAAGGTCCCCACATTGCCAAAAATAGCCTTAATAATTTCTTCCGAAACCTGATCCAAATATTGATGAGCTAAAACCAAACTTAAATGGTATTTTCTTGCTTCTGACAAAATATTAATAAAAGAATCTGTAGCAAAATTTTGAAACTCATCAACATAAAGATAAAAATCCCTTCTTTCCTCCTCAGGAATATCAACTCGACTCATGGCTGAAAGTTGAAATTTTGTAATTAAAAGTCCTCCCAAAAGCCTTGATGTTTCTTCGCCAATAGCACCAACAGAAAGATTAGCTAAAAATATTTTCCCCTCGTCCATAATTTTTCTTAAATCAAAAACTGAACGATATTGGCCGATAATATTTCTTATTAAAGGATTAGTAACAAATTGGCCAATTTTATTTTGAATAGGAGCAATAGCTTCGGTACGAAACTGTAGATGATATTTAGAAAATTCATGTTTCCAAAAAGACTTAACTACTTCGTCTTTTAAATTATCAACAACTTTTTGCCTAAATTTTTCATCCGCCAAAAGACGATTAACATCAAGTAAGGTTGAGTTGGGCCATTCTAATAAAGCAAGTAGTGTATTAGTTAAAATATATTCCATTCGCGCTGACCAAGCATCAACCCATATTTTTTTGAAAACAGAAAGTAAGCTAAGGGCAGTCAAATGTCTATGTTCCCAACTTACTTTTTCTAAAGGATTAAAAGCAATAGGGTGGTTAATATCAGCAGCATTAAAATAGATAACATCATCAATCCTTTCTTTCGGAATATAATCTAAAACTCTTTGCACACTATCCCCATGGGGGTCTAAAAAAGCAAGGCCTTTTTTATTTTGAATATCAAAATAAATCATATTTTCCAAAAGCGTAGTCTTTCCATGCCCAGTTTTACCAATAATATAAATATGTCTGAGTCTATCCTTAGATTTAATCCCAAACTTTATTTGTTTGCCTCTAAAATTTAAAACGCCTAAATGTAAAACTTCTTCTTTCATTAAATTAATTATAATTCAGTAAAGGGTATTCCAGGAGAAGGAGGGATCTCTCTCACCGGAACCCTTTCGATACCTGAGGGTGGCACAAATTCCATCGGTGGATGAAAAAGTGTTGCTAATTCTTCACTATTTAGGATAAAAGATTTATCTGAAAGAGGACGATAACCTTTAAAAGATTGATATTCTCTTCTTTTAATTTGAAAGATTCTTACTGGCGACATTCCTTCTTTGACGGTAGCGAGAGGATGAAGACTGAAACCATTTAAATCTTGAGTGGAGAAAGTTTTTAAAGTACTTCCTATTAAAGCTAGAGCAGCGTGTCTTTTAGTTTCAAAAATATCCTTGGTGGCAAGATAAGTGATTCTAAAGCTGCACCAAAATCCTAATTTGCCTAATTTTTGTTGAATGAGTTCAACAACTCTTCTTTCTCCTGGAGTTAATTTTTGGATGCTAAATTCTTCTTTTTGTTTTTCTTCTTTTGTTTTCCAAACCGGTTCTCTGAATGGTGCTAACAAAAGATTAACAACAAATTCCTTTATTTCTTCCCAAACACTTTCTTTCTCTTCTTCTTTTTTGCCAATTAACTTATTAACAACCTTCTGGCCTCTCTCAACCCATTTTTTACCATGCTCCTCATTATCTGGTGTTGTTGGTAGAACAAAAATTTGAAAAATTAACCATTCTTTATTTGATATCTGCCAAGCTCCTTCCGAAAAAGTCATCAAAGGATCAAGTTGTTGTTCTTTAGGGAGATGCTCTAAGACAGTATAAGTTTTAATTGGATAAGCATCTTCCTTATCAAGTTTAGCACCAAACACCTCAACATCAAAAAGCGAATTAGGTACTGCTGACGGTAAAAAACCAAGAGGATCATCGATTTCAGAAAATTGAATTTCAGGATACTGAGAGTAAAACCTTGTTTGAATAAATTCTTTAAGCTCTGAGGGGAATCTTAAAAAAAATCTTAGTTTGCCATCGTGAGCTATAATCATCAAAACATAACTTGGAGGGACAAAACCTTTAATGTTTAAATTAACCCAACTTAAATCTACTTTCGGATCAGGAGCAATAGCATGTAAAGAATTAAAAACTTCTTCCATAGCTCTTGGATTCCTAGTAATTCCCTGGGGGAACTTTAATTCTAAAAATGACCAATTTATATTTCGACGATAAAGACCCTTTTTGTATCCTGTGTATTTATCCCAAAAAATTTGAAAAGACAAAATTGGCAAAAGTAGCCACCAAAAATCAAATAAAAATCTTAAAACAAAAGTTATGGGATCAACCATTTTTTAAATAATAAACTCCTCTTTTAACTAAAACAAAATCTGGGTGACGTATAAGTTCATTTTTTATTGAATTAACATTATAATTTTTATGCCAAGAATAGTGAATTAATTCATCTTCAATTTTAGCTAATTCATCTAATTTCTGATAAATTTCTCTAAAATGAAGTGGCTTTTTTTCTAGCTTAAAAATTAAGGTTATTTTATCTTTTAAACATTTAGGGGTTATAAAATTATTGTCTTTATCTCCCCAAAAATTAAATGGGTTTTTACCAATATTTTTTAAAATTTTCAAAAAATCTAAAAGATCTTGGTATTTTGGTTGAACTTTAAGATGCCTTTTAATTTCTCTCAAAACTAGATTTAAAAGCTCTTCTTCCGGATAAATCTCTCTTGTTTCTAAAAAATAAAAGTAAATTTTTTTTAGAAGATGTTGGCAGATTTTCGAAATTTTTTCATCAACAGCGTAAAAATTATTAAAATTTTCATCTTCTTGGTTAAAAACAATTCGAGGAGAAAAAATAGTGAAAAACTTAAAAATTTTAATTTCTTGATAAGTAAAACCAAAATTCTCCTGAACCAAATTTAAAAAAGTTTGCTCTCTGCGAACTCCTATAGGTTTTAAAAACTTTTTTGATTTCTCTATAAGTAAAGCAATCTCTGGATTAGATTTTATGATGGGGGTAATTTTTTCTAAAGCCCGATCTTGAAGTTGTCTTATCCTCTCACGAGTTAAATTGTAATCCTGGGCCACATCTTTAAGAGTCTCCTTTTCACCTTTAAGGCCAAATCTTCTGTAAAAAATATCTCTTTCTCTTTGATTAAGAACTGAAAAAACATTGTTTAAGATTTTTGTCAATATCATAATAATATTATAAAAAAATTTTTTCCAAACCTAAAACCCCCGCCAAGAAAAGGCGGGGGCTATGAAAAGCAAATTTTTTAAGGTGTTGTAATAAATTAAGGTTGAACTTCAGAGCCAGGAACCGGTGTCGTCTCTGACGGTGTGACCTCTTGAAGGGTTGGCTCTTCCGGTGGTGTGGTTGGAACCTGAACCTGGCCTCTTCTTACAAACCACCAGGTAACAAGGGCCAAAACCACAAGAACGACAACTATAATTACTATGTTTCTTTTACTCATTTAGAAATAAACTAAAAAGATTAAATAGCCGACCTAGTTTAAATTATGTTATAATTTTATCACAAAAACAGATTTCCAAAAATTAAAATTGTGGAAAACCAACGGATGAAGAGGGCTTATTTATTTATTGTTTTTATTATTATTGTTATTTTATATATTTGGATTTTTTCTAACCCTACTCTTTATTTAGAATTTATCAAAATCATTGAAAAATTAAGGTAATTATCACTCTTGACATTTTGGTGATAAAACGATATAATATATTTAAAAGTAAGGTCGCGGTTAAAGATTAAATTTATTTAAAAATGGTTTTTATAAGAAGATGGGAACCATTGAGAGAATTTTTAGAAAGATTTTTTGAGGAGGATTTTGACTTTTTCTTTTCCCCAAAAGTAGCTACTGACATCTATGAAACCGACAAAGATCTTGTTGTTGAAATGCATGTCCCTGGTTACAAGAAAGAGGATATTAGAGTCTCATTCCAAGATGGTTATCTAAAAGTCGAAGGTAAAGCAGAAGAAACAAAAGAAGAAAAAGAAAAAAATTATTGGCGTAAGGAAATTAGAGGCGGTTCTTTTGTAAGAGTTTTTCCTTTACCAATAAAAGTTGATCATAAAAAAGCAAAAGCAAGCTTTAAAGACGGTGTTCTTAAAATTTCTTTACCAAAAATTGAAGAAGAAAAAGAGGTTGGTGAAGAAATTAAAATTGAATGATGTCTTTGGCTGAAAAACAAAAGTTTTTATTTTATAAATTAGCTCGGAGTTGTATTGAAAAAGGAGGGCCGGTGGGTTCAAAGTTTTTGGCCAAAAAAATTAAAAATAAGCTTTCAGCTCCGAGCTTAAGAATTTATTTAAGAAAAATAGCAGAAAGTGGTTATTTAGAAAATGTTGGTGATTTTGGTAGATTGCCTACTGATAAAGGCTGGTATTATTATTTAGAAAACTATGATTTAAAGCCGGAGATTAGGTTAAGAGAAACATTTGATTTAGATGAGACTATTAAACTAACAAAAAATATTTTCTTTACTTTCGAAAACGAACTTTCTCTTCGTGGCTTAAAAAATATCCTTGAAATTGAAGAGAAAGAAATTATCGGCGATATACTGAGTTTGGTTGAGAATTTAGAAAAAATTATTGAAAATTTAGAAGAGGGACTCAATGTTTTAATTGGCCACCGGCTTGAAGAATCAAAAACAAAAAAACTTTCTCTTTTAGCTTATAAAGATAAAAACAGAACTATAGGTTTTTTAGGTCCAAAAATTAATTATTATCACACACAGCTTTATTTATTAAAAAAATTAAAAAATGAACGAGGAAAAATTACCAACTGAACCAGAAACAATTGAAGAATTAATGAAGAAAATTGAAAATTTAGAAAAAGAAAAGAATGAATATCTTGAAAGCTTGAAAAGGGCAAAAAGTGATGTATTGAAGATGCAAAGGGAATTTGAGGAAAAATCTCAAGTCATTCAAGAAATTGCTAATTCTGAACTTATTTATCATTTACTTTCAGTTTTAGATAGTTTTGAATTAGCTTTTCAAAAAAAAGAAAATCTTGATCAAGGTTTTTATCTTATTTATTCCCAATTAAAAGATATTTTGGAAAAATTTGGTTTAGAAGAAATTGAAGCGGAAAATAAAAAATTTGATCCTAAACTTCACGAAGCTTTAGGAACTAAAAAATGTGAAAAAGAAAATTGTTCTGGTGATGATGAAGGTTTAATTTTTGAAGTATTAAGTAAAGGCTACCTTTATAAAGGTCGTCTTTTAAGAGCAGCCAGGGTTAAAATTATTAGTCACTAATGGCAAAAATTTTAGGTATCGATTTAGGCACAACAAACTCAGTAGCAGCTATTGTTGTTGCTGGTGTACCTAAAGTTTTGGAAAATAGAGAAGGATCAAGACTTACTCCTTCTGTTGTTGCTTTATCAAAATCAGGAGAAAGATTGGTTGGTATTTTAGCTAAAAGACAAGCAGTAGCCAATCCTCAAAATACAATTTTTTCAGCTAAAAGATTAATTGGAAGAAGATTCTCTGACCCAGAAGTTCAAAAAGCTAAGAAAATCTTACCTTATGAAATAAGAGAAAGCAATACTGGAGGTGTGGAAATAAAGATGGGAGATAGATGGTATAGACCAGAGGAGATTTCTGCTATGGTTTTACAAAAAATTAAATTAGACGTTGAAGAAAAATTAGGAGAAGAAATTAAAGAAGCAGTTATAACCTGCCCTGCTTATTTTGATGACTCTCAAAGAGCAGCTACAAAAGCAGCTGGAGAAATTGCTGGTTTTGAAGTTAAAAGACTTTTACCTGAACCAACAGCAGCAGCTTTAGCTTATGGTCTTGATAAAAATATTAATGCTAAAATTTTGGTCTATGATTTTGGTGGTGGTACATTTGATATTTCAATTTTAGAAGTTGGTGAAGGAGTTATTGAAACTAAAGCAATTGGTGGTGATACTTTTTTAGGTGGAGACGATTTTGATCAAAGAATTATTCAATTTTTAATTGAGTGGTATAAAAAAGAAGAGGGGGTTGATTTAAGTAATGATGTTTTAGCTCTTCAAAGAGTCAAAGAGGCAGCAGAAAGAGCAAAACAAGAACTTTCCACTTTATATGAAACAGAAATTAATTTACCATTTATCACTTCAACTCCAGAAGGGCCAAAACATCTTTATTACAAGTTAACCCGTTCACAATTAGAAGATTTAACCAGAGATCTAGTTGAAAAATCAATTGAATTAGTTAAACAAACACTCAAAGAAGCTGGCCTTAAACCTGAAGATATTGATGACATTGTTTTAGTTGGTGGGCAAACAAGAATGCCTTTGATTCAACAAAAAGTTAAAGAGCTTTTTGGTAAAGAGCCAAGAAAAGACATTAACCCAGATGAAGTTGTAGCGATAGGTGCTGCTATTCAAGCAGGAGTTTTACAAGGAGAAATTAGAGAAATTTTACTTTTGGATGTTGTTCCTTTAACTTTAAGTATTGAAACTTTGGGAGGTATTGCCCACCCCATGATTCCCAAAAACACTCCTATTCCCTATTCAAAAAAAGAAATTTTTACTACCGCTGAAGATAATCAAACAGTTGTAGAAATCCACGTTGTTCAAGGAGAAAGACCAATGGCTCAAGATAATAAAACTCTGGCAAGATTTTTACTTGAAGGTATTCCTCCTGCTCCAAGAGGAGTTCCTCAAATTGAAGTAACTTTTGATATTGATCAAAATGGAATTTTAACTGTCACTGCTATGGATAAGGCTACTCAAAAAAGTCAAAGCGTTAGAATTACTAATTCAATTAACCTTTCCAAAGAAGAAATTGAAAGACTCAAAAAAGAAGCAGAAGAATATGCAGCGGAAGATTTCCGTAAAAGAAAATTGGCAGAAAGTAAAAATCAGGCAAATAATTTAATTTATCAAGCAAGAAAACTAATGCAAGAATATCAAGATAAAATTTCTTCTGAACTTAAAGAAAAAATTGAAAATAAAATTAAAGAATTAGAAAATCTTATTGAGTCAGCTCAAAGTTTTGAAGAAATTGATGATAAAATTAAAGAATTAAATCAGTTATTGGGAGAAATAGGTAAAAGTTTTTATCAAAAATAAATAATGGATGATTATTATCAAATTTTAGGTGTACCAGAGAATGCTGACGAAGAAACAATCAAAAAAGCTTTTCGTGAATTAGCCAAAAAGTACCATCCTGACCGAGGTGGTGATGCTGAAAAATTCAAAAAAATTGTTGAAGCTTATAGGGTTTTATCTGACAAAAAACTAAGAGCTGAATATGACCAGAAAAGAAAGTGGCAGACAACATTTACTTTTGATTTTAACGACCTAAATGAATATTTAAGAAAACAATTTTTTGGAGAAAGCCTATTTGATGATCTTTTCAAAGATATTTTTTCTCTTTTTGAAGAACCAAGGTCCTTCTCGCATCAAGAAATTGTTTTAGAAATTAATCCGTTAGAAGCTTTAAAAGAAAGAACAATTGAAGTTCCTTTTTATGATGGCAAGAGAAAGACAACAATTAAAATTAATTTTAAATTCCCCAAAAATCTTCCTGAAAGAATTAAAAAATTGGTCGACGAATTGAAGAAAGAAATTAAGTAATGCCAAAAACAAAATCAGCGAAAAAAGCATTAAAAAGAAGTAAAAGGAGATGGTTGATTAATGAACGTCGAAGAAGAAAAATAAAAATTGCAGTTAAAAACTTCTTAAAAGCTCTTAAAGAAAAAAATAGAGAATTAGCAGAAAAAAATTTGAATCTAGTTTATAAAGAATTAGATAAAGCAGGAAAAACTTTTATGCATAAAAACAAAGTTTCTCGCCTTAAATCAAAATACGCAAAACTTTTAAACAAGGCCCTTGCTTAATAAATCTATAGACTAAGCCTAGCTATTAATCTGTAAATCTTCTAGACTATAAACTTATAAGGATTTAAGACTAAATGTATTTTTGCTGGAGAAAATAAAACAAAGCAAGAAATGAACTTATAAATAGCTATAACTTTTCAAGGTAAATGATAATGAAAGTTTATAATTATATACTATGAAAATAGAGGTTATTGAGAATAAAGATTTGTGGAATAGATTTTTAGACGAAAATAACTATTTGAGTTTTTTGCAAGATTTTGAATATGGAGAAGTTGAAAAAAGTCTTGGGAGAGAAATTATAAGAATTGCTTTGAAAGATCAAGAAATTTTAGGAATTTGTCAAATTATTGGCTATCAAGGAAAAAGGAGGGGGTTGGTAGTTCATCATGGTCCTGTGGTTAAAAATGAAATTTATCAAGAAAAATTTATTTTAGAGATTTTAAAATTTTTAAGAGAAAACAGGTATTATAGAAAATATAACTTTTTAAGAATTAATCCTATATCGCCTGTTCCTAAAATTAAAGGTTTTATCTTAGCTCCAACTTATGCGGTCACAGAAAATTTTTGGATTAAAGAAATAAAAAATGATGAAGAAATGTTAAAAGAAATGAATGAAACTGCCAGAAAATTGGTTCTCGAATCTTTAGAAAAACCATTTTTGGAAATTGAAAAAACAAGTAATTTAGAGAAATTTGAAATTTTTTGGCAAATTTATGAAGATTTAGCCAAAAGAAAAAAATTTGTTCCCTATCCTAAAGAATTAATTAGGAAAGAATTTGAAATCTTTGCTAAAGAGAACAAAACTTTGCTTTTCTTAGGTAAGGTTGAGAATAAATATTATTCAGGAAGTTTAGTTATTTTTTCTCATCAGATTGCTTTTTATCATCATTCTGCTTCTTATCCGATTAAAGAACCTTTGAACTATAAGCTTCAATGGGAAATAATTCAGGAAGCAAAAAGACGTGGTTGCAAATTTTACAATTTATGGGGCATTGCTCGAAAGGAAAATAGAAAGCATCCTTGGTATGGATTAACTCAATTTAAAAAAAGTTTTGGAGGGAAATTAGTAAATTTACCAAAAACAATTGACTTTCCTTTTTCTTTTAAATATTGGATCAATTACCTTTATGAAAAAATCAAAAGAGGGAAGCTATAATTTTTTTGTGAATTTCTTTAACATCACCTGTGCCATCAATTTCTATTAAAAAACCCCTTTTTTTAAGAAAATTTAATGTGGGCACAACATATTTTTCATAGTTTTCAATTCTCTTTTTAACTACTTCCACATCATCTTCTTTTTCTCTACGCCTTTTTCTGGCTCTCTTTAAAATCTCTTCTTCAGAAACTTTTAAAGAAATAACTTTAAAATCGATTCCTAATTCTTTTAATGTCTTGATTTCAATTTTTGCTTCTTCAATTAATCTTGGCGAGCCAGAAAAAACTAAATTATATTTTTTAATTAATTCTTTAATTTTCTCGCTGACAACATAACCAACAATTTCTGGTGAATAAAAACCCCCTTTAAATCTTTTTTCCATTTCTTTTTTAATAGAAAAATTTTTTTTACCAATTTTCAAATAGCCTTTCCTTTGTTTTTTAAAAAATCTATCAATTAAAATATGCGTTACCAAAAATTTTCCTTTAATTTTTTTAGCTAAAAGTTTCCCCTGTGTATCTTTACCTGAAAGAGGTGGGCCGGTTAAGAAAAAAACTTTATTCATATTCTCTTAAACTTAGCTCTGACTGAATTTGTTTAACTGTCTCAATAGCCACAGAGACAACAATTAAAATTGATGTACCACCAATAGCTAAAAATGGGGTTTTAGTTAAAAATTGAAAAAGATAAGGTAAGATAGCAATAAAACCCAAAAATAAACCTCCAAAAAAAGTTAATCTACTAACAATATTTTTAAGATACCTTTCTGTTTCTTTTCCTGGTCTTAGTCCTGGCACAAATGCTCCGGCTGATTGAAGATTTTTAGAAATTTCTTCTGGATTAAAGGTTATGGAGGTATAAAGATAAGTGAAGGCGAAAACTAAAATAAAGTAAAGAAAAGAGAAAAGAAGTTGGTTATTTAAAAAGTCTGTTAAGGCTTTAAGTAAAGTATTAAAAAATTCAATTTTTGTTAAAGCTAAAAATTGAGTTAAGGTGGAAGGAAAAAGCAAAAGAGCAATGGCAAAAATAATAGGGATGACTCCTGCTTGAGCTATTCTTACAGGAAGATAAGTGCTTGCACCACCGTAAAGTTTTGTGCCCCTGACTCTTTTAGCAAAAACTAGTTGAATCCTTCTTTCTGCTTCATTAATAAAAACAATACCGGCGATAATTAAAACAGCTAAAATCAAAAAAGGGATGTAAATTTGAAGTTTTTCTAAAGAAAAAGTAACATAAGCTTGAAGCAAAATTTGTGGTACTCCGGCAACAATACCAGAAAAAATAATCAAAGAAATACCATTGCCAAGTTTTTGTTCAGTGATTAATTCTCCAATCCACATTAAAATAAGAGTGCCACAAGTAACAATAATAGAATCGCGAATTAAACTCAGTGGAGTCAAGGTAATTATTCCTTGGACCTGAAGAAAATTCAAAAAACCAAAAGATTGAATTAAAGCCAAAGGTACAGTCAATATCCTGCCATATTGATTGAATTTGGCTCTGCCTATTTCTCCTTCTTCATAATACATTTCTTTAAGTCGAGGATAAACAAAGGTTAAAAGTTGCAAGATAATAATAGCAGTTATATAGGGACCAAGACCTAATAAAGCAATAGAGAAATTAGATAAAGCTCCACCAGAAAAAATATTAATTAAGCCTAAAAATTGATTAGCCTCGAATAAATTTTTGAATTTCTCTAAATCAACATCGGGCAAAGGTATATTGGCTAAAAGACGAGTAAAAAGTAAAAGAAAAATAATAGTAAAGGTTCTTTTTCTTAAATCTTTATAAAGAAGTAATTTTTTAAAAATAGAAAAAATTTTCATTGGATTTTACTTCCTGAATTTTCAATTTTTTCCTTAGCTTTTTCTGAAAATAAAAGTCGGTAATCAAAAATTAATGATTTTTTCAAATCACCTTGACCTAAAATTTTTACTTGGATTTTTTTTAAACTCTTTGGGATTTTCAAAATTTTCTTTTCTTTTAGGCTCTCAACGCTCACTACTTCTCCTTCCTGAAATTTTTCATTAATTTTATCTAAATTAACAACAAAAATATCTTTTTCTAATTTTATATTCTTCCATCCTCTCTTTTTTGGTAATCTTAAAATCAAATCTCTTAAAGCTGGTCTAATTCTACGACCTGCTCTTGCTTTCTGTCCTTTGATACCTCTTCCAGAATATGAACCTTTCTTTCCTCCTCTTCCAATTCTCTTTCTCTTTTTAAGCCTGAATTTTATTTGATGAACTTGCATCTTTTAATTTTAACTTTTTTTGATAAATTTTCTGAAGCTTTTCCAAAGTTTTAACTGTGGCCAAAGTATTAACTAAAGGATTTTTAGTAACTCCCAAAATTTTTGCAGAAACATCAGTGTATCCAGCTAAAGAAAGAACTACACGTACGCTACTTCCAGCTATTAACCCTTTACCTGGTTTTGCAGGTTTAAGCAAAATTTTTGTAGCACCAAATTTATTTTCAATTTCAAATGGGACCGTACCATTGACAATAGGAACATCAACGGCATTTTTCTCGGCTAATCTTCTTGCTTTCATAACAGCATCAGCAACATCATCTCCTTTAGCAACGCCAACACCAACTTTTCCTTTTAAATTGCCGGTAACAACAACAGCTCTTATTTTAATTCTTTTCCCTCCTTCGGTTGCTTTAGCTACTCTTTTAACTTCAATTACTTTAAAATCAAATTTTTCTTCCATTTAAAACTTTAAACCCAATTCTCTTAATTTCTCAGCGAAAAGTTTAATTCGACCTTTGTAACTAAAACCATTGCGATCAAAAACAATTTTTTCAATTCCTTTTTCTTTAGCTTTTTCTGCTAAAACTTCAGCAACTTTAATTACTTTTTCTTTATTTGTTAATTTTTCCTTAAATTGCAAACTATTAACACCAATCAATGTTTTTCCTTCCTCATCATCAATAATCTGAGCATAAAAATGTCGATTTGTTCTAAAAATGGAAAGTCTCGGTCTTTCTTTAGTACCAAAAATTTTCGCTCTTACTCTTTTTTTTCTTTTTAATCTTTTTTCTTTGTCCATTTTTCATTTCACGGCCTTTTTCACTGGTTTTGTCTTAATTACTTCATCAATAAAACGAAATCCTTTTAAATGATAGCGGTCGGCGGGTTTTATTATTCTAATTTGACCAGCGAAATTACCGACTTTTTCTTTGTCAATACCACGAATATAAATTAAAGCCTTTCCTTTCTCTTGTTTAACTTCAACGTTAATTCCTTCAGGAATTTCTATCTCAACAGGATGAGAAAAACCAACTTTAAAAAAAATTTTCTTATCTTTAACTTCAGCAGAATAACCAAGGCCTTCTAAAATTAAAACTTTCTCAAAGCCTTGACTAACACCAATAATTTTATTTTCCAAAATCCTCCGAAGTGTTCCCCACAAAGGCTTTGTTCTTTTATTAATTTCTTTAGGAAAAATTTTTAAAATTTTATCTTCAATTTCTAAAACAAAATCTTGAGGCAATTCAAAAATTAACTTTCCTTTAGGACCTTTAACTTCATATTTATTTTCATCAATTTTTTCTATAGAAACTCCATCTAAAATATTAATTGGCCTTTTCCCTATTTTTGACATTAATGAACTTCGCAGATAATTTCTCCGCCCAATTTTCTTTTTCTTGCTTCTTCATCAGTCATAATTCCACGACTAGTGGAAACAATACGAAAAGCAAAACCTCTTTTCAATGGCTTAAGATCTTTATACCCAGCATAAACTCTTCTTCCTGGCTTAGAAATTCTTTTAAGATCTTCAATGAAGGGTTCGCCGTTTTCATCATATTTAAGGTAAATAATAAAATTTTTCTTAGCCCCATTTTCTTGAACTTTGAATCCTTCAATTAAATTCTTATCTTTCAAAATTTTTAAAATACCAACTTTAATTTTCGAATATGGAGCAGAAACCTGTTTTTTTCTTACCCTTAAACCATTCTTAATTCTTGTAAGTAAATCACTAATAGGATCAGTCATTTTACCAACTAGCTTTTTTAAGACCAGGAATTTCTCCTCTATGAGCCATTTCTCTTAAACAAATTCGACACAAATTAAAATCTCGAAAATAACCCCTTGTTCTTCCACAACGAAAACAAACATTTCTCTTTCTTGTTTTATATTTTGGTTCCTTTTTCCAACGTTCAACTTGAGCTTTGCTTGGCATTATATTTTTATAGGAAAACCTAATTCCTTCCACATCTGAATATTCTCCTCTTTTGTTTTCCCAGAACCTACTAAATTTATTGACAAACCAAAGCTATATTTAATTTTATCAGAAATTGCTTCAGGAAAAATATTTACTTCTCTGAAGCCTAAATTAATATTACCTTTATTATCAAAATTTTCAGCCTTTAAACCATAAAAATCTTTGGTCCTTGGTAAAGCATAGGTCAAAAGTCTTTGAATAAAATCATTCAATCTTTTCTTTCTCAAAGTCACCAAAAGGGCAACGGGCATTCCTTTTCTTAACTTAAAACCGGAAATTGATTTTTTCGCAGTAACAATTTTTGGCTTTTGTCCAGTAATCATAGAAAGAACATAGGTGGCATCTTCAATAATTTTTTCTTGAACTTCAGGATGGTTGGCGACTAACTTTCCAATCCCTATCTGAACAATACCTTTAATTGGTCTTGGTTTTTTTAAATCGATCTTTGGCATTTTTTACAATAACGTTTTTTTTCTTGATCTTCAAATTTATAACCAACCCTTGTTGGCTTTGAACAATTAGGACAAATTAATTTAACATTACTTACATAAATTGGCCGTGGGATTTCGATTATTTTTCCTTTTTCTCCTCCTCTCCTGGGTCTTATATGTTTTTTAACCAAATTTAAACCTTCAATAACAACTCTATTTTCTCTGGGCAGAGCTTTAATAACTTTACCAACTTTACCCCTATCTTTACCTCTAATAATTAAAACTTGATCTCCTTTTTTAATCTTCATACTAATTCAGGAGCTAAATTAGCAATTTTTTCATAGCCAAGCTCTTTGATTTCTCTTGGAATAGGACCAAAAATTCTATTACCTATCATTTCAACCGCTCCCTTATGTCCTTTCTTAATTAAAACACAAGCATTTTCATCAAAACGAATATAAGTACCATCTTTTCTACGAAAAGGCTTTCTTTGCCTAACAACTAAAGCTCTAACAACATCACCTTTTTTTACTTCTTTTCTTGGTTCTGCTTCTTTTACTGAACAAGTAATCAAATCTCCAATCTCAGCATATCTAGCATTTCCTTTTTTCAAAATTCCAATACACTGAAGCTTCAAAGCTCCAGAATTGTCAGCGCAATTTAGAATTGTTCTTCTTTGGATCATTTACGTGATAAAACTTTAACGAGACGCCACCTTTTTAATTTTGAAAGTGGCCTTGTTTCTTCAATCAAAACAACATCGCCTATTTTTGATTCATTTCTTTCATCATGAACATAATACTTCGTTCTATGTTTATAATATTTTTTATATTTTAGATGTTTAACCAATCTCTCGCTTACTACTACTCTTGTCTTTTGCATCTTATCTGAAACTACTTTTCCAATTACTTGCTTTCTAGGCATTCTTCTTTTCATTAATAACTGTCAAAACCCTTGCTAAGTCTTTTTTTGTCATTTTCAAAAGATGTGGCTTTGATAATCTTCCCATAATTTTATCAATCATCAATTGATTAATTTTCTTTCTTAATTCTTCAGCCAACTTTCTCAATTCTTCAATTGATTTTGTTCTTAAATCTTTTGCTTTCATTGTTCAACAATCTTTGTTTTAATTGGTAACTTATAAGTTACTTGTTTTAAAACTTCTTTCAAAGACTCCTTGTCTAAACCGGCAACTTCAAATAAAATCGTTCCTGGTCTAACTATAGCCACATAATCTTCAACATCACCTTTCCCTCCTCCCATTCTTGTTTCTGGTGGTTTTTTTGTCTTTGGTTTATGAGGAAAGATTTTTAACCAATATCTTCCTTGTTTGCCTAAATTTTTCTTCAAAACAGCAATGGCTGCTTCAATTTGTTTGCTCGTGATCATTTTCGTCTCTAAAGACTTTAATCCCATTTCTCCATGACTCAATTTTGTTCCTTTAAGAGTTATTTCTCTTTTCAAAGATCTTCCTTTCTGTGCTTTACGATATTTTAACTTCCTAGGCTGTAACATTTTCTAAATCATATTTTTCTTTATCGCCCCTATAAAGCCAAACTTTTAAACCAACAATACCATATTTTGTTAGTACTTGTCTTTCTGCATAATCAATATCGGCAATTAACTTTGATCTTGGCAATCTTCCCCAAGAAATTTTCTCTGTTCTTTTAATAGTCGCACCATCAACCCTTCCTTTTGCTGTAGCCATAAAACCTAAAATTTCCTTTTGTTCTTTGGCCCTTTCCGCTATTTTTTTTAGAACCCTTCTCGTTGGTACACCTTTCTCAATTTCATTTGCAGCAACTTCAGCTAAATAAGCAGCATAAAGAAATGGCTTTTTGACTTCAATAACATCAATTTCAATTTTTGGAGGAGTTAAATTCTTTTTAATAAATAAAGGATTAATTTCCTTCTCTAATTTCTCAATTAAATTTTTAAGAGCTTGTCCTTCTTTACCAATCAAAATTCCAGGTCTTGCTGAATAAATGCTAACCTTACAATGATCCAAGCTTTTTCTTTCAATAATAATCTCAACAATTCCTGCTTTAGGAAACATCTCTTTAATATTTTTGCGAATCAAATAATCAGCTTCTAAAATCAGTGGGAAATATCTTTTTGTTATCCATCTTGATCGCCAATAAGTATTAATTCCCAATCTTAAGGCATATGGTGATATTTTGTGCCCCATCTTATAAAGAATCACGTTAACTTTCGCGAACGGAAAACGAGCTCTCGCGAATTTTGTTTGCATCAGTTCGTTGTACTTTCATATTTGTTCGTGTATCCAAGATAATCTCGATATGCGACATTTTTTTAATTATTTGACCAACTCCACCTCTTGCCTTAGGATAATATCTCTTTAAATGTTTTGGCCCTTCGTTAACAATAATGTTTTTGATATAAAGTTCTTTCTCATCATAACCTTTATTTTTAGCATTACTTATAGCTGATTTTAATAATTTCAAAATAATCTTGCTTGCTTTTTTATTAGAAAACAAAAGTTCTCTCTCTGCTCGATCTACAGAAAGTCCTTTCAGCCCTTTAGCAACTATTCTAACTTTTCTTGGTGACATTATTAAATAATTTAACTTAGCAGTGATCATTTTTGAGCTTGTGCTTGTTTTTTAGCTAAAAGTTCTGCTGCTCGACCACCATGACGAATAAATTTTCTTGTTGGTGCAAATTCTCCTAATCTATGACCAACCATATCTTCAACAACCTTAACTCTAATAAATTGTTTCCCGTTATGAACCTCAAAAACCATACCTACCATTTCAGGAATAATCGTTGAATCTCTGGACCAAGTTTTAATTGGGTATTTACCTCTTTCTTCCAATGGAAGTTCTCTTAACTTCATCACTTTCTTTAACAATTTTTCATTAACATAATATCCCTTTTTAGTACTTCTTGTCATTTTCTTCTTTTAACAATTAATGACCAGCTTGGTTTTCTTGGATTTCTTGTTTTTCTACCACCGGTAACATTTCCCCATTTATCTTTTGGTTTTCTTGTCCCTCTAGGAGCCTTACCTTCACCACCACCATAAGGATGATCCCTTGGGTTCATAGCTGAACCGCGGACATTTGGCTTTCTTCCTTTCCAAATATTCCTACCAGCCTTTCCTAATCTTTCAAGTCTATGAGCTGTATTAGAAACTCTACCAATCGTAGCATAAGCTTCTTTGTGAATTTTTCTTATTTCTCCTGATGGCATTTTAATTAAAGCATAATTCCCTTCAGTTCCCATCATTACTCCAAAAGAACCTGCTGATCTTATAAGTTTTCCTCCACTTTTTGGTTCAAGCTCAACTTCAAAAATTTCTGTTCCAAAAGGAATATTTTTTAAAGGAAGTCTGTTACCAATTTTAATCTCAACATTTTCTCCGCAAATAATTTCATCACCAACCTTAATCCCTTCGGGAGCTAAATGATATCTTCTTTCACCATCTTTATAGCAAACAAGCATAATAAAACCAGTCCGATTGGGATCATATTCTATTGTTTCTACTTTAGCTGGAATTCCTTTTTTATCTAATCTATAAAAATCAATCAAACGATAAAGCCTTCGATGATAAGGATTCGCTCTAAATCTTGTTGTTATTCTCCCATAAACATTTCTTCCTGTTCTTTTTTTCAAAGAAATTAAAAGTGGTTTGTAAGGCTCATCAGTAGTGATAATCTTTTTCTTATCAACCAGAACAGTCACTCTCTTTCCTGGCCCTCTTGATTTTATAATTTTTGTAACCATAATAAATAAAAAGAAATTGGAAGTGAGATAAAAATAAAAAACTCACTACCAATTATTTAATTATATCATAGTTTAGCTTAAAACAAAATTAAGGCGTGATATCTATTAAAAAAGAGGGCTGTCGTCCGCCATATTGGACAATTGGACAGCCCTGAGTTGAAATGTTATTAAAGGGTTTATTCCCATTTCTTCAACCATTCCTCCAAAGAGACTCCAAATGCCCGCTGAAATGCCTCTTCAGGCTTATCTTTTAAAAGCCTGAAGTATAATAATATTTGACGCCATCCACCATGATGATATAAATCAGTTGTAAACAACATGGCCATCCGATATACTACAGCCGGCCCATACTTTCCCATAGCCTCCACCCAGCCCTCCTCAGTCATTAACTGCCGCGGAACCAGAAAAATACTTCCCACCAACAGCCGACTACTTTGTCCGTCGTATGCCAAAGGTGGCAATATTCCTCCTAGCAAATGGTATGCTGCTAGATCCGCTGCCCCTTCTGCTAAAAAATAGATAGAAAAAGCAACATCCATATCGCCCGCTAAACTACATTCTAGGATGTGAAACAACTCATGAACGATGCTCCACTGTAAAAAACTACTAGCAACAACCACAGCACCTCTATCACATCTTACCATACCGGATACGAACTTAGCGCTCTGCTCATCTATCTCAACGCCCAGTTTTTCTTCAAGAAACTGCTTTGCCTCATTCCTACTCACAAACCAGATAGGATCATCAAGTACTACTTCCTGCTCCTGCTTCTTCAACCAATTACTAAACAGATCTACCGTCGATACCGCCTCATCCTTTAGCTCCTCTGGAAAGGACGAGCTAAAGTTCAATATAATCTGACCTTGTGCTACCGTCGGTAGCACAAGGAAAACACACGTAAGCATAAGCCAGACTTTCATTTTGTACCTCCTCGGAAGTTTGCTATCTCGATTATAACAAAATTTTTATTTCGTCAAGTGCTAAAGAGGTCCGCCAATTTTAAAATCTAACTTCTATTCAAAAATAGGTATTGTTTGACCAGCCTGAATTTGAACAATTGCTTTTTTAAATCTTGGCCTTGTGCTTTTAATTCTTGTTCTACCTCTGGTTCTTTTTTTATAATTCATTGTTCTTACTTTCACAACTTTAACATTAAAAATCCTTTCAATAGCTTTTTTAATTTGATTTTTATTAATCTTTGGCTCAACTAAAAAAGTATATTTATTTTCTTTAGCTAAACTACGGGTTTTTTCAGTAATCAAAGGTAAAATTTTAAAATCAACTCCTTGGTAAAGTTCGGGAGTTGGCTTTTTTTCTTCTTTTTCTTCTTTCTTCTCCTCAGGCTTTTCTTTCTTCCCCCAAATTTTCTTAAAAAAATTAAACTTCATTTTTCTTAAATCTTTTAACAAGCTCTTCAATTGAATCTTTGGTCAAAAATAAATATTTATGATTTAAAAGTTCAATTAAATT
>Ga0197143_1001172_pt1 | contig 23136 bp, 24 predicted proteins | sample GBS70_MetaG_FD_148603 | JGI IMG/M metagenome (GOLD analysis project Ga0197143, IMG submission 148603) | Sediment microbial communities from Great Boiling Springs, Gerlach, Nevada, United States - GBS 70_MetaG | ecosystem: Environmental > Aquatic > Thermal springs > Hot (42-90C) > Sediment...
CTTCTACCTGAAAGCAGCATGGCTCCAAAAGTAGGCCCCATGCGTGGGAGTCCAAAGGTGGTGGCTACTGCCATCCCCGTGACTATAAGCCCCGGATGAACCTCTCCGGTATACTCGACAACCATATCTTCAGAGCGCTCCACCCACATACCTCCGAAACCCTTAGTTTTGAGTACACCGCGTTCTTCTAACTTCCTCACCACGAAAGCATCGTGTCCTGTCGCATCTATCAGAAGACTCGCTTCCAGAGCGATGGGATCTACACATGTGATTTGTCTTGGCAGATGACCTACTGGTGTCCAATTAACTACAGCTCCTGCCACCCGCCCCCCTTCCCTCATCACCACATCTTCAAACTCGGTCATGTTTAAAACCTTCACACCTGCATCGCAGGCGGAAGCTATAAGTTTTGAACAAGCATGGGGACCATCGGCGACAAAAAGTCCCTTTTTCACCTCTTGATAAGGGACCTTCAGTTCCTCAAGGATGGCTTCAGCAGGATGCCTCACTGTGACCTTGTTCATTAGATAGCCACCTATCCAAAATCCACCACCGAGGTAATTGTTTCTTTCCACCACCAGGACTTTTTTACCTTTCTGGGCCAAATCCCTCGCAGCCATAAGACCGGAGGGACCTGCTCCAATTACAAGGACGTCACTACGAGAAAATTCCTCAAGCTGTTCGGAAAAAGCCCTGATTATAGCGCGGGTTATGTCGGCTTCACTTATTATAGTGAAAAACCCTCCCATCTTTCTCCTCCTTCAAACAAGTATTCTTTCTGGAACGCTGTAAATGGTGAGTTTACTTCCCCTGGCCAATCCTACTAGGGTAATCCTGAACCTTTTGGCAAGTTTTACAGCCTGATCGGTGGCAGAAGAAAGGGATACGAGAATCGGTACATTGCCCCTCGCTATCTTCATGAGCATCTCGGAGGAAATCCTACCACTAGAAATTACTATAGAATACCGAGTATCAATTCCTTCCCTGAAGCAATGGCCGAAGACTTTGTTCAAGGCATTGTGCCTCCCAATGTCCTCTCTGAACACCAAGATTTCTTGGAAGGTACACAAAGCCGCTGCATGAACCCCGTGGGTCATCTTCCAGGTCTCAGAACGCCTTTGAAACTCTTTCACTAGCTCAAGGAGCCCCTTGCAGGAGACTTCCAGCTGTGAGTCAACGGGATTAACCTCCATATCCAAAGGCGTCCACAGCGTCGCTTCTCTTCCACAGCCCGGAGTTACGATCCTCTTGAAGGGAAGATTGGCAATGTCCCTTCTGTCTTTTGTGTAAACCCAGGCTATACCTTTTGATTCATTCAGGCTTAAACCCAATAGATCATCGACTTTCCCAATAAGGCCTTCGCAGTAGAGATAACCTATTGTAAGCTCATCCAGATAAGTGGGAGAACATAACAACGTGACCAATTCTCGACCATTAAGGAGTATTGTAAGGGCATATTCGGTGGCAACGCCGATCTCCACAGGCGAGAGCTTGCCTGATTCATACCTCATTACCCCCAAGATTTCCATCAGCGAGTTCAAGCCACCCTCCTTAAGGACATGATCAGCCGCTGCAGGATTTCAATGACCTCCTCTATGTGTTCCTCACGCGTCCATCTTCCAAAACTGAAGCGCACGGCTCCAAGAGCTTGAGACCTATCCATTCCCATGGCCAAGAGTACGTGAGAAGGCTCAAGATGGCGACTATGGCAGGCCGCTCCCGAGGATACCGCTACCCCCTCCAGATCCAGATTAATGACAAGGGCTTCCCCCTCAACCCCATCAAAACTAAAGTGGGCGTTTCCGGGTAGCCTCTGTGTGGGGTGTCCATTTAAATGCGCTCCAGGAATCCTTGCTAAAACCTCCTTTATGAACCTATCTCTGAGAGATTGAAGACGGGACATCTCCTCAGTCAAATTCCTCATCGCCAGCTCCGCAGCCTTTCCTAATCCTACAATCCCGGGAACGTTCTCAGTACCTGATCTGAGCCCCCTTTCTTGTCCCCCACCCCTCAAAAAGGGCAACAAGAGAATGCCTTCACGGACATAAAGGCCTCCTATTCCCTTAGGCCCATACATTTTGTGAGCAGAAAAGCTCAGCAAATCTACACCGAGATCATCTACATTGACCGGAATATGGTCTACGGTTTGAACCGCATCGGTGTGAAAAGGAATGCCAGCCTCTTTAGCGACCTTTGCGATCTCTTTTATGGGTTGTATGGTACCAACTTCGTTGTTGGCATGCATAATGGATATAAGAAAAGTCCTCGGAGTTATGGCCCTGCGGACTTCATCTGGATCCACCATGCCATAGCGGTCAACCCTGACATAGGTGACATCTATACCCAACGACTGGAGAAACCTACACGTCTCAAGAATCGAAGGATGTTCAATGGAACTGGTCACAATATGCCCTCCTTTTTTAACCCTTGCTATAGTGAATCCCCACAGCACCATGTTATTAGCTTCAGTTCCACCGCTAGTAAAGATAACCTCCTCCTCCCTAGCCCCTATAAGGGCAGCTACTTTCCTTCTAGCTTCCTCCACGGCCAATTTCGCCTCTTTTCCGAAACTATGAATACTTGAAGGATTCCCAAAAGCATCCCTTAAGTAGAGTTCCATCGCCCGCAACACCTCCGGATCCACAGGCGTTGTTGCGGCATAGTCCAAATATATCCTCAAAGTTGGACCTCCATTGCCCTTACTAAACAGGCTTTGACGCAAAGACCACACGCTAGACACTTTTCCTCCTGGAAGATTACCTCGAAGGTAACCTCGTCCATTATAAAAGCCCCAACAGGACAAAGCCCCACACAAAGGCCACAATGAATGCACCGTTCCGAATTAAAAACAACCCTCTGTCCAAAAGATTCAACGATAACCCCCTTGTCAAGAAGATACCGAATCCCTTCTTGAATTTGCCCTTCCTCCCCCTTGATCTCCATAACTAGAAGACCTTCCTTTTCAGGATTGACCGATGCCTTGAGAATGTTAAACTCAAGCCCGAAATCCTTTGCCAATCGGTAAACTATAGGTTGGTTGGTGAGAAACGAGGGAAAACGCAAAATCACCCTCCGAAGTTGCATCTTATATCCTCCTTATATTAATTATGTTAATTTATTTACTAAACTTTTGTCAAGGTGTTTTTTTACGGGAAAGTTTTTTGATTTTCAATGCCACTTATGTATCCTTTCTTTCTTCGAGAAACTTAAGCTTTATTCCACTGTCAGGGCCGGGCAAGGGGGCTACGGGTTCTGATAGCAAGAACTTTCCTTCTTTTATCCACTCTTTTAGGATCTGGGCTATCTTTCTAGCTTTTGCGTAACTGGATAAGCAACCTGTAGGAACTTCCTTACCCAAGATCTTTATCATGCCTTTTTTGAGTTCAGCATAGCTCACCTCAGCCAAAACTTCTGATTCCCTTTCCGGGTAAGTCCTGGAATAGTCTACTACAGGGGCTAATATCTCTCCGTCTGAGCGGGCTGCATACCATAACACTTCCTCATCTAACACGGGAATTGGTATCCCTATTCCAACAGCCAGACTCGTTCCATAGCCGAGTAGGCTCACACCTCGGAGAAATTCGGGTTTCATTCCTTTCAGGTCCCCTATTAAAGCAAGGGTTCCAGCAGGACGGGTAGGTATCCCGTTTTTTCGCGGTACGGAAGGGTTGTGTTGGGTTCCCCACCAGGCCACATATCCTATACCCCCTCCCAAGAAGATCTCAGTTCCGATGCCGATGGTTCTATAAAAGGGATCTTTGAGAAGGGGGGAAAGCTGGCCGGCGGAACAGTAATTGGCGTTGCCCAACCTTGGTTTTAGTACGCCCATATAGGTGTAAAGGATGCGGTCCGATAGATTAACAGCCACGTTGTAATTCTGATAAGCATTCCGAGGGTTGAACAAAATGGCCTCGTTAATGTCCTCAAGCCCTATCCATGTATCGATCTGTCTCCGAGGGTAACAATCGGTGCCATAGGCAAAACCTTGTAATCTTACTTTTTTACCTGACACAAGTTCTTCGATAACATGACCCCCACCGTAGACAAAAGCACCAGGGTGATCTCTATTCCTTGGATCGTCTTCAGGAAGGGCCGTAGCACCGAGATAAACATCCACAGCCGCCAAACCAGCATAAGCAGGAACCCCATTGAGGTAAACCTTTCCTCCCCCCAACTTGATCCTCGGTTTAGTATGACCGAGGTTAAGGAATACTCCCGAAGAACACATCGGGCCAAATGTTCCAGTAGTTACCACGTCCACTTCTTGGGCTGCCTTTTTAAATCCTTTTTCCTTCACTACCTCTATGACCTCTTCAGCCGTAAGCACTATCGCCTGTCCTTTTCTTATTTTCTCGTTTATCTCAGCGATTGTTTTCATTCTTTAACCTCCTTTAAAAGGTTTTTGGTTTTCCTTTGGTAATCTTCTATAGCAGCTTTAATAGCTTCTTCAGCCAAGAGTGAACAATGGATCTTGTTTTTTGGTAACCCCTCAAGGGCCTCTACTACGGCTCTGTTGGTAATGGACAGGGCTTCTTCTATTGTCTTTCCTTTTACAAGTTCTGTAACCATGCTGGAAGTAGCTACTGCAGCAACACACCCAAAAGTTTTAAATTTGGCATCAACGATCCGGCCTCCTTCTATTTTAAGGTAGACTCTCATCACATCTCCACATACTGGGTTTCCTACTGTTCCTATACCATCCGCATCTTCTATCTCTCCCACATTCTTAGGGTTAAAGAAATGGGCCATTACTTTCTCGTTATAAGCATCCATGTGGTTACCTCCTTGAGAGAAGGTAAGATTGCCAATCCAGGCCTGAACGAAGGAAATCATCATAAAGGGGCGAAAACTCCCTGAGCTTATTCACTTTTTCTTCGATTATTTCCACCGTTTTTAGGATCTCCTCACAAGTATTGTCCTTCCCCAGGGAAAACCTTATAGCGCCTTGAGCAAGTTCATGAGGAAGTCCCATGGCTACAAGCACATGGCTCGGTTCAAGACTGCCAGAGCTACAGGCGGATCCTGTGGAAACAGCAATCCCTTCTTGGCTCAATAAGAACATAAGCGATTCTCCTTCAATAAAGGCAAAGGATATATTAGTGGTGTTAGGAACCCGTTGCCCTGAACCGTTTACCACCACAAAAGGGACCTTTTCCAAAATAAGTCTTTCTAATAAATCCCGGAGCTCCGCCACTCGTTCCATTACTCCCTCCCGGAGGTCCTGAACGGCCTTCTCAGCAGCAACTCCAAAGCCTATTATTCCAATTACGTTTTCCGTGCCGGGACGTACTCCCTTCTCCTGATGACCCCCATGAAGGATAGAGGCAATCTTTAGCCCCTTGCGCACATAAAGAGCTCCTATGCCCTTGGGACCGTAGATCTTGTGAGCAGATATGGTGAGCAAATCAACCCCTAATTCATTTACTTGTACATTGACCTTTCCCAAAGCCTGCACAGCGTCACAGTGAACCAAAATGCCATAAGCCTTACAGATCCGAACGATCTCCTTTATCGGCTGCAATACCCCCGTTTCGTTATTAGCCAACATTACCGAAACCATTAATGTTCGTTCGTCCACTAACATTTCCATTTTCTCAAGGTCCACTACTCCCTGTGGGGTTACAGGGAGCAAATGAACTTCAAACCCTTCCTTTTTTAGGGCCTTCGCCGTCTCTAAAACCGAAGGGTGTTCTACAGCAGAAACCAACACTTTATTGCGCCTTCTTTTTTCCCTGGAATTGACGATTCCTTTCAGGGCAAGGTTATTGGCCTCTGTTCCTCCTGAGGTAAATACTATCTCCTCGGGAAGTGCCCCAATGGCCCACGCAACCTTTTCCCTGGCCTCTTCTACGGCTTGCTTTACCTTTCGACCGTAGACGTGAAGGCTGGAAGGGTTGCCGAAGGCATGGCGAAGAAATGGTTCAACAGCCCGAATGACCTCTTCTCTCATAGGTGTGGTGGCATTATGATCTAGATAGATCCCCATCTCTTACTCCTCAAAAAGATCAGTGCTGAGGTATCTTTCTCCCGTATCAGGAAGCATTACTACTACAGTCTTTCCTTTGTTCTGCGGCCTTTGCGCCACAAGGAGGGCAGCATGGAGAGCAGCCCCTGAGGATATCCCACAGAGGATTCCTTCTTCCCGCGCTAATCTACGCGCCATGGCCATCGCTTCTTCATCCTTTACGGTAACCACTTCATCGATGACCTCCCGATTCAACACCTTAGGGATAAATCCCGGCCCGATGCCCTGAATCCTATGTCTACCAGGAGGCCTACCAGAAAGCACTGCCGAAAGCTCTGGTTCCACTGCTACAATCCAAACAGTGGGCTTCCGCTCTTTTAGCACCTCTCCTACCCCTGTTATGGTTCCTCCTGTTCCCACCCCCGCAACAAATATGTCCACCTTGCCTTCCGTATCCCTCCATATCTCCTCCGCAGTGGTATGCCGATGGATTTCCGGGTTGGCTGGGTTTTCGAACTGCTGAGGCAAGAAATAATCTGGATTTTGTCTCACTAGTTGATAAGCCCTTTCTACTGCCCCCCTCATTCCTTCCTCTGCAGGGGTAAGAAAGATTTCGGCTCCAAAAGCCTTTAAGATCTTCCTTCTCTCAACACTCATGTTTTCGGGCATTACCAAAATGCATCTATATCCCTTTGCAGCAGCCACAAAAGCGAGGGCAATCCCTGTATTTCCCGAGGTGGGCTCCACGATGGTCATACCGGGTTTGAGAATACCCCTCTTTTCTGCATCCTCAATCATAGCCAAACCTATGCGATCCTTTACGCTACCAAGGGGGTTGAAAGATTCCAGTTTTCCAAGAAGTTCCACTTCCAATCCTTTGCTCATTTTTTTCAGACGCACAAGAGGCGTATTTCCCACCAATTTTGTTATGTCATCGGCTATTCGTCCTCGCATCTTATATTCCCCCCTTCACTATAACTTTCGTAGCGAACTCGATTTTTGAAGACTTTGCTTCCAGGAGGAACATCTTCAGTAATCCAAACGTTCCCCCCTATAATGCTTCCTCTTCCTATCCTTATTCTTCCCAAGATAGTAGCACCAGCATAAATAATTACGTCATCCTCCACGATAGGATGCCGAGGGATCCCCTTAACGGGATTCCCATTTTCATCAAGGGGAAAACTTTTTGCACCTAAGGTAACCCCTTGATAAATCCTAACCCTGTTACCAATTATCGTCGTCTCACCAATGACGATTCCTGTGCCATGATCCATGAAGAAATGAGTGCCTATCTGCGCCCCCGGATGAATATCTATACCTGTTTCTGAATGAGCTATTTCAGTGAGTATTCGCGGGATCAACGGGATCCCGAACTGATAAAGGACATGAGCAACCCGGTAATTAATGAGAGCCCTAAGACTCGGATAACAAAAGATGACCTCAGAACGATTCTTGGCTGCTGGATCCCCTAGGTAAGCAGCTTCTACATCTGTAAGAAGGACCTTCTTTATTTGTGGCAACAGAGTGATAAACCGCCAAGTTACCTTCTGGGCTTTCAAGGTGCAAAGGTCACAATTTTTGGGTTCCAAACATTCAAAACAGAAACTCCTTCTTACCTGCTCAGAAAGAAGCTTATAAAGAACCTCCAATTTACTCTCGATTTGATGAGTAAGCCCCGAACTAAGGTTAAAAGAGCCAAAATAACCGGGAAAGAAAACGCCCCTTAGTAGCTCTACAATTTCCTTCAAAACATCCACTGACACAAAGCCCCCCTCTCTTTCCTTAACTCCTTCAATAAAAATCTCTTCCACCAACTCTCTCACTACCCTATGTAGCCCTTTCTCTGCCATTTGATTATTATGTTTATCAATTTAATAAACTTTTGTCAAGGAGGCTTCTTATTGTGTTTTTTCTGGCCTATTGTGAGAGGTTAGGGAGTTTGCCTTTTGTTAAGTAAAATGATAAATTTTTTAGATGAAGCTTTCGACTCGGACTCGTTATGGTCTTCGGGCTCTTATTGACATAGCCCTTCATCAAAAGGAGAGACCGGTTTCTCTTGGTGAGATTTCGAAGAGACAGGGTATTTCCAAGGCTTACCTCGAACAGATAATACTGGTCCTTCGGGCCTCGGGAATTATAAGGAGCGTTCGAGGTAAAAAAGGGGGATTGGTCTTAGCAAAATCTCCCGAGCAGATATCTCTTTTGGAGGTGATAAAGACCCTAGAGGGACCTATTTCGTTGGTGGAATGTGTTGAAGATCCTAAAGTATGTCCTCGAAAGGATGAATGTCCTACTACGCTCCTTTGGCAGCGCCTAAAGGAGGTTCTCGAGGAGGAACTTCGAAGCCTCTCCCTCATGGATCTACTGACAGGGGCTAAAAGGAGCAAAATGGAGTAACCTCTTTTGTTTCTCTGTTTAACTAAATCAGGATATTTACGTTTACCTCCAAATTGGAACCTATAAATCTCAGAAGTGTAGTCAAACCTTCATCCTTTACCCGGAGCAGCGCGGAAAGTTACTTCAAGCTCTGGAGCTGGTCCTGGTGCTGGAGATCAGTCGGGTGGATTTAGACCATGTCGCTGCGGTAAGGTTCTCGGTTGAAGCGGATCTCAGCATCTTGGTCCGGGTAATGGAGGTTCCGTTGCTCACTTTTTATGAGCCGCTTTTACGAACCTGAAAAAACTTTCCAGAACTTCCTGAAGAGAATCGCGTCTTACCGGTACCTGAGTCATCTCTTTATATAAAGGAACCCGCGTTCAGAAGTTGATTCTTCTTATGCTGTCGTTCACCTCGAGGATCTCCTTAACAAGTCGTACACCATAAGGAGGTTGTCTTTCTCTATTCGCCTCTGAAAGTCGACCTACGCACAGCAACGCGGTAGACTTCCTTTCGAGCACTATTGCCAGCATGTGTGCCTCCGATCCAGAGGTTTTAAAAACGATGCAATATTTTCCCAACCTCAGTTTCCAGTAGTCCCGCAGAGTATGCTTGAGCGGTCAACCCTAGGCCTCGGGATGGGTCATGAGGCGTTCCTCAATAGCACGTCTGATTGTTTCTTGTTCGTCCGAAGGAATGCGGGATAAATCCTCCTTTTTGATGTGTGAATAGTACTTTGCTCGGAAAAAACACAGGAAATCAGTACCATACCCTTTCGTGGTCGAGGGCCAGAGAATCCTCCCAAGTCTTCTCTCTTTCCTCCGCAAGCTGTGCGAGAACAAGGTCCTCTTTAATCTCAAGGACTTCCCTGATCAAGTCCCTGACCACGCTGGACACAAAACCCCCTCCATCTGTGCTAGGACCTGAAGCCTTTCGTAGAGCTAACGCTAAAGTATCAAGCTCACCCTTGAATTTCTCGCAGGCATAGTGCCTTACCTCCTCTTATAATGGAGCACTTTTTCTACACTAAGTGAAGAACCCGTCGAGGTCCAGTACATCCCTGAAAGCGCGTGTCCTGTTAAGTCATCTTATCTCTTCCTACCCTAACCCCATCTTTCTTCTGAACCACTTGAGCGGATACTTCTCTTCGCCCTCTCTGGGATATGAAGCCATAAGGGGAACGTACCACAATCATCTGGACGAGCTCCTCGACTCATCCAAACCTACGCGTTTACGCTTCCTTTTCCCAAAGGCCCTAGGCCCTGGATCCCTGTAAGGCTCTTTTTTTTCTCAAGCTCCAATAGGCTACCTCAACAAGGTATCTGCTAAAAGCTCTTATAGAGTTCGTGTGCCCCTTTCCTCTGCTTGATCTTCTGATAAAACCTCAAAATATGCCTTTCAGGCCACCTTTTGGCATTAAGGCAACGGTATTCGCTGCCTCCACGAAGGCCCACTTCAAGTACCTGTTCACCTCTTTCCTCATCCTTCCATACCTTACTGCCCAATTCCTCAATTCTTGGGACAAGACCGCAGTAGGAGACAAACCGCTCAAGCCCATTGAACCTCGATACATCTCCCAGAGTGAACCTAAGTCCGGGATGCTTTGAAGGAACTTTATCTCCTTACCAGAAGAAAACACTTCTCTCCTCTTCTTCTTAACCTCTTTGATCCTTCTTCAAGGTGCTCGATCTCTTCGAGCAATATAGAGTGATATACCTTGCCTCAGGTGGAAGCTGTGCAACCATATGCTTCAGCATTTCCTTCCCCTTACTCCCAAAGGGACTCGATACCTCGGAAACCCAAAAACATTCTTGAGTCAATTCAAAAGAACCCTCTGCTTGAATTTAGTCCTTTGCCGAACCAGAAGCCTCCTCAATCGGAGAAGATTCCCTTTTTACCTGATCTCATCAGAAGGAACGCATCCCTTAGGTAAAATACGAACTTTAAAAGATATTTAACCCCTTTACATCGATTATATCACTTTGTTCACCATCCCCATCATTTCGCCTTGTTGGCATGAATAAGCTTCCATCTCAATCCTCGGGCCTCTGTCTCATCCATTACCAAAGTACAAGCTCCCTATGCCTCAAGGGCCCAAGGTGTACCAGGTTCAAATACCTCCAGGAACTCAAGGAAGATCTCACCTGGGAGGAATCCTTTCCTTCCAAAAGACCCTTCCCCATGTATCCTTAAGGTTGGCAAAGGTGTAGCGCCTGTGGCAATCAAAGGTTATATAGTTCATCGTGACTTTCTTTGAATTTTTCGAAACCTATTATACCTCAAGGAGGACATATGCTTTCGTGGACTCGTCTGGGCAGTTCGGCGTCAAAGGAAATCACCTCCTTTCTTGAAGGGGTTGGCGATCTGCTTTAACACTCGCTTTAATGAGAATCCGTTTCGATGGAAAGAGCGGCTGATTTCTTTATGGTTCTTATATAAATCTTTTCACTTTAACTCTTACTCTCTTCCGTTTTAAACATCCTGAAATCCAACTTTTTATCCTTAAGGGGTTGCTTTTTTCTTGTCATTTTACCTTATCATGTGGTGATCCAGCCTGAGATTCAGCATCTTATAGGGTGGGGGCGGTTTTTATCGCTTGGTTTTCCTGTTAAATTTCTTTTTTCTTAACTCTGAGTTATTCTCATTTACTCTTTGCCTTTGGAATTATTGTTCTTACCCATGGTTTCGTCATGGCCATAAAGAGACACAGAGAAAGAAGAAAGGACCTTCTATCTTGCCTCCCATGACCTCTTTAGGGGGCTTTCCAACAGGTATGCCCTTGAGAAGTTTATCTCCCGCGAGCTAAAAGACACAACAAAAAGACAAGGAATCCTTATATGTTGATGTGGATGATCTTAAGTTTATATTTGGTGCGCTTTGTGAACCACAAAAAGGAGAAATGGTTACAACTTTCTGGAAGGAGGTAAGGTAGTTTGAAAGACCAGCGGTTGTATTTATCACCACCGATCTGACCGAGAGGGAGCTTATACAAAGGAAGCTACAAAAACTTTCGACCAGGTAGTCCTTTCCCTATCCTCAATTCCAAGGATCCCTATATGGTTGGTTATCAGCAGAAGGTTGCGGAGCTTTAGGTGGTCATTGGCGAAAAAGGGGGCTCCAAAAAGAACAAAGGAAAGGCTTAAGTATTGCTGCTCTGCTTAACCATATCGGTAAGTTCACTTCGGGACAATGGAACAAACGTAGCTTGAACATATCAGACTCCACCCAAAATATGGGATACAACATCCTTTGCTATATAGATTACCCCTCGGCCTATGGTTGAGAGCGTTTATCAGCATCATAAAAGGCTATAGGTCGGGTTACCCGCGAGGTCTTAAAGGGGAGGAAATACTGCTTGAGGCAAGGATTATAGGGATGACCGACGCGATGCTCATCTATCGCCCTTACAGGACTGCTTATTCACGGGAGAAAGCGTTTTGGGAGTTTGGAAGGAATAAGGGAATGCTTTAGAATCCCGATGCGGTGGGTATATGTATTAAACTTTATAAAAATAAAACGGCAACTTCTCGCAGATCCACACAAAACCTCTGATTTAACCCAAATGTATAAATTTAGAAACCTTTGGACTTTGAGTAGAAAAAAGTCCAATATGTTCTGATAAGGCCTTAAGGTTCGGAAGAAAGCGCGGTCTAGAAACTACAAACCTTCACCTCCTTTTCCTACAAGTACCCAAGTTCACAAGACTACAGAACGAGTTTTTTGCTCCGCATGAGAGTTATCGTTCTTCAAGTAGCCATGAGGCATAGGAGGAGGTGTAAGGTGTGAAGTAGATGAGTTCGTGTAGGATCAGGGATTTGGTCTTGCGGTTTTTAGTAAATGAGGCAACTTGGCAAAAGCCTCTGAAAAAGGGTAAAATGTAAAAAAAATCACAAAGGGGGAGGATTTTATGAAGTATGTAGAAAAATGGGTAGAAGAAGTAGCCAAATTAGCGGAGCCTAAGGAGATTTACTTCTGTGATGGTTCTGATGAGGAAGCCCATTGGATTATGGAAAAGGGGTTAAAGGAGGAAAAAATTAACGGTAAGCCAGTCTTTTATGAGTTAAATCAAGAAAAATGGCCCTTTGCTTACCTTCATAGAAGTCATCCTACGGATGTGGCCCGAACCGAGCAATTGACCTTCGTTTGTCATCCTGATCGTGAAACCGCAGGCCCCAACAATAACTGGATGGAACCACAAAAAGCTAAAGAAATGCTTACTGAACTCACTCGCGGGGCCATGCGTGGTCGTACTATGTATGTTTTGCCTTATGCTATGGGACCTCTCGATTCGCCTTTCTGTAAGTTATGTGTTCAACTTACTGACATAAGCTATGTGGCTATAAGCATGAGGACAATGACGCGGATGGGTAAGAGGGTTTTGGAGCGTATAGGAAATTCAGAGAATTTCGTTAAGGGGATCCATACGGTTAGGGATTTTGATCCACAAAAACGTTTCATAATGCACTTTCCTGATGAGAACCTGGTATGGAGTGTAGGGTCAGGATATGGAGGGAATGCCCTTTTAGGGAAAAAGTGCTTTTCTTTGAGGATTGCTTCCTGGCAAGGCTTTAAGGAAGGTTGGCTTGCAGAACACATGATCATAATAGGTGTAGAAGAACCATCGGGAGAGATATGTTACATAACGGGAGCCTTTCCCTCAGCTTGTGGTAAAACAAACTTGGCTTTAATGGAGCCAAAACTTCCCGGGTATAAAGTGTGGACCTTGGGGGATGATATCGCTTGGATAAGAATCGGTGATGATGGGCGTCTTTACGCTTTAAATCCCGAGACGGGATATTTTGGAGTCGCTCCAGGAACCTCGTGGGAGACCAATCCAAATATGATGATAACCTTAAAAGGCACTAAATTTTACCCTACCCTTTTTACCAATGTGGGTTTGGACGTGGAGAATAATGAGCCTTGGTGGGAAGGGCTTGGGCCTCGTCCGGAAAAGCTTCTAGACTGGCAAGGCGAACCTTGGGATCCCTCTAAACCCTTTGCAGCTCATCCCAATTCCCGTTTCACGGTCTCCATTTATAACACACCGAACCTCTCTCCTGAATTTGAGAACCCCAAAGGCGTGCCCATTTCGGCCATCCTCGTAGGGGTCAGACGTACAAAGACCATTCCCCTTGTAGTAGAGGCTTTTGATTGGACGCACGGGGTCTTTCTTGGTGCCAGGATGGGATCAGAGGTAACCGCGGCAGCTCAAGATCTCAAAATAGGTGCAGTGAGAAGAGATCCCTTTGCTATGCTTCCCTTCTGTGGTTATAACATGGGGGATTATTTCCGACATTGGATTGAGATAGGCAAACGCATGAAAAACCCTCCAAAGATCTTTGCGGTAAATTGGTTTAGGAAGGACGAAAACGGTAACTGGTTATGGCCTGGATTTGGCGATAACATAAGGGTCTTGAAATGGATAATAGATAGGATAAAAGGGAGGGTTAAAGCCAAAGAGACTCCCATAGGTCTCATTCCCTATCCTGAGGATATAGATATTACGGGTCTCTCTATAGGCCGAGAAGAATTGGAGAAGTGCCTGGAAGTAAATAAGGAGGAATGGATAGAGGAAGCTAAGGAAATTAGAAAGTTCTTTTCTCAGTTCGGATCGAGAATGCCAGATGAGATGTGGAAAGAACTGGAAAAATTAGAAAAGGCTTTAGGAGGTTGATTTAAAGATAACTTCTCATTGCTCTGGTAGGACATAGTTTAAGGCATAACTCACAAGCTACGCATTTTTCGGGTTCGAAGAGTATCTCCATGTCTTCGCCGCTTACTCTCAAAGCGCCCGTCGGACATAGAGCGGTACAACTTCCACAGTGGACGCATCTTTCCTCATCACGGGTGATATCTGACTCTATGGGCTCTACGATTACGCCTTTTCTTAAAAGATACTCAACTCCTTGGTGATAATTCTCTTCGGTTCCAGCGAGTTCTAATACCATAAGGCCTTCTTGTTTAGGAAGGATGATGGCTTTAAGGATATTAAATTCCAAATTGAACTCTCGAGCCAAGCGATAAACGATTGGTTTATCCCATGTACTACGTGAAAATCTCAAAACGATTTTTTTCCGGTATTCCATAATAAGTCCCCCTTTAAACTTTTTTGATCTCGTATTTGCCCCATACACCTAAGGTTTTTTCTATAATTATAACAATGCCCTCGATTCCCTCAATTTCTTTCCCCTTTTTCAAAACATAAGGAACGTCTTTTGGACTTTGGACCAGATTCCCTAATGCGGTAGCAGCGGCATCAGCAAGTGCTGAAGAAGGAGAGAGGACACATACCGCATCGGCCCTGCCGAAACTCAAAGAATGACCCACCGTGCCTGAAGAAGTGCATATCCCAACCGTAGTACGCGGGGGGATACGAATGGCGAATTTCAAGCTCAAGGGCGAATTTCCGGCATAAAGAACAACGTTGCGCTCTTTAAGGGTTCGGAGAAAAATATCCCCTCCATTTTCGACGATTAGTTCTTGAGAGTATTTAAGCAGATATCGCCCCAAACATTCGCTTATGGCACCCGCTACTGCAGCCATAGGACCCACTCCGGTTTTTTCCGCGGCTTTCAACATCAATCGTATTAAAGGAGGAGCCAAGGGATCAAACGGAAGGGGAGAAAGCGAAAGGAGGAACTCCGGATGCCTTTTTGTATAAGCCTCAATCTGGGCTCTAAGCCTCAATACCTCTTCGAAGGCCTCCTTCTTTAAATCCCTTTCCGCGGCTATCCATAGATCGGTCTCCTTTACCCTTATTTGAAAATCCGTTAAGCCTTGTGGATTTAAAATATCCCTATAAAGCTTCTCTTTCACGTAAACGTTTTGAAATGTAATTTATAAGCCCTCCTTCTCGTATAAGTTCAATCATAAAAGGGGGAAGGGGTTTAAATCGATACACTTTATTTTGACTCAAGTTTTTAAGTTCACCCTTTTCTAAATCTACTTCTATCTGATCTCCGTTTTCCGTCTCCTCAAAAGCCTCCTCGCATTCCACCAAAGGTAAACCTATGTTAAAGGAATTGCGGTAAAAGATACGCGCAAAACTCTTGGCTACTACACAAGAAATACCTAGGGACTTAATAGCCAAGGGAGCATGCTCCCTCGAAGACCCACAACCGAAATTACGACCTCCAAAGATCATATCTCCAGGACTCACCTTCTTGGGAAACTCAGGATCAATTCCTTCCATACAATGAGAAGCCAACACCTTAGGATCGGTGGTATTTAAATACCGCGCCGGAATAATCACATCGGTATCCACATCGTCACCGAATTTAAAAGCCTTTCCTCTAAACTTCACGAAGCCCCTCCTTCAATATAAAATTTCAAGTAATTCCTTAAGATTTTTAACTGCCCCCACACGGCCATTTTGCCTGTCTACCAAGATAGTTTTTATTCCTACTGCTTTTGGATATAAGAAATCGAAAAGTTTATTATCTCCCACATGTAATATCTCTTTCGCGGGTATTCCAAGTAAAGAACATAGCTTTTTATAGGCGCTTTCATCCTTTACCCTTCCCCAATCACTTACACAGGAGATTGTTAAAGAAAAATATCCCTCAAGCTTTCCTTCCTTGAGTTCTATCTCCATAAACTCCCGAGCTGCATTGGAAAAAAGAACAAGCTTAAAAGCAGAGTTTTTCTTTAAAGACTTTAAAACTTCATGAACCTCCGGAAAAACGTTTACTCGATTTCTAAAACGTTCAAGCAGATTTCGAGGCGAGCCCGGAAGATCCAAGCGTTTGAACCAGTAGCCTAAATCGTACCAGAGAAGTGAATTTTCTCCAACTTGTTGATAAAGGGAAAGAAGCTTTTCTTTTGCTTCATTTAAATCCAAATTATACCTTCTTGCATATAACTCGGCCATTCCTTCATGCCATACGGAATCAGCAAAATTGTGGTCCACCAAAGTACCGTCAAGATCAAAACTTATCACTCGTATTGACATATTTTACCCTCGGTTGTTTCCGTTTTATCTTTAAAGATTGAGGTATATCCTGCCTTTTCAAGACCTTCCTTTATGCTTTCTGGTGATATATTGCCTTTTACTTTAACGAGTTTGTTCTCCAAATCTACTTGAAATTCCTCTATACCTTCTATTGTTTTTAAAGCTTTTTCTATATTCAATTTACAATGATTACAAGTCATATCAGGCACAAAAAAGAGGTAGTCCATTTCCTTTGACTTCCCTTTTTCTTTTATTTTGGAACGGTTAGCCCATAGGATTATTGCCAATAAAAAAATCCCACAAGAGATTTTGAAGTAAAAGGGCAAAAGCTCGCCTCCCGGAGTCAAAAGCTCAACTTTTTTCCCGAAATATCCCCATAAACCGTTCAGCAACAACCCTAATCCAATTGATCCTGCTGCTATACCTCCAATATACAAAGAAGCTACCTTTTTACCAAATTGAGAATAAACAAACCCCACAGTTACGGTATTTGTCGCGGGTCCTGCGATCAGAAAGACCAAAGCTGCCCCTGGAGAAATCCCTTTGCTCATTAAGGCCGCAGCTATAGGTATAGAACCAGTGGCACACACGTAAAGGGGAATAGCTACACTCAAGACGGTAAGAAATTCGAGTAGAGGATATCCCTTAAAGATCCCAAAAAGGTTTTTCGGAAGAAAGGCACTTAAAGCTGCTCCGATAAGGATTCCTAAGATTAACCATTTTCCTATATCCCTTGGTAATTCCTCAAATCCGTATTGAACTACTTCTTTAATTTTTTCCTTAAAAGTGAAGGTATCAGTAAATGGGGCTTTGGGAAGAGGTCTTTTTGTTTTTTTCCCCTCTCCGAAGGAAGCGATAATCCCTACTAAAAGTCCTGCTACGAATGAGGCCAAAGGTCTGAAAAAAGCAAAAATAGGGCCAAGAAGCGAATAGGTGGCAAGGATGGAGTCGATCCCTGTAGTGGGAGTTGAGGTCAAAAAGGCCAAAGTGGCGCCTCGAGAAGCACCGTCTCGTCTTAAGGTAGCTGCCACAGGAATAACCCCGCAAGAGCAAAGGGGCAAAGGAATTCCAAAAAGAGTAGCTTTAAAAATGGCAGAGAATCCCTTTTTCCCTAAGTGGGTTGATACGAATTTTTCCTTAAGAAAACCATGAAGGATCCCTCCTATCAACATGCCTAATAAAAGGTAAGGAGCCATGCTAATCCAAAGGTGAAAGGAATGAACGAAAAAATCCCACAATAAATTCATCCTATTACCTCTACAGGGTCACCTTTTTTAACCCAACCACCCTTAAGGACTTTCGCAAAAACGCCTTCTTCAGGCATTATGCACTTTCCAACTTGTCTGAAAATGGCACATTTCGTATGACAATCCTTCCCAATTTGAGTGATCTCAAGAAGCGTTTCCCCTACTTTGAGCTTAGTACCTACTTGAAGTTCAAAAACGTTGAATCCCTTTACAGTTATATTCTCGGCAAAATCCCCAGGTCCAACTTGAAGGCCCAATTTCCTCATGCTTTCTATGCTTTCTTCTGAAAGAAGGCTCACCTGCCTCACACTCCCTTCTTCCCCATGAGCGTCACCTAAAAGTCCATAATTTTCCTTCAAAAACCCTTTCTCAATTGGGGTTTTTCTGGTTCCTTTTTTAGAACTGATGTTAACTGCAATAACTTCTCCTTTAAGCCCCTTCATATCTTGAAGGATAATCCACTAGGTCTGTAAGGTTCAAGATCGAGGCTAAAAAACCTAAAACCAGTCCCTTTTAAGGCTTCTAAAACTTCTTTTCGTTTAAACAATATTCCTTCCATATCCTCCTGGGGTACCTCAATCCTTAAAAGATCACCATGATATCTGGCCCTTACATGTCTGAAACCCAAAGCCTTTAAAGCCCTTTCAGCTTTTTCTATCCTTTTTAAAGTTTCTGAGTCAATTCTAACCCCAAATGGAATCCTTGTGGCCAAACAAGCAGCTGGCGCTTTATCCCAATTGGGAAGACCATACTTTTGGGCTAAAAGTCTAATTTCGTCCTTTCTCATTTTCACTTCTATGAAAGGACTCAAAATTCCAAGTTCCTTCAGGGCTTTAAGACCCGGTCTGAAGTCATTGAGGTCATCGTAATTGGAGCCTTCACAAACAAAAGTCCCCTTTTCGTCGGCTATAGTTTTTATTTTTGAAAACCTTATTTTTTTACACATATAACATCTCTCTTGTGAGTTTGTAACGAATTCTTCATAGGAAAGTTCGTTTATCTCGATCTGATGAAGCACTATCCCTAAAAAGGAAGCGATCTGATAAGCTTCTTTAAGTTCATCTTCCGAATGAAGGGGAGAGGATATCAAAATAAATTCAGCGTTTTCTCCTAAAGTTTCTTTAGCAAAAAAGCTCAACAAAGTACTATCTACACCTCCCGAAAAACACACTAAGACTTTCCCTTTATCTTTAAATATCTCCCTTATAGCCTCGACTTTATTCTCCACGTTCCACATTTTTATCGCCACAAACCTCGCAATCTGGTCTTTTTTCTACCTTTACAATGGTAAATTCCATAGTTTCGCCGTTTACAAGAAGGAGTTCTCCCAAAAGCAACTTTCCAAAACCAGCCAAAAGCTTGATGGATTCCATTACCTGTAAACTTGCAATAAGAGAAGGAGCCGGACCAAACACGGGAAAGGGACGGGGACCTTCCGCCTCACGTGGGAAAACACATTTCAAACAAGGGCCTTTGTGAGGGATTATGGTCATTACCTCTCCCATAAGGCCGAAGACCCCCCCATGAATGAAGGGAATGTCCATTTTTACACAGGCTTCATTTAACAGAAACCTTGTGGCCATATTATCCATTGCATCGATCACTAAATCTGCTCCTTTTATAAGATCATAAACATTATCGCGATTTATCCTCACTTGAAGGGGAACAATGGTGACCGTAGGGTTTAACCTCGAAAGCTTCTCATAGGCGGAGATGACCTTAGGAAAACCGATATTTTCATCCCAATGCAAAAGTTGACGATTTAAATTGGAAAGTTCAACATTGTCAGAATCTATAATGGTCAATCGTCCTATTCCAGCAGCCACAAGAAGCATAGAAGCCGGTGAACCAAGTCCCCCTACCCCTGCGACAACCACATGGGATTTTTTCAACTTTTTTTGCCCTTCTTCTCCAAAGGAAGACCAAAGTATTTGGCGGCTATATCGTTCAAGATCATAGTCGGTTAAACTTATGTCCATAAACACCCCCTGATTAGGCTTGTTTTTAAAATACTCGAAGGTAAAACTTTATACAAGATACAAGTTCGGCTACGTGTGCTTGCAAGCTTTTTTGTTTGAGAGTATCTTTGCCCTACGATGAAACTTGCGAAAAACATACTGGAACTCATAGGAGAAACCCCAATCGTTGAGATAAGGCGTCTAAACCCTAACCCTAAGGTAAGAATCCTAGCCAAACTGGAGTTCTTTAACCCTGGTGGATCCGTGAAGGATAGGATTGCTTTAAAAATGATAGAAGATGCCGAAAAAAAAGGCGAACTTCGGCCAGGCAAGATCATCCTGGAAGCCACAAGCGGAAACACCGGAATAGGGCTTGCTATGGTAGGGGCAGTAAAAGGCTACAAGGTGCTTTTGGTTATGCCTGAATCGGTAAGTGAGGAAAGGAAACGCATCCTTAAGGCCTTTGGTGCGGAGATATTGCTTACTCCTTCGGAACTTGGAACCGATGGAGCTATTGAAGAAGCATATCGCTTGGCTCGAGAAGAACCGGACAAGTATTTTCTCGTAGACCAATTTAATAACCCTTCCAATCCTTTGGCCCATTATTACGGGACTGCCGAAGAAATAATAAAGCAAACAGGTGGCCAACTAGATGCAGTGGTAATAGCTATTGGAACCACTGGAACACTTGTGGGCGTTGGGAAAAGGTTAAAGGAGTACAATCCCCGGATAAAGGTCATAGCTGTGGAACCAGTTGTTGGACACAGAATTCAGGGCTTAAAGAATTTAACTGAATCTTACATACCTGGAGTTTTCGATCCTCGCATAATGGACGAAAAGATAACTGTTTCGGACGAAGAGGCCTTTCAATTAGCACGAAGACTTGCCCGGGAAGAAGGAATATTTGCAGGTATGAGTTCAGGCGCAGCCCTTTTCGGGGCCATAAAAGTTGCCGAAAGATTGGAAGAAGGCGTTATCGTAACCATTTTTCCCGATGGCGGGGAAAGGTATTTAAGTACCAGCCTTTTTATCGAAAGGCCAATTTTAAACCTTAAGCTTTATAATACCCCCACCAGAAGGGTTGAACCATTGATACCTCAAGTTCCAGGGAAAATCACCATGTACACCTGTGGTCCAACTGTATCTGAACCTTTACATTTAGGAGTCTGGAGAAGGCTTATTGTGGCGGATGTATTAAAAAGGTACCTTAAAGCCCAAGGGTTGGAGGTTATACATGTAATAAACATTACCGACATTGACGACAGAACTGTAAACAAAGCGATTGATTTGCAAAAGGATTTAAAAGAGCTTACATCGTTTTATATTGAAGAATTCTTTAAGGAATCACAACTTTTCAGAATGGATCCAGCTACTTATTACCCTAAAGCAAGTGATCATATACCCAATATGATACAGTTGGCCGAGTCTCTTACAAAAAAAGGATTTGCTTATGAAAAACACCATTCTCTTTATTTTTCCATCCAGCGTTGCAAAGAATATGGAAAGCTTTCGCATATTGATCCTAAAAACCTCACGAGCGATCGTACGGAACTCGATTTTTACGACAAGGATAATCCTATGGATTTTGCACTTTTTAAACGTTCCACCTTAAAAGAGCTTAAAGCGGGAATTTGTTATGAAACACCGTGGGGCAAAGCGCGCCCAGGGTGGCATATAGAATGTGCTTCTTTAGCTTTGAAATATTTAGGAGAGACTATCGATATTCATACTTCTTCGACCGAGTTGATCTTTCCCCATAACGAAAATGAGATAGCTATAGCTGAAGCAATTACAGGTAAGCAATTTGTGAGGTATTGGCTTCATGTGGAGCAGATTCTTAGTGAAGGGAAGAAGATGGGATGGGATCAGGGGAATGCGGTAACTTTAAAGGATTTGATGAAGATAGGCTTTACTCCATCCCAAGTTAGGTTTTACCTAATTCGAACCCATTACCGAAAACCCCTTCGGTGGTCCTTTAAGGGGATAGTAGAGGCTAAGAAAGCCTGGTTCCGATTAGAGGATTTGATAATTCAAGTATTTTTTAGTCTAGAAGGGCCTCCTTATGAACCTTTGGGAGAAATAGTAGACAGGTTTAAAAATAGGTTCCTGAAAGCTTTAGAAAATGATCTGAACATTCCCATGGCTATTTCTCATCTGTTTACCTTTTTAAGGGAGATTCAAGGAGTTTTGAAAAGAGGTATCTCTTCGGGAAATAGGGAGATGCTCCTTAAAGCTTTAAAGGAAAGTGATGAGATACTTCAAATTATGGAGTTTCCATCTGAAGAGCAACGGAAGGAAGTCCTTAATATCCTTGAGATTCGAAAGGAAGCTCGTAAAAAGAAAGATTTTGCTACTTCTGATAAATTAAGGAAAGAGTTATCCAAATTCGGCCTTGAGGTTATGGACACTCCTGAGGGACAAGTTTTAAGAAAAGCTCGGATATAAAAGGGGCTTTCTTCCTATGTCCTTTGTAAGAGCCTCAGGCAGAGAGGGTGGTCTCCTATTTTACCCCTTTTTCCTGTGTTTCACATCTCTTTGAACAAGGACATTACCGTTTTTTCGTTATTGGTTTAATCTTTAAGGAGAAGTGGAGAAATTGAGAGCAGCACATCAATGGCTTGAGGCTGCCCAAAGCGTTTTCTTGAAGGCAAAAGCTGGCTTTGGGAAGGAAGGGCTCTTATGGCCTTTTTTTCTTTACTCGGGCTTATGCCTCCTACCGTACAAGGCATTGAAGTGATGTTAACCCATTTGTCATTGAAAGGGGTTTCTTTTCCCGATTGGATGCAAGAACTGATAAAGCTTGATCGGTATGGTGTTATTTCAAAATGGCCCTGGTTTCAAAATTCCATTCAAAAAAACCGATTATTGGGAGACTTTGGATCTTACTGAGAGGCTCATAGATTGGGTTTGAAAACATCGAACGTTCTTCGAATATTTTTAATGGAGGTGAGAGGGCATAAAACAGGTTGAAGGCAATTTATCGGGGCTTAAGGCAAGTGAAATAAGGGCGCTTGAGCGCATATATCGCCGAAGGATCCCTTCTAAAGAGATAATCACGAAAGAGTTAGCTCGTTATATAAGTGAGATTTCCCGGCGCATAAGAAGGCAAATCGGTCTTATTGTGGATAGGAACGGTGAAATCGTTTTTGTTATAGTAGGAAACCACCATCAAATTCTCATACCCGACCTTAGCCGATGGAGAACTGGGAGAGGAAGGTTAAGGGGTTTAAGGTGCATTCATACCCATCTCAAAGGTGAGCCCCTTTTTCAAGAGGATCTCACGGACCTTGCGCTTTTGAGGCTTGATCTTATGGCGGCAATAGGCGTTGATGAAAAGGGATTGCCGAGTAATTTTTCAATGGCCTATCTTTTGCCCAAAAACCCCGAAGGTCAGTTGTGGAAAATTGAAAATTACAGATCCTTTTACGAAGTAGAACTGGATTTTATGGAGTTCATTCAAGAACTTGAGGATCAACTTGAGAAGGATTTTTCGGCTTATGAACTCGATGGCCAAGAAAAGGCGATCCTTGTAAGTGTAGTACCAAGAAATTCCACTTATCCAATAGAAGAATCCCTTGAGGAGTTGAAGGAGCTTGCAAGGACCGCAGGCCTTAAAGTGATCGATACAATCATACAAAG
>Ga0197143_1001173_pt1 | contig 23120 bp, 18 predicted proteins | sample GBS70_MetaG_FD_148603 | JGI IMG/M metagenome (GOLD analysis project Ga0197143, IMG submission 148603) | Sediment microbial communities from Great Boiling Springs, Gerlach, Nevada, United States - GBS 70_MetaG | ecosystem: Environmental > Aquatic > Thermal springs > Hot (42-90C) > Sediment...
GTGTCACCGTTATAATCACAGAACTTCCTATTAAAACATCATACGCAGTTGATTCTATTGTTGAGACAGTAGGTGACGGTTTCCCAGCAATAAGATCACTACCTGGTAAAAACATAACAGCTGCTGTCGATAAAATTGTTTGGTTATCTGTTATATTATAAGCAGTGATAAATTTTAATTCTGCTTTTGTAGATGACAACGTAGCAAAAGTTTGTCCTAAACTATTTGTTTTATCCTGTGGTTGAATAATTATATTCTGGGAACCAGTTACTGAAATTGACGCATCTTTATTAGCAACGGGTTGATTTGCAACATCTTTTAATGTTATAACAACATTTATTGTTGAACCAACAACAGCTTCATAATATTTTGTATAACTATCAATAATAGTCACACTTGAGAAAAATACACTTACTGCCCTTGTTATCCAAAACGTTTGTGATGCAGATTGTAATCCAGGATAAAAAACTGTAATGTTTTGTACGCCTGCTTCATTATCTCTGTATCTAAAACGCGCTTCTCCTAACACCATATTTACAGAATTACCTATCTCTACATTCGCTGTTGAACTTATAAAAGCATAATCTGAAGATGTTGTCTCTAAATAAACAATTCCTTCAATATCAACATCTTTATTTCCTTTTTCATCCTGTGCTTGGACAATAATTATTTGTGATGAAGACCCAGTAAGCAATTCCTGCCCAGCAGTAATAAATACAAGTTTTGTTGCAATAATATTATCAACTTGGAAACTCCCTGTTTGAACTGTTAAACCTACACCGTCTTCATCTTCAGGTGTAATACGTATAGCTGTGGACACATCTTTATTGGGAAGGTCTTTTGTTGAATCCCAAATGAATGTATGTTCTTCACCTGATAAAGAAGCAAGTAAGTTTTCTGTTGGTTCTGAAGCGATCCATCTTGTAGCTGGTTTCCAATTACCATCTGTATCACGAAATTCTACTTTTATTTTACAATAATTATACGGCTCAGGTTTATCATCTTCATCTATCAACCAATACTTTATTGTTACCAACCCTGTTTGTTCAGTAGATGGTGTTTCAATGACAACTTTTGGTGGTGTCCCTCTTACAACAAATGTCTTAATTTCTGTGGCTTGTCCTGACGCTTCGTTTATTGATAAAACTACTGGTAAAGAAGTAGAATATATGTTATATGAATACGTTGCAATAGTTATACTATATGGATTTTCAGCATAGAACCTATATTTTATTCTACCACCACTCCTACCAATACTACCAAACGGATAATTTATATTACTTAACACAAAATGGTATATCTCACCATTAGTATAATCGCCATCATTACCCACACCTACTTTAAGTTGCATACCGAATTGTTCTGTTGTTTGGAATATAAGGTCATCGTTCAAATCAACCCATACTTGGACAGTAGTCGGCGGGTTACCATTACTTGCTAACCCAAGGTCAAAATATTTCACCTGAAATTCAACAGAACCAAATCTATCTATATAATTTGGTTCAACACCATCATCTACAAAACCACTAAAACCGCTATATACAATAGTAGGATCCCAATAAATTATGCTGTTAACCAAATCATCAGGTAAAAATGGTCTTGTATAATCTCTAAATGTTAAAACAGAATTTTTTGCACGAACATTAAAACATGCAGAAATTGTTGCTGTGTTTGTGTCAAGAACAATATTATCAAAAGTATGTATGATATTGTTTGCAGTAATAAATGTAGTATATGTGGTAGCGGGTTGCAAGTTAGCAATATAAATTTTGTTTGTATTATTGAGTGGTGAACTATTAAATGTGAGACCATTTGAATTTAAGAAAGTGAAACTTGTATATTCAATTTTAGTAATAGTTCCACCTAATGATAGTCCGTAATAAAAAAATTCTGTTCCAGAAACTATGTCATAACTTTTATCTTCAGCAAGTTTTCGCGTTACAATAGTAGGGGCTGCAGGATGACCAACAAATTCTATTGTTGCACCATCTTTGTTTTCAAAACATGCCCCAATATAATTGGGGTCTGAAAAATCGCATAAGTTAACTATTTTTTGTACATTTTTATCTTTTGATTCCGCGATTGTTACAAAAACATACTGTTCTCCTGGTGATATAGGTGATGCTCTATGTGTTAACCTAAACTTAACTTCTCCATTATCACTTATATAATCCTCATCATGAGTTAACAACCTTGACTGTACACCTGATTTTGTTCCATAAACTTGCCATTTATCTCCATCAGGTCCGTAACCATAACTTACAATCCATACTTCTGATTTTGTTGTAGAACTTGTTGTAACAGATGTTATATCATTTGTCCCACCAGGGCCATCAACACCACCATCGTCGTAACGTAACATTGGTGTGTCATAAGAAAACAGTATAGTATTCCACCCATGTGATTTTGTTTCATAAAGTTGATCTAAATAATTAAATTTTAACATATTTGAGGTATGCCAAGCATGAGCCGCTTGCGGCATTGAAAATTGTCCCCAGATTCTTGTAAGACCCGGAATTCTATCATGATTTTGACTTATAACCCAAGAATTTTCTTTTGTAAATTCTTGTTTATATGGTGTATTGGCAAATTCTGTTGCAGAACCTAAGAAACAATTTTTCAACCATATTTGTGAAACATATCCTGTATTTTCTTCACCTTCTATATAAATATCACCACATTTGTTATCACTATAGTATTCATCAACACATAAATTGTCTATTGATGAATGTGACGCAAAACCATAACCTACATCATAACCAACATCGCCAGCATTACCAGTAGACACGTTCATCACAAAAATATTACCGTCAGAACCATATCTTACACGTATACCACCAACCTTGTTTGACCAACACTTGTTTGCACCTACATAGTTATATTTTGAACTTGACTCCAGAGCAATACCATACACACGATTGTTAAAACATTCATTGTTTATAATTACATTTTTGTTTGACCTAATTAGCGAAATACCTTCTTCTGCAAGTTGGTTATATACTTTGTTTGAAGCAACTAAGTTTTTGTTAGAATCTTCAAAATATATCCCACGGATTTTGTTGTTATAAATCTCGTTGTATGAAATTTCGTTTTCAGAAGAATTATCAAATCTTATCCCATATCCAACATTGCCACCTATATTTGAATAAATTTTGTTATTTCTTATATCTGACTTTTCTGTATTTTTAAACCACACACCAGCACGAACACAACTTCTTATTATATTTGATACTATCCCTTGAGAATACCACCAACGATTTATTCTTTTACAATTCTTAAACAATATCCCTGTATCAGGTGAAGAAGAAATGTCACAATTATAAAATTTTATATAATCTTTTGTACCATCAATAGGAGCACCAACACCAATGAAAACTATCCCATACAATTCATATCCTTCTGGTGTCGTTGTATCCCACAATCCTGTATGATGAACAACCACATTTTCCATTCTCATACCTACAGATGTTTCTTTATTTCGCTTCAAAGTTAAAATATAATCAGCACTAATACTTATTGTCCTTTTAACAAATTCAGGATCAGGTTTGTCATGATTTGCCGGATTAGGATCGATTCCTACAATTTCCATATACCCTAAATTTGTAGCGGCACCTAAATACAAATCTAATGTTGTATTGATAATTGGATTATAGAAATATATGTTTTTATTATTTTCTATTTCTTCAAAAATAAAACTACCCGGCGTGTTTATTAAAAGCATACCGTTGTTTATTAGCTTACCAGAACCATATACAGAAAAATTTACAATTGTAGATGAAACTACCTTAAATATACAATCTTTATCTATAGTAAGATTTAAAGTGTTAATAACAACATTTGAGTTTAAAGAATTACTACCAAAAACAACTTCAAACTTTGACCCATTATACTCATTTTTTGCAAGTTCTATATCTGAAAAGATGTTGATATCTACCCTTACATCTGATGTATCTATATTGATTACAAAATCGTTATTTTCTACCAACTTAAGCTTTTGGCAGGAAAGGTAGAACTTATCGTTTTCATTAGATGAATTTATTATTATTTGAGCAGCATTCCCACAATATATATCACCACTTATTGTTAAAGTGCTTCCTGTAACACCATCAGAAACAAATCTTAATGTAGCATATTTATCTAAAGTTAATGATGCTGCAGAACATATTGCAGTAGTATCAATTATAATTATAAATCCTTGTGAAATTACAACATCATCACCTACTGTAGGAATAGTCCCGCTATCCCAAGTATTAGGTGAATTCCATAAAAGTGGTATTCCAGCTGTTCCCGTAGAAGTTATAACTGCTGTATACCCTATTGAAGAAAATAATATGTAAAAAAATAAAAAAGATATGAATAACTTCGTTTCTTTCACAATAAAAGTCCTTACTAAAATACCTAATGGCGACTAATAATAAACTTAATTATTTTTTGAAATTTTTAGTTTAACAAAATCTTTGTTAATCTTATTAAATTTATTTTTTACCTTTTTTCCCTTTACGTGCCATTTTTGCTCTTGATATATCACCATTTTTATCTATAAAATAAAGATAGCCATCTTCTTTTTTTACACCAACTTTTGCTACTTTTTGTGGTTTACCAGCTTTTTTTCTACCGCGAGCCATCTTCACTCTTGATACATCACCATCTTTATCCACATAGTACAGATATCCTTCTTCTTTTTTTACACCAACTTTTGCTACTTTTTCCGCCATTTTTTTGTACCTCCTTTTTTAGAATTTTTTAATTTTTTAAAGTTTGATTTCAGGATAAACAAAAATGTTGTCATTAAAATCTTTTATTATCACAGAATTTCTTGTTTTCGAAATTATAGTTGAAGGTTCAACAATAGATTTACTCATTTCTGTTGTATGAACAACAAGATTAGGTATTGCAAACCAAGAAATTTGGCTTCTTAACTGTCTTATAATTTTTACCCCTACTGAAAAAGGTGTCCTAAAATGGGAAGTTCCTTCAACAATGTCACACTGTAATAACTGATAAGGTCTTATTCTTAATCTTAAAAGTTTATTAAACAGCTCTGTTAAAATTTGAACTTTATCATTTATTCCTTTAAGCAAAACAGTGTTTGAAGAAAGTACAATACCATTCTCACAAAGTTGGTGACAAACATATTCAGTATAACTGTTTAACTCTTTTGGATGGTTTACCATGATGTTCAAATATATGGGTTGATATTTTTTCAGAATATTACATAATTTAGATGTAATTCTTTGAGGCAGAACAATAGGTATTCTTGTTTCTATTCTAATAACAAATATATGTGAAATTTGTCTTAGATGTTTCAAAATATATTCTAATTTTTCGTCAGACAAAGTTAAAGGATCACCTCCTGAAAGTATTACATGATTAATTTCTTGATGTTGTTTAAGATATCTTAATACAAACTGAAATTCGTTATTTGTTATTTCATATTCTTCTTTTCCAACAAAATTTTTAAACGAGCAAAACCTACAATATGCAGCACAACGGTTTGTTAACAAAATTGTAATTCTGTCTGGATAAAAATGAATCACTTCTGGTGGTAGAAAAGGATTATTTTTTTTATTATCACTTTGTATTTTTTGAGTAGTCAATTCTTCGGGCAAGATTTTTATTTCATTTATTGTAGGAATAAATTGTTTTCTTATAGGACAGTTAGGATCATTTTTGTCAATAATAGATAAAAGATAGTTTGTGACAGCAAATTTAAACTTGGTATGTAGAAGACCTCTTTGTTCTTCAATTGTAAGATTTATTTCGCGGATAAGTTTATGATAATCTGAAATTCTATTTTTAAGTTGTATAAACCAATTTAGTGAAAAACTTTGATGAACTTTTTGTAAACTAGTTTTGTAACTTGTTTCTAAACTCATTTATTTTTTAAAAAATTTGTCTAACGAATATTGCAAATTTTCTCTTGTAATAAGATTTTCTTTAAGCCAACTGTCAATAACAGACTTTGAAAACCTGTACTGTCTACCAATTTTTGAAGCAGGAATTTTTTTTTCTCTAATAAGTTTATAAATTTTTGATTTACCAATGCCTAAATATTTTGAAAGTTCTTTTACATCCATTATTTCTTTAAATGTTGCAGAATCATTTTGTTTCATAGTTTAAAAAATTTTTGATTTTATATTAGAAATTAAATTTTTATCTTTTTGTTATATTTACCAAATTTTATTTTCTTTTGTCAATAGTTGCCAAAATTTTTTAAAAATTATTATCTTTTATACAAAAATTTAGTAATATGTGTGTCTAATATATAATGGAACAAGTTGTTTATAATCTATGACTTCATATAAATTCTCATATTTGCTTAAAAACAGTTGTATAATTTGCTTTGATGAAAAGTTAAGCTTGACAAAAAGGTTTGCATTAATTTCAACAAAGTTAGGTATTATAAAAAAGTCAGCATTTTTAAAATTTATCTCGTTCTGTTTTACATATCCGTATTTTAATATTTTTTGTACCTTCTTGTTTTTTATTATATAATCACAAAAATAAAACTCGTTTTTTACCGATGGAAACAAAATCGTTATTTTAGTAGTATCTTCAATTTCATATTTTTTAACAAATTCGTACAACAACATTGAAAACGAAGTTGTTGTAACAATTTTTACTTTTAAATATTTTGCCAACAATTTAATGAAACTAAGTCCTATTCGTAATCCAGTAAAACTTCCAGGACCAACATTAACTGCTAATAAATTTAAATCGTCTAAAGAAAGTTTTGATTTGTTCAATATTTTATCTAAAATTTTCGTTAAATTTTCAGAATGGTCTAACGAATTTTTTGAAAAACAAAAAATCTTGCCATTTTTGTATACAGCCATTGAAAGAAGATGTGTTGAAGTATCTACTGCAAGAATTGTATTTCTAACTTTCATTTACAATAATTTCTCTTTTTGAAGAAGAAACTATTTTCAAGTTAATTTTAACTATTTTTGAATTTTTGATATTTCTCAACAAAGATTCTGTTTTGAAAGAAATTTTGTTCGCCCATTCAAAACAAAATACTTGGTTTCTTTTTTCCAAATCAATATTTTCTATTAGATCATAAATTATGTCTCTAACAAATTTTTTTTCAATACGGTAAAAATCAATATGAAAAAGTTTATTTTTTTTATTAATGATTTCTGTGACATACACAAAGGTTGGACTTTTAATTTGTCTTTCATTAAAACCAAGCCCTTTTGCTATACCTTTAACAAACTCTGTTTTCCCGCTTCCTAAATTTCCGTATAATAAAAAAAATAAAACTTTGTTATTTTTAAGATAAGACTTTAAGATTTTGTTTGCAACGATATGTGTTTGTACAGTAGAAGATGTAATATAATGCATTCTATTCAATCACTTTATATACGACATCTCCTTTGCGACAACGTTGTTCAACTTTGATCCCTACGGAATCACCTTTTTTTGCAACATCAACTTGTTTATGTTCCATCTGCATTGAATCTACTGTTTGTACAAAATCAGTTGTATGTCCTATTATATGAATTTTATCTCCTACTTTGAGTTCTCCTTCAAGTTTCACTGCTATAACAGAAATTTTTGCATAATAATCTTCAACTACACCTATCCTTTCTTCCATAAATTTTGTTCACCTCCTTTTTAGTAGAACAATTTTTTAAGTAATTTTTACTAAAATATCACTTATAATATTTGCGGCTTCGTCAGCACGGTCAGCTGCGTTTGACAGATGTCTATATACTTCTCTTGTTTTTAAAATTTTTTTAATATCATCTGACTCAAACAATTTAGCAAGTGCTTCACGATATTTATGTTCAACAAAATTTTCTGTTTTCTTTGCACGAACAATATGTTCAGCACAAACGGCCGGATGCGATTTTATACATTTTAACGCTAAAACAATTTCTTTTGCAGCATTGTTTATTGCTTCCACCATTTCTTTCATATACTCATCTGCTTCTATTTTAAACAACATCATTTCTTCAACAGTACTTTTTGCATAATCAACAATATCGTCAATTGCACGTGATAGCGCAAAAATATCTTCTCTATCAAAAGGTGTAATAAACGCACGGTTCAAATCGTCAATAATAATACGTCTTAATTCATCTGCTTCTTCTTCAGCTTTAGCAACTTTTTTCATATTTTCATCATTTATATTATTTAAGAACTCTAACAAATACTCAGTCCCCTGTTGAACTTTTTCTGCTTGTTGTATCAGCATACCTAAAAAATCTTTACTTTTAGGAAACAAATTTATCCCCATTTTGTTTCTCCTTTTTATCACAATACAACTTATTTTTATAAACTCCCAGGTTCTACGAAACCTGCTTCTTTTATATCTAAAGATAGTTTTAGAGAACCAAACTGAATTATTTTAATGTTCTTATTTAAATTTTCCTTTGGTATATATATATAAATCTTTCTATTCGCAAAATCAATTTTTTCAATTATACCTAAACTAATAACCTCATGTGTTTCGTCTAACAATGCTACCATGACTTCGTTAAAATTGTTTTTTATTACATTCTTAATTTTTTTAACACCATAAATTTTTTTTATTTCTTCTATTTCTTTTTGGTTTAAAAATTTTTCAGAAACAACATATAAACCTTCAACCCCTGACAGTTTTTCTATCCACAAAACATTGGATGATATTTCTTTTTGTATTTGAAGTTGTTCTCCTGTAAGAAAATACACGCGGTCTGTTTTTATATCATCAAAATTAAACATAATCTTTTCAAGTTGTGAAAAATATTTTTTATAAACAAACTCGCGTAACTTCTTTCGTTCTTCAGCAGAAGTAGGTGTTACTTTTTTTGACACAGTAAGTTTTATAACCTTATCTTTTGGTAAGGTTGTAACTAAATGTTCAACTTCGTTTTTCCTTTGAAGAAGAACCACAGCAAAGTTTGTACCTAAAGCTCTTAAAAGTTCTATTTCTGAATTTCTTAATATCCTTCCACCATCACCTAAAACCCATCCTGGCGTATCTATAATTATAATATCAGAATTTTCAATACCGTATTTGACCAGCTTTGTAAATCCACATAAATAATATAGAAAATGTTCTGATGGAGAATGAGAACCCACAAAATAAAGTTTTTGTGGTTCAACTTCAGTCATAAAAAGAACTGGTTTTTTAATTATCGCAACTCCTAATGTGGAAGGAGGACCTATATCTGACTGTCCTGTGTCACAGTCTAAAACTGACGGAATTAAATTTTTTGCTAAAAGTTTGTTCACTATATACGTAGTGAGAAATGTCTTACCAGTGTCAACTTCACCAAAAATTATCATTGAATTAATTTTCTTGGATATCAAATAATCAACAACTTTATCCCAATCTTCAGGTATAGTTCTTGCTTGCAATTTCTCAACTAAATCTAAATTTTCAATTTCAAACACTGCTTCCGTATGTACTTCAATAGGTATTCTCTTCCCTGTAGGAATAAAAATTTCTTCATTTTGAAATTTTTTACCAATTGCTTCAACCTCTCCTGAGACAATTTTTATTCTGTTTGGACCAGAAACTAAATATAGACCTTTTTGAAAAACTTCTCTCTTCATTTTTTAAAACTTATTATTTTTTAAACCTTAACGAAGGCAAAAGTTTATAAAGGATATCTTTTTCAATTTTATAGATTTTCTGTTTATTATTGATGCGAAGTTTTAATTTTTTACTATTAGACATAACTTTAACATTTCTCAAATATATGTTATTTTTATCAATCTTTTCAACAACTGCTTCATAGGTGTTAATTTTATCTTTTACAATTACATGGTCTCCTTTTTTTATCTCACTAACTTCTTGTTCCTTTATTAAATTTTCTAAACACATGTTCACAATACCAATATAAATAGGTACTTTTTTATATAAATTATAAGCTTGTTCCACGATTTCTTCAGCAGGTATCCCTTTTTTGATATAATTAACCAAAATCTCTAACATTTGTGGAAATTCAGATTCTTTATATGTCATAACTTTTTTAAATCTTCAATGCTAAACTTAAAAATATGATCCAAATCAATATTTCATACGTTAATATAAATTTTTTAATAGGAGGATATTTAATATCTCTCACTATTTGTGTTAATTTATAACATTACAGAACTATCTTTAACAAATTCCATTATTTTTTATATATTTTTATCCCATCTCCAATTCTTTTCGCAGCAAACTATATCGTATGATAAACTTCCTGTGATTCCCTTGCTTTACTAGCATGACATATAATGGACATTCTGTATTCTTTCGCATATTCAAAAAATTTTTTAAACAAAGCAACACTATATTTTGACTCATCTCCAACTAAATCTATCCCCTACAACACTGTCACCAAAATATTTCTCAGCAATTTTCGTTGTTTTCCAATTTTGTTTTTTCAATAATTGTGTACCTATATAGACACAAAATTATTCCAACTTTTTCAGCAAACTTTTTTCTCAGTATTTGACACCGGTAAGAACATTTCTAACAACATCTATCTTTTTCTGAAGAATTCTATTTGTTTGCAAAGTTAAAGCGAAACTTATTTCTAAATACTTAATATTTTTTCTCTGCTGCCTTTTCACAAACTTCTTAACTTACACGTTCTAACACACCTGGAAATTTTATTATATCATAAAAAAGTCAAAAGTTTTAAGAAACTCTATAAGTGATTTACATTTTGTGATACTTGAACATATTCACGAAGTTTATCAACATAGTATGTTGGCAGTTTAAAATTATGTTTTATAGCTGACTCAAAAATCGTCTCAACTCGGGCAGAATCATCTAAATATTTATGTAGGTCAATTTTTGGTAGTAATGATATAATTTCCTTTTTTATACTCATAATAGGTGGGGGCAGAATTATACAAAATAAAAAATTAATTGTCAAGAAGAGTAAAAAAGTCAAAAGTTGAAGGTTAAAAGTTTTTTTCTGTAGTTTTTTCTGTAGCCGACCCTTAAGGGTCGGCTACTATAATTCTGCTATAATTCTACTATATATCTACATATTTGTTTGGAACCATTTTTGTAATGGAAGGACATCGAAATTTATCTTTTGTTTTTGCTCATTATAATTTTTTCTTAGTTCTTTAATAGATCCAACGACAGATTTTGCTGCTTCTAATGTTGTGATTACAGGAATATTATTAACAGTAGCAGTTCTACGGATAAGGAAACCGTCTGAAAAAGATTTTCCTTTACCTGTAGGCGTGTTTATCACAAGTTGTACTTCATGGTTGGAAATTATATCAACTATATTTGGCCTTCCTTCGGAAAGTTTGTTTATTTTTTGACATTGGATACCATGTTTTGTAAAAAATTCGGCAGTACCTGAAGTAGCGATAAGTTTAAAACCTAAATTAAAAAGTTCTTTTGCTATTTTTAAAGCTTTTGGTTTATCTTTATTATTTAAACTAAACAATATTTTACCGTTTAGTGGAATGTTGCTGTTAGCAGCAAATTGTGATTTTGCATAGGCTAAAGGAAATGTTTTGTCAATACCCATAACTTCGCCAGTGGAACGCATCTCAGGTGATAAAACTATATCTACATCAGCAAATTTTTGAAATGGTAAAACAACTTCTTTTACAGTGTAATATTTAAGGTTGAAAACTTTGTCTTGTGAAAAATTATATTTTTTTAATAAATCTTTAATCTTATGTCCCAACATTACTTTTGTAGCAACTTTTGCAATAGGTAATCCTACTGATTTTGAAACATAGGGCACAGTTCTTGAAGCACGTGGGTTAACTTCTAATACATATATAACACCATCTTTGATTGCTAACTGTAAATTCATCAATCCCTTTACTTTTAACTCTTTTGATAGAACCTTTACATATTTACATATTGTTTGTATTTGTTGACTTGTTAATGAAACTGGTGGTATCACGCACGCACTATCTCCAGAATGTACACCTGCAGCTTCAATATGTTCCATAATACCTGCAATAAAAACTTCATCAATATCACATACTGCATCTACATCAAGTTCAATAGCTTCTTCTAAAAACCGATCAATTATTACAACATTTGAAACGTCTTTTGTTAACGAAGTTTCAAAAAGCTCTGATAAATACTCTTTTAAAGAATCTTCATCGTATATAACTTCCATTGCCCGTCCACCTAAAACATATGAAGGTCTTACAATAACAGGATATCCAATTTTTTGAACAATCATTAATGCTTCTTTATAACTTCTTGCATAACCATGTTCAGGATAAGGCAACTTAAGTTTCTTTAACACTTTTGCAAAAAGTTCTCTATCTTCAGCTAAAGCAATACTTTCAGGCTGTGTACCTAAAACTTTTACACCATAATCTTTTAATTTTTTTGATATATTTAGTGGTGTTTGTCCTCCAAATTGTAACATGACACCTAAAAGTTTAGTTCTTGTCTTTTTAGCTATCTCTTCTTCTGTTTTATATACATTATATACATCTTCAAAAGTGATCGGTTCAAAATAAAGTTTGTCTGCTGTATCATAATCAGTTGATACTGTTTCAGGATTACAGTTAATCATAATCGCTTCATACCCTTCTTCTTTTATAGCCATAACAGCGTGAACACAACAATAATCAAATTCAATCCCTTGACCTATACGATTAGGTCCCGAACCTAAAACTATTACTTTGTCTTTATTTTTATGATACTCTATTGATTCATTGAAGCAATGTATTAATTCTTCTTTATCAGATAAAGAATATTCTTCTCTATATAAAACACCGTCATATGTTGAATAAAAATATGGGGTATACGACTCAAACTCTGCTGCACAAGTGTCTACTACTTTATAATTCGGGAACAAATTGTTTTTTATTCTAAATTTGGCAATTCTATCTTCAGTAGTTTTAATCAAGTTTGCAATATGTCTATCTGAAAACCCAAAACTTTTTGCTTTAACTAAAACTTTAGTAAATTCTTTATTCTTTTTTTTGTTTTTTAAACTTTTAATCTCTTTTTCCAATTCGATAATTTCTTTAATTTGATATATAAACCATTTATCTATTTTTGAAAGTTCAAATATTTCTTCGGGTGTTTTATTCAACATTAAGGCATATTTGATGTTAAAAATTCTGTCACAATTCGGGTTTCTTAATTTATATTCAATATTCTTAAGTATCTCTTGTTTTTTTTCTTCAGGTAAACTATCAAATTGTTCAATAAAATTTTCTGTATCTAAACCACTCCTTCCAATTTCTAACCCACGTAAAGCTTTCTGCAATGCTTCTTTAAATGTTCGTCCAATTGCCATTACTTCCCCAATAGATTTCATCTGTGAACCTAAAATTTGATAAGAATAGTCTTTTTTACCATCTTTTGAAACAGGCCTAAACTTTTCAAAAGCAAACTTCGGAATTTTTACAACAACATAATCTATTGTTGGTTCAAAACATGCAGGAGTTTTTTTAGTTATATCATTAGGAATTTCATCTAAAGTATATCCAACAGCTAAAAGAGCAGCTATTTTCGCAATAGGGAAACCAGTTGCTTTTGACGCCAAAGCTGAAGATCTTGACACACGCGGATTCATCTCTATTATAACGATCCTGCCTGTTTTAGGATTAACAGCAAACTGTATGTTTGACCCGCCAGTTTCAACTCCTACTGCACGAATACACTTAAACGCCATATCACGCATCCTTTGATATTCTTTATCAGTTAATGTTTGTGCTGGAGCAACAGTTATTGAATCCCCTGTATGTACTCCCATTGGATCAAAATTTTCTATAGTACACACTACAACACAGTTGTCTTTACAATCACGCATTACTTCAAGCTCATATTCTTTCCATCCATCAAGATATTCTTCAATAAGTATCTCTGAAATCATTGACGATTGTAACGCATTTTTTGCTGCTTCAACAAATTCTTCTTCATTAAAAACAATTTTTGAACCTGTCCCACCTAAAGTAAACGAAGGACGTATTATCAAAGGAAAACCAATTTCTTTTGCAACTTTTACCGCTTCATCTAAACTATATGCGAAACCACTTTTCGGTAAATCAAGACCAGCTTTCATCATTGTTTCTTTAAACAACTTTCTATCTTCACCACGACGTATCGCATCAACTTTTGCTCCAATAAGTTCAACATTATATTTTTCTAAAACCCCCATTTCGTAAAGTTTAACAGCTAGATTTAAAGCTGTTTGTCCACCTAAGGTTGGTAATAACGCGTCAGGCCGTTCTTTCTCTATGATACGTTCTAAAATTTCAGGAATTAGAGGTTCAACATAAGTAGTATCAGCAAATTCAGGATCTGTCATAATTGTTGCAGGATTTGAATTGACAAGTACTACTTTGTATCCTTCCTTTTTTAAAGCTTTGATAGCCTGTGTACCAGAATAATCAAATTCACATGCTTGCCCAATAACAATAGGGCCTGAACCAATAATAAGTATTTTTTTGATATCTTTACGTTTTGGCATTTTTGTATTTTTTGATTAATTCAACAAATTTATAAAACAAATATTTAGAATCGTTTGGTCCAGGAGCTGACTCTGGATGGTATTGTACTGCAAATATTGGTAATTTTTTATGTTCGACTCCTTCACAAGAATAATCATTTAGATTAATATGTGTAACCCTTAAATCTTTATTACCCTTAACATAATAATTACCTTCATCCTCTTCAATTTCAACAGCAAAATTATGGTTTTGCGAAGTAATCTCAATTTTTTGCGTATCAAAATTTTTTACTGGATGGTTTATCCCATGATGACCAAATTTTAGTTTATAAGTTTTCCCACCAAAAGCTAAAGCTATCATCTGACAGCCTAAACAAATACCAAAAACAGGTAAATACTTATTGTAATTGACCATATACGAGATTAATTTTTCCAACATTTTATAAACATATGGCACACCTTCTGGATCACCGGGACCGTTTGAAAAAAATATCCCGTCCGGCATAAGATTGAGAATCTTATCCAATGAAGTATCTGCAGGGACAACAACTAATTCACATCCTACTTTTCTTAGCCATCTTAATATGTTAAATTTACAACCACAATCTACAACCACAACTTTATATTTTTGTGTTTCATCATCAAAGTTAACAAATAAATTTTTGTTTAACGCATAGTTTATAATATCATCCTTACCTTTTTGTTTAAAAGGTTCATAAATTTCTTTACAAGTAACTTTTTTTACTAGATCTTGCCCTATGATAGGAGGAACTTTTTGAACTTTTTCATACAATTTTTTTAGATCTTTTTCTAACGAAATTATTCCTCGCATTGACCCTTTAGTTCTAATATATTTTGTCAAAGCACGTGTATCCACACCTTCTAAACCAACGATTTTGTATTTTTTTAACAAAAATTCAATATTATGTTTTGCTTGCCAATTCGAAAAATTTTTCGAAAACTCTGATACTACAAAGGCTTCAACTTGTACCTCTACAGATTCAAAATCGTAATATGTAATACCATAATTACCAATGTGTGGATAAGTCATAATAACAATTTGTCCTTTATATGAAGGATCTGTAAGAATTTCTTCGTATCCAACCATACCTGTATTAAAAATTACCTCGCCAGAGGCTTCTTTGGGAAAACCAAAAATTCTTCCTCTAAAATACACTCCCGTCTCTAACATTAGTACACCATCATACATACTATTACTCCTCTATTGCAGAGATTAAACCTCTGAAAAAAAGATGTGAAAAAACTAAACTAAAAAGGAAGGGATTTTTTTACTATCTTCAAATTTCTAATAATTTTTTAACTTTTTCTCTAAAAACTTTAAGATCAATAGGTTTTGCTAAATAATCCTCTGCACCTGCTGAAAAAATTTTTTGTCTGTGTTCAGGTGAATCGTATCCTGTAACAGCCAAAATTTTTATTTCTTTAAGTTTTGGGTTATTTTTTATCTCTGTACACACTTTAAATCCGTCCACACCGGGTAAAAGAAGGTCTAAAACTATTAAATCTGGCATGTATTCGTTAACAGTAATTCCTGCTGAAAACCCATCATATACTGATTTTACATCAATATTGTTAAAATCACTTAACGCTTCTTTAACAAAATCGTGAACAAAAGGTTCATCATCTACAACCAAGATTTTATATACGATTATTTTATCAATATTTTCTTTTATTTCCTTAATTGAATAATTTTGTGCCAACATCTCTTTTATACGTTTTAACCTCAACAACGACTCTTTCTCATTATACAATCTAAACCCGCCTTCCATGTAATCTACCACACGTAGTAAACCTATATCTGTGTAATATTTTATTGTTGATATGGGGACGTTAGCACGTTCAGCAAGTTCTCCTATTTTTAATAAACCAAGTTGAAGACGTTTCTCTTTATTCATTTTTAAACTTCTTACTTGTTTTTTGTAACTTTTATAAGACAATATATCAACAAACCTATAACTATACTCCAACTTATTAACATAAAAAATAATGAACTAAGTTTCATACTTTTTATGATACAAAATCAGTCAGTATAATGTCAAGTTTTGATACGAGAGTTTATTTTTATAATATCTCCATCTTGCACAATATAATCCTTACCACAAATTTTGACATCTCCATTTTGGTACAAAAGTTTTAAATCCGGCGTTTGTTTAAATTTTTCAAATGGTATAACTTCAGCATTGATAAACCCTTCTTTTAGATCTGAATGTATTTTACCAGCTGCATCTAAAATTGATGAATTTTCTTTTATCAACCATGCTCGATGTTCATCCCCAACTATAGTATAAAAAGTTATAAGATGTAAAATTTTCACTGAATTTTTAATGAAATTTTTCAATTCTGAACTTGGCACACTATACTCTTTCCTTAAACTTTCTTTTTCTTCATTAGAAAAATCTGCTAAACTAAGTTCAAATTTCACACATAAAGGCAAAACTGAACAGTTAGTATAAGAACTGATTTCAACAATTTTTTTCTCAAGTTCTTTTCTGTCAACATTTTCATCATAGTTTAGCACATATAAAAAATTTTTTGTTATTAACAGTTGGTTAATAAATGACAGAAGTTCTTTATTTTGAAACTTTATTTTATTTTTATTTATAAATTCTCTTATTTCAGCAAGATTTTTACTGTTTCCATAATTGTTACACAACTTAAAAATTTCTTCCAAAAACAGTATTTCTTCTTCTGTGACAGTTTTATTACCTACTTTTTGTCTATGTTTAAGTTTTTCAAGATGTTTGGATATAACTTCGATATCAGCAAGAACAAGTTCAAAATTTATAATGTCTATCTCTTCGATAGGATCTATTTTCCCTATAGAACTTGGAACAGTGTCGTCAAAAAAATATCTTACCACATGTACCACTGCATCTACTTCACGAATGTTAGCTAAGAACCTGTTTCCCAATCCTTCACCTTTTGATGCACCTTTCACTAACCCTGCAATATCTACAAACTTTATTATTGGGTAAACTTTTTTTTGCGGTTTTAAAACAGAAGTTATAAATTCAAACCTTTCATCATAAACTTCAACAATACCTATATTAGGTTGTATAGTAGTGAAAGGGAATTTTTCTATTGACACAGAAATTTTGGTAAGTAAATAGAAGAGAGAAGACTTCCCTACATTTGGTAAACCTATTATACCAATTTCCATTTTTTATTTTTTTACAACCACAAGATTATCTGCGTGTACAACTTCTTCATAAACAAACTGTGGATATAATTTTTTAATCTGTTGTGTTTTCTTTTGTTTAAGTAATTCAACTTCTTGAGCGTCATAATTTACAATACCGCGAGCAATCTCTTCTCCATCGATAGAACAAATACTTATAACATCGCCTTTGTTAAAAAAACCTTCAACTTTTTTTATTCCCACAGGAAGTAAACTCTTCCTTTGTTCCAGTATAGCCTTTGCAGCACCGTTATCTATAAAAATTTTTCCTTTAGGTCTACTGATATATTTTATCCATTTTTCCCGTGATGATATTTTAGAAGCAGACATTACTAAAAATCTGCTACCAACTTTTTTACCATCAACAATGTCTACAACAACATCTTTTTTTAATCCGTTTGCAATAACTACTTCCACACCGTTTAAAACGCATATTTTTGCAGCTTCAAGTTTTGTTTTCATCCCGCCTGTACCACAGAAAAATTTTGTTTTAGAAGAAATTATACATCTTTTTTCTATTTCTTCAATATTATCTATTTCTTCAACAATTTTTGCGTCAGGATATTTGTTAGGATCTTTGTCATAGATACCATCTACATCCGTCAACAATATTAACATATCAGCATCGAGTTTTGCTGCAACAACAGCTGATAATGTATCATTATCGCCAACCTTGATTTCTTCAACTGCAACAGTATCATTTTCGTTTATTATAGGCACAACATCCATTTTTATTAAATTTTTTAAAGTATTTCTTATATTCAGATATCTTTGACGGATATCAAAATCTTCTCTTGTTAACAAAACTTGTGCTACTTTTATACCATATGGTCTAAACACATCAATATATTTGTTCATTAACAATGGTTGACCTATCGCCGCGTATGACTGTTTCTCAACAACACTTTTAGGTTTCACAGCAACTTTATATTCTTTAAGGCCCATAGCAATAGCACCTGAAGATACTATAATTACTTGATGACCGTTATCTTTTAGTTTTTTAACTTGTCCAGCAATAGATTTTAAAAAATCGTCCCCACCTTTTATTATCAAATGGGAACCAATTTTTATAACTATAAGCTTTTTATTCATAATTTAAACTATATAAACTTTTTACCTTTTATTCAACTTATACAAAAAAGGATAAAACAATTCTTTACTAAAATCTAAAACGGATTTTATTCCTAAAACTGTCAAAAGAAACTCTTTTGTATCAACATGTTCGACTTCTTTTACCTCATAAAATTTGTTTCTAAAAATAAAAACGACTATTGTTCTTAATAAACTTGATAACAAAAATAAAGTTAACAACTTAGAACCGTTTACTATAGCTGGTAAATGGTTTGCCAACCAACCTGAAAGCATTGTCCCAAAAAATATAAACAATCCATTTGTAAAATTAAAATACCCTACACAACGTGTTCTTGTTTCTTGAGATGCTACATCAAAAATAAAATTCACAGTTGATAAGTTAAATCCTGCCCAAACATATCCTGCAAAGCTATTGATCAAAATCAAATATAAAAAATTTTTTGAAAAAATCCATAATATCGGTAATATACAAATTAACAATCCACTTACTTTAATCACTTTAGCATTACCAATTTTATCTGCAGTTTTGCCCCAAAACGGCAAAAATATCAATCCTGTTAACACTGCTGATAATGACACAATTGTATATTCTAAATATGACATCTTTAACTCTCTTAACATATATACATAAAAAAATGGAGCTGCAATAAAAACTGAAAAGTTTAACAGTGACACAAAAAATACATATTTTACAAAATTACTCTCTTTAATCCTTCTAACAAAATCAAAATATGAAAAAGTTTTTTCTGGTAAAATTCTTATTTCAATATCATCCATTTTGCTAATAAAATAACCTGAAATCAACCTTGCAATACCAGCTAAAAAAAATAAAACTACAAATCCTAAAAACTTATCTTTTACAACAGATAAAAACCATCCTGCCACAAAGGATGCAGTTAAACTAATAAATCCTAAAACTTTACCACGCCAAGAAAAATACTTGCCATACTTATCTTTGTCAACAGTATCACTCATTAAAGACCACCAAGCTGGGGCTGCCGCTGAAGTTGCAGTAGAAGAAATTATAGTTAAGATTATAAACCAAATTATTCTAACATTTTGTGGAACAAAAAGCAAACTTATAATAAACACATAACTTATTCCATGTATGAATACAAACCGTGTTATAATTTTTAATCTACTTTTTAATCTGTCAACTATTTCACCAACTTTCAATTGAACAATAGAACCAAATAGTTGAGGTAATGCATTTAATAAAGCAATATGAATATTTTTTGCACCTAATATCAACCCAAACGGAATAATATAGTTCATTGTAAAACCCATCATTATAGAAGCAAAAATACCATCCAAAAATGAGTAATATAAACTTCTTGAATTATTCATATGAAGAGAAAAGCGATGGGTAATTAAATTATTAATTATTTAAGAAATTCTTCCATTTCTTCTTCAGTTAATTTTTCACTTATTGACTTTAAAAATTCAGCATTAGATTTTGTTTGTTTCAACGCAGCAATCAATTTTTCCATAGCCTCGATAGGTGGCAACTGCATTAAGACTTTCCTTAACACCCATATTTTCTTAAGATCTTTTTCAGGTATCAAAAGTTCTTCTTTTCTTGTCCCAGAACGAGTGATATCAATAGCTGGGAACACACGTCTATCAGCTAATCTTCTATCAAGGTAAATCTCCATATTACCAGTACCTTTGAACTCTTCAAAAATAACATCATCCATTCTTGACCCTGTTTCTACTAGCGCAGTTGCTATAATAGTTAAAGAACCGCCTTCCTCAACATTCCTTGCAGAACCAAAGAATCTTTTTGGCCGTTGTAGAGCAGTTGAATCTAACCCGCCAGAAAGAACACGACCACTTGAAGGGGTTACTGTATTATATGCTCGTGCTAACCTCGTAATAGAGTCAAGTAAAATAACTACATCATACTTATGTTCTACCAAACGTTTTGCTTTTTCTAAAACCATTTCTGCAACTTGTATGTGTCTATCAGCAGGCTCGTCAAAAGTTGAAGATATAACCTCACATTTTACTGACCTCATCATATCGGTTACTTCTTCAGGTCGTTCATCAATAAGTAATGCTATAAGTTTTATCTCAGGATGGTTCTTTGTTATTGCATTTGCAATTTTTTGTAATAATACTGTTTTTCCGGTTCTTGGTGGTGCGTTAATTAGAGCACGTTGTCCTTTACCTAAAGGAGTCAACAGATCTATAATACGTGTTGAAATTTCATCAGGTGTGGTTTCCAATACAATACGTTTGTTTGGATACAAAGGTGTTAGATTATCAAACAAAGGTCTTCCACGAAGTTCTTCAGGTTCAATTCCATTAACAGTTTTTATTTGTAATAAAGCATAATATTTTTCATCATTTTTTGGTGGTCTAACATAACCACCAACAGTATCACCTTTTCTTAACCCAAAACGTTTTATTTGAGAAGGCGAAATATAAATATCTTCATCACTTTGTAGATAATTAAAGTTTGGTGATCTTAAAAAACCGAACCCGTCAGGTAAAATTTCTAACACACCTTCAGAGTACATAAGACCGTTTGTCTGTGATTGTACTTCTATAATTTTTGATATTAGCTGTTGTTTTCTTAATCCTTCAATATTTTCTATTTTAAGTTCTTTAGCAAGTTTTGTAAGTTCTTGCATCTTCATCTTTGCTAAAGATGACATATCAAAGGTTACTTGTTGCATTGGCATAATTTTTTACCCCCTGATAAGAAAGTTTATATAAAAACTAGTTTTGACAAGATTTTTCAACCACATTGCTTATACCTTTTGGAAGGTTCATCTTTTATGAAAACTTTTGTTAAATCTTTTAAAAACATTGTTAAGTCTGATTTATTTAGACATGATATTCAAAAAATGAATAGAATAAATTTTTGTTTTCACACAAACTAAAAATTATAAGGAAAGAAATTATTAAGTTATATACTTTTTAGAAAATACAAAATAAATTTTTTTTTGTCAATAGGTAAAAAAAAATTATAAAAGCAGGGGGTACTTTTTAGATACCCCCTGCTTTTATCTAAATTACACAGTTATTAAGGAGCTATTTTTTTTGTTGTATTTCACCCTGCAGATATTGCTGATAGTCCTGTTGATATTGTTGTTCACCTTGCTGATATTGCTGATGGTAATACTCTAATTGTTGCTGATTTTGAATTTGTTTTTGTTCTAAGAGTTGTTCTTGAATTTGAGCTTGAGTTTGTATACGTAGCTGAATTTGTGCCATAATTTCTTCTTTTAGTTCAACAGGTAATTCGATTTTTCCTTCCTTTATATCAGAAAGAATTTTTTGTCTTGCAACAACATCAACATCTCCTTCCTCACCTTTCATTGTCTCTTTAACTACTGCCAAAGCATGTTCCACAGGAATACCTTGTTCTACAAGAGATTCCAATACTTCAACAGACTTAGATGTTCTCTCACCTTTATGTTTTTTTATCTCTTTTTCTAACTCAAGTTTTGCTTTATCAATTTGTCTTTTTATCATATTTGTTGTCTTCTCAATATCTTTCTCACATTTTTTAACATCATTAGTACCAACCCATTTTTCCACACGTTCACAAATCTTTACAGCAAGTTGAACTGGTGGCACTTCTGCTTGTTCAATTTTTTCTTTTAGTTTTGCAATGATTTGTTCTTTTTGTTCCTCAGTTAATTTTGTTTTTTCTAACCTTGCTTCAACTATTTTTACTATTTCATCAACATCTACTTTAAACTGCTGAGGTTCAACAATTACATCAACATCTACATCAACATCTATATCAGCTTCGGTACTAAATAATAGTAAAGATGTCAATAACATTGTTAAACTTAGTGTAATTATTTTTTTCATTTTTGGCTACCTCCTTTTTTATTAGTCTACTTTTTCTTCCGAAGTGGATTTATAAAACTTTCATCACCTCCTTTCCCCACTATAAATTGGAAGAAAAAAGTAGACAAAAATTACATTCTTACAACATTAACTTTCTTAACCACATCTTTTTCAAAAGAACCTTTTTTGATCCTAATCTTTACTGGAAATTCTCCTTCTTTAACAGCTCTTACTTTAATCACCAAATAATTTTCTTGAGGTTTCAAATCTCCCTCCCAATAAACCACTCTCTTTCCTTCAGAAGTAACAATTCCCTCAGGAAGTTCTATTTCAACTTTTGCATTTTTTAACTCTTTTTTAGCAGTAAGCTTTATCCTTATATATCCCCTTTCTTGAAGTAACAAATTATCCCTAATTTCATAACCTGCCAAATTGTACTCTCCATATGAATATCTTAGGTATGAGTAAGGTTGCACAAAAGTTATTCTATCTTTGTTTAGAAATATCGCAAAAATAATTACAAAAATAATCACCATAACAACAGCATATCTTAAAAACAACACACCTAACTTTTTCTCTAACATGCTTTCATAACTTAACTGCCTCAATTTTGAATGAAGAACATAAGAAAAATTTTCTTTTAA
>Ga0197143_1001174_pt1 | contig 23071 bp, 26 predicted proteins | sample GBS70_MetaG_FD_148603 | JGI IMG/M metagenome (GOLD analysis project Ga0197143, IMG submission 148603) | Sediment microbial communities from Great Boiling Springs, Gerlach, Nevada, United States - GBS 70_MetaG | ecosystem: Environmental > Aquatic > Thermal springs > Hot (42-90C) > Sediment...
CTGCTGCGCAGTGTCTGCCCCACCAGCGACGAGTTGGGCGTTAGCACCAACTCCACCAGCAAGGTCGGCTCTTCGGCGGGATGATGCGGTGCGTTGGTGACCAGCTTCAGCCCATACGCGCCCTCCAGCTGCTGCAGCCGCTGCAGGTTGCACCGCACACGCAGCAAATCGCCCGCTTGCAGGATGCGGTCAGGCAACGGCAGCAGGCGCAGCCCGTCGCGCCAGATGTCCAGCACCTCCAGCCCCAACTCGCGCACGAAGTCGGCGTCCATCAGCCGCTTGCCGACCGCTTTGGAACGCTCGGTGAGCTTGACCTCCGTGATATACGCGCTCAGGCGATAAGCGTCCGCAGGGTTGGCGGCAGGACGACGGTCAGGGATCATGCGCATGCCGATGGTCAGCAGGTAGAGCAGCCCAACGCCCGTGAAAATCAGCCCCAGCGGTGTGAACTCGAACATCCCCAGCGGCTCAAGCCCGCGCTGCACGGCAACGCCGTTCACAATCAGGTTCGTGGAGGTGCCAATCAGCGTGCAGACCCCGCCGAGCATCGAGGCATACGAGAGGGGCAGCAGCAACCGTGAGGGGCTTTGCCGCGCCGTCTCGGAAAGCGCAAGCGTGAGCGGGATAAACAACGCGACCACCGCCGTGTTGTTCACGAATGCCGACAGGAACGCCGTCACAAGCAGGAGGGCAATCACTGCAAGCCACGCTGCCCGCCGTGCCAGCCATTCTAACCCCCGCGCCAGCCAGCCAATCACCCCCGTGCGCTGCAGACCCTCGCTGAGCACAAACATCGCCGCTATTGTGATCACCGCGTCGTTGCTAAACCCGCGCAGCCCCTTCTCCACAGGAACCAGCCCACTCAGCAGCAGCGCCGCCAGCAGAATCAGCGCGACCACTTCGGGGGGAAAGCGATTGCTAATAAACAGCGCAATCGCTGCGACAAGCAACCCCAAGGTGAGGGCGATTTCAAGGGTCATTAATGGGCGTAGACCGTCTCTTGGACATCTTCCAACTCTGCGAATACCCGTTCTGCGATACGGCGTTTGTGCGGCTGCGGGCTTTGCAGGGCGCGCAGGAGCGTGTTCATGGTCGCCAAGTCAACGCGCCTTCCGAGCAGTTGTTCCAGTTCCAGTCGGAGCGCGGCGATTTTCAGTCCGAGAGGGCGTTCCAACTGCACGATGATGTCGACATCGCTGCGTGTGTGGGGCGCGCCGTGCGCGAACGAGCCATAGAGCGCAAGCCGCTGCACGCCATAGCGTTCACGCAGGTCGGGCAACGCCTCGCGCAGGCGTTGAAGCGTCTCCTCGCGCGTCTGTACCCGCCGTTTTGGAAGCCGTGTGCGCATCGCGCGTCGAGTATACCCCCTATAGGTTCTCGAACACCTCCGCGGGCGTGAGGGTTAGCCCCGTCAGCACTTGCGTCGGCACGGGTTGCTCGCCCGAAAACCAGCCCAGCGAACGGTAGCCGCCCTCCTCGCGCACCAACACCTCGATCTCGCCTGCCTCCACATCCACCGCCCACACCTCGCGCACGCCGAGATGATGATAGTCCTGCAGTTTCTCCTTCCAGCGCTGGTAGGTGTCTGACGGCGAGAGCAGTTCGATCACCAAGTCGGGCGCAATCTCAAAACGCGGTTCGTTCAATCGGTCGCGCCACTCGGCTTCGCGTGCGCTGGACAGGAAAAACAGGTCGGGCTGGCGCGTGCGCAACGGTTCCCGACGCACCACAAAGTCAAATGGCGCAGCAAGCAATACTCCTAAGCGATGGGTGCGGAGATACGAGCGCAAGCGTTCAAACAACTCCCCTTGTACCAACTGGTGTTTAAATGTCGGCGTCGGCAACGGATGAACCTCTCCGTCGATGATTTCGTAGTGCATAAGGTCGTCCTCCCAGCGGAGGTACGCTTCCCAATCGAGGCGCTTCGTGCCCTGTTCGTGCGGCGCAGTGATAGCCATAGCCGAATTATACCGACGCTGTGCCGCCCTCTCTGCGTCGGTATATCCAGTACGCGCCTATAACTGCTGAAGCCATCAGGACGCCTATCGGCACCGCGACGGGTGCGCTGTGTCCAAACCAAAACAGTCCCAAAGGCGTTGTTATAATCCCCAGAAGCGTTAGCCCAATTCCTAACACGCCCCAGCCGACCCCGTTTACCCCAGCAGGGACGCTGAGCAGTAAGCCCATCCCAACGCCCAACGCCGTAATCAACGCCAGCGTGACGGTCAAGTAGCGCACAAAGTCGGGATGACGCGCCACCATTACGGCGCCCATAACAGCCGCGGGAATCGCCGCCGCTGTGCCCGCACTGCCTCCGAGAAAGAACACGAACATATACTGTCCGTCCCGAAGCGCCTCGGGGTCATCCACCATAAACCAGCCGTGCATCAACAGTGCGGTACACTCGGCGCCCGTAATGAGCGTTAGCGCACTCACGAAGAGTATCACCAACCAACGCGGCAGTTGCCCCATGATTTGCCTCCACTGTAGAGTACCGTCCACACGCCCAACACATTTCGGGACTTTCGTCCTAATTTGGGTATACTTCAGGAGCAAAACGGAGGCTATCGATGGCAGAGATACTGGCGGCGCAACTGGTGCGCGATATACCGAACTTCCCGGAGCCGGGGATTATCTTCAAGGACATCACCCCCGTGCTGAAGCATCCGCAGGCGCTAAAGGAGGTCGTGGACCTGATGACCGAGCATGCGCGCGCCCTCAAGCCCGATGTGATTGCGGGCATCGAGTCGCGCGGGTTCGTGTTCGGCTTGCCGATTGCGATTAATCTTGGTCTGGGCTTTGTGCCCATCCGCAAATTGGGCAAACTGCCAGGCGAGAAAATCAGCGAGGAGTACGCGCTGGAGTACGGCACGAACACCGTCGAGATACACACCGACGCGGTTGAGCCTGGACAGCGCGTGGTCGTGGTGGACGACCTGCTGGCGACGGGCGGCACTGCCAGCGCAGCCGCACGATTGATTGAACGCTTGGGTGGCACCGTCGCGGGCTTCGTTTTCCTAATCGAACTCACCTTCCTGGGCGGGCGCAAGCACCTGCGCGGCTACGATGTCTACACGCTTATCGAATACTGAACAGCGATGACGGTACGCGAACGGCTGGAGCAACTGGAATACCAGATTCTTGCACCTTACGCGACCAAGAGCGCGGAGTCGCGCGGGCGACCGACGCCTGAGCCGCCCGACCCTGTGCGCACCGCGTTCCAGCGCGACCGCGACCGCATCATCCACAGCAAGGCATTCCGCCGACTCAAGCACAAGACGCAGGTGTTTTTAGACCCCAACGAAGACCACTACCGCACGCGCCTGACCCACACGCTGGAGGTGGCGCAAATCGCCCGCACAATCAGCCGCGCCCTGCGCCTCAACGAAGACCTCACCGAAGCGGTTGCCCTGGCGCACGACCTCGGACACCCACCCTTCGGACACACAGGCGAAGAGGCGCTGGACGCAATCCTGCGCAAATATATCCCCACCGCGCGCTTCCGCCACTACGAACAGAGCCTGCGTGTGGTGGATTGTATCGAAAAGGATGGGCGCGGGCTAAACCTTACGCACGAGGTACGCGAGGGCATCATCGGACACTCCAAAGGGCGTGCCGACCTCACCGCCCACGAAGCCCAAAAGACCGTCCACCTCGAAGCGGCGGTGGTGCGCATCGCCGACCGCATCGCCTACCTCAATCACGACCTTGATGACGGCATCCGCGCAGGGCTGCTGACCCTGAACGACCTGCCGCGCGACCTCATCGAGTTTCTCGGCGAGACGCACAGCGGACGCATCGCCCGCATGGTGATGGATGTCGTCGAGCAAAGCGACGGCAAGCCCGTTGTCCAGATGAGCGAGCCAATGCTGCAAGCAGTGAACCAACTCAAAGAGTTCATGTTCGAAAAACTCTACCATCACCCGAAGGTACAAAAAGAGCGCGAGAAGATGACCCGCATTCTGCACCAGATGTTCGAGTACTACATGGAGAACCCGTCGGAACTGTCGGAAAAGTTTCGCCCTGCGGACGACTCAGTGGAGGCGCGGGCGCAGGCGGTGTGCGACTACTTAGCAGGCATGACCGACCGCTACGCGCTGTATAAGTACGAGCGCATCTTTTTGCCGCGCACTTGGGGAGGGAGCAGTTTGTGAGTTTGCGTTGTCGACGCTGCCAAGCGACGATCGGGCTGGACGACTTGACCTACATCGCCTACCACGCGCACACGATGGGCGCGAACCGCGTGGAGGTGCATTTCGAGTGCCCCCGCTGCGGCTATCGCGGCGAGCGGATGCTGAGCCAGCAGGCGTGGGACGAGCTGATGCTGAACTACCTCGAAAACGACGAACGCACCGCCGACGAGTGGCTGACCACGCAGCAGATGGGTCCCATCACCGCCGAAGAGGTGCGCGCGATGCGCCGTATGCTGCGTTCAGGCAACCTGCTGCAGAGCCTACATGAGTGGGAGCGTAGCCGGCGTGGGGAGACGACCGAGTAGCCGTTATTGCCCGAACGCGCCGACCAGTGTCGCATCGGGGTAGTATGCGCCCAGAATCTGTCGATAGGTCTGCCCTGCGAGGGCGCGTCCCTGCGCGCCCCACTGACACATGCCCGCGCCGTGTCCTGACCCGCGCCCTGCGATGCGCCAGCCGTCCTGCTGAGGCTGCACCTCGAACATCAGGCTGCGGATGCGCCCCACGCCGACTGCCGTGCGGAACTCCGCGCCCGTGAGCGTCAGCGTCGCGCGGTCGCCGCGCAAGCGCACCTGCTGCACATGCCCGCCTGCTGTGCGCTGCGCAATCACCACCTCCTGAATGCGCCCTGCGTGCGGGAAGCGTCGTTCGAGATCCTCGCGCGTGAGGGTCAGTTCCCACGCGAAGTTCGGCGCGAGCCTGCAGAACGGCTTGCCGTCGGCGTCGGTGTCGGGCACGCCGCGCAGGGGCGCAAGCGGCTGCGTGCCCGTCATGGCGACCTCGATCGGTGCGGTGTGCCCACCGCAGTTGCCCGTGTAGACCGCCTCCAGAATGCGCCCGCCGTGGGTCAGCACCTCCCCTGCGGTCGCCTCCACTGCAAGATTCGTGTTCGGGTGTTCGGCGTTCACCCCGCCGTACACTTGGCACGGTGCGTGGTCGCACAGGTCGTAGCCCCACTGGCGGTAGCGGTTCAGCCGCCGCATGGTGAACGAGCGGGCGGCGACCGCCTGCGCCTTGAGCGCTTCGATATGGAAGTTCGGCGGCATCTCGCGCGGCAGCGTCGCTTTCAGGTAGTCGTCCAGCCGCACCCAGTTGACCGTGAGCAGTTTACCGTCGCGCACAACCCACTCCAGGTGTCCACGGTAGGGGCGCAGCGCATTTGGCGACGCGCCGACCATCGTGAAGCCTGCGCCCGCAGGCTCGGCAACAAGCCGTTCGGCAGCGACGGTTGCCTGCCCGCAGCGGGCGACGAAGCGTCCATTCTCGCGGCGCAGTTCCCACACCTGACCTGCTGCGCCAGCGCCGAGTGTTTGCCCCGTGCGCGGGTCTACCCAGCGCAGGCTGTCTGCACTAACGCCGACATACAGCACAGGCGCGAACGCGCCCTGTTCCAGCCCGACCCGTATCAGCCAGTCGCTGTCCCGACGGGTGGGGGCATCTCGCATGCCCAACCCCATTAGAAGCAACCCAACCCACAGGGCTACTGAAATCAATCGCATACCGCCCGTAGGTTCGATACACACAAGCCCCCTCCTGCTGTCAGGAGAGGGCTTACGCAAAGGAAACCCTAATCTACCGTCTGTTTACGGATAGACTACGCCGCCGATATTGGGATTCCAGTTGTCCACTTGACCTGCGCCTGGCGGACCGACCTCGCGGCGCGTGGTCAGCACATTCCAGTAGTCGGGGTTATATTGCTGGACGAGGGGGTTGGTCGCTGCTGTCCAAGTGGTGTTGGGTCGGCGCCACTTGACATGCCCGTCGCAGAAGATGAAGTTGCTCCCCTGAAAGTGGTAGATGGTCGGGTTGTTCACGGGGATCGGCGGGTGTGCGCTGGTTGCGCCTAAGCTAAAGTATATGCTTCCGTTACGAGCGACGCTCCCATTAGTGCGCTGTGCGCCCTCATAAACCAGAATCACCTCAGCGGGTCGCTCAATCATCGCATCGGACGCTCCATCAAAGTAGCCCGCGCTCGTCGTGCTGCACGCCATGCGCGTGAACTGCTGCCCAGGATGCCCCGCCCGCACATAGTCGTTCATCACATAGTTTTGCCCTGGCGAGAACACATTGTTCGCGCCTGGAATAGCGTTCGGGCACGACCAGACATTTGAGCCAGGGTTATTGCTGCGCTGTCGGACATACGGCCAGATGCCGCCCACATCCTGCCCCAAGCCTGGTCCTGCCGACTGAACCCAGCCATTGCGCGGGGACTCGCACTGACCAGTTGCAGGATTAATCAGCCGCTGCCCGCCAGGCGTGGGGAACTTGCCGTCGTAGTCGGTGGCGTACATGAGGAACGCCATCCCGATATTGCGCAGGTTGCTGGTACACATCGTTTGTCGCGCTTTCTCGCGCGCCTGGGCGAACACAGGGAACAGGATGGCTGCCAGGATCGCGATAATCGCAATCACGACCAGAAGCTCAATAAGCGTAAAGCCGTGTCGTCGCATAGTCGCATGAACCTCCTACCCAAAGTATACCCTAAGCAATTGTTAAGGCTCTGCTAAGGCGGGGCGGGATTTTTGCGTGTTTGAGGCTCAGAGTTTAACCGTCTCCCCCATCCGTTGGGCAATCAGCGCGATTTCGGGGCTAAGCACGCCTTCGGGGCGCGCGCCTGTGCGCAAGCACTTGAGAAGTATTCGGGCGCGTTGCGCTCGCCTTCGGGCAGGGGTGGCGGCGTCTCCAGCGTAGGCTCCGCACCGCGACGGTGGATGCGCAGCTTGCCCTCAATCACGCCCGCCGTCGCCTCCGTGCCGTACACAATCGGGTTCGGCGCGCCGTCCGTGCCGATTTGCGACCATGTGGCTTCGATAACGGCAATCGCCTTGGGGGTAGCGGGCAATCAGCACGGCGTTGTCGTCGCTGATGGGGTAGTCTTTGGTCAGGTTGCCGCGTGTGCCCAGCACCTGCTGTGGCTCGCCCAGTAGGTACGCGCTCATTACCGCGCCGTAGCAGGCGAAGTCTGCCAGTGCGCCCGCGCCGTTGCGATGCGCATCGTACAGCCACGCCACGAAGTACGGGTCGCAGCCGATTTCGCGCGGTCCCGCATGCCCCGCGCGGAAGCGGAACTCGAACACCGCGCCGAACTCGCCGCTGCGGGCGCGCTCCAGCAGCGCATGAATCGCGGGGTTCCAGCGCGTGGGCCAGTTAATCATCAGCATGCGGTCGGTCACGCAGGCGGTTTCGAGCATCTGCTCGGCGTCCGCTAAGTCCGCCGCCATCGGCTTTTCGACCATCACATGCGCGCCGCGCTGCATCGCGGCAATCGCAATCGCCGCGCTGGTGCGGTTGTCGGCGCACGCCAGCACCACATCGGGCGACTCGGCGTCCAGCATCCGCTGCCAATCCACATAGGCGCGTTGGAATCGGGCGCGGGCGTTGTCCAGCAGCGGGGTCGGGTCGGCGACGGCAACAAGCTCCACTTCGGGCTGAGCCGCCCACTGCTCCAGCAAGCCCCACACATGCCCGTGCGTCAAGCCTGCTACGGCAAGGCGTATCGGCATCTTAGGGTTCCTCCGTAGCCAGCGCGACGGGCGGCTTGTGCAGGTTCTGCGGCGACAGTCCGAACGCCGTGCACAGCCGCTCGACGACCAGCGGGGCGCGCTCGGCTTCAATCAGGCAGGTGATGCGGTTGTGGGCATCGCTGAGTTGCTCGATTGCGACCCCAGCCTCGTACAGCACCTCCGCGATACGGGCAATCACGCCATGTAGCTCGCGCATGTTCTGGGCGAAGATGGAGACCATCACGCGGCGCGGCTTGACCGTCACGCGAAACCCATGTGCCTCCAGCGTCTCGCAGGCACGCGCCGCCAGTTCCGAATCGACGCCGAAACTCAAGCCGTTGCGCTGCAGTTTAATCAGGAAGATAGGGATCTCCGCCTTGCGCAATAGGTTCAGGATGCGCTGGCGCTGCGCGGGAAGTAGGCTCGTGTCGGGCGCGCGCACAAACAGGTAGGTCACCTCCTGCGAGACTTGGATTGCGCTCACGCCGCGCTCACGCTCAAAGCTCACGCGCCTGCTCGGAACCGCTGCCCAGCCCTCGTGCATGGCAGGCGTAGTATACCCCGATGGGTATCCTACACTCGATGCCCACGCAACGGCTACGGGTGAAGGGTATGACCTGCGCGGCGTGCGTGCGGCGCGTGGAGAAGGTGCTGACGCGCGTGCCCGAAGTGCAGTCAGCGACGGTGAACCTCGCTACCGAGACCGCCGAGGTGCAAACAGCGCAGCCTGTAGACATCACCGCGCTGATTGAAGCCATCCGCGCGGCAGGCTACGACGCGGAACCGATTGAGCCAGTCGCTCCCAGCGCCGAAGACGACCCCGCGCGTCCGCTCCAGCGGCGGCTGTGGCTGAGCCTCGTGCTGACGGTTCCCATCGTCGCACTCAGTATGTTCCTCCCGCACCCGTTGCCTGGGCACGGCTGGATTCTGCTCGCGTTGACACTGCCTGTGCAGTTTGGGGTTGCGCTACCGTTGTATCGCGCAGCGTGGGGTGCGCTCCGACACGGCGCGGCGAATATGGAGGTGCTGGTGCTGCTGGGCACGCTCGCGGCGTTTTTCTACAGCCTCGCGCTCACACTGCAAGGGCAGGCGCACCACCTGTATTACGAGACCTCAGCAGTGATTATCACGCTGGTGCTGCTGGGGCGCACGCTGGAGGCGCGGGCGCGCGGGCAGGCGAAACGCGCGTTGGAATCGCTCTGGAGCCTGCTGCCCCGCGAGGTGCTGCGCTGGGACGGCGAAGCGTACCACGCGGTCCCGCTCAGCGAGGTGCAGGCTGGCGACCGCCTGCTTGTGCGCACGGGCGATAGGGTTCCTGTGGACGGCGTCGTGCTGGAGGGGCGTGGCTGGGTGGACGAGTCGGCGATTACGGGCGAGTCGCTGCCTCAAGAACGCGCATCGGGCGATCAGGTGCTGGGTGGCGCGCTTGTGGTGGACGGCGCGCTGCATATCAGAGCGCAAGCGGTAGGCGAGCAGACGCTGCTGGCGCACATCGCGCGGGCGGTCGCGCAAGCGCAGGCGCGCAAGGCGGGCATCCAACGCGTCGCCGACCAAATCGCGGCAGTGTTCGTGCCGATTGTGGTCGGGATTGCGCTGCTGACGCTACTGGGCTGGTGGCTTGCTACGCGCAGCCTCGCCAACGCGCTGGTTCCCGCCGTGAGCGTGCTGGTGATTGCCTGCCCGTGCGCTGTGGGGCTTGCCGTGCCGATTGCGATGCTCACGGGCGCGACTCGCGCGGCGCGGGCAGGCGTGCTGATTCGCGGCTTCGAGGCGTTGGAGCGTGTGCGGCGCATCGACACGCTCGTGCTGGACAAGACAGGCACGCTGACGCTGGGCACACCGCGCCTGGTCGCCATCCACACGGACGGCATCTCCGAGACCGACGCGCTGAGTCTGGCGGCGGGTTTGGAGCAGAGCGTGCGCCACCCGCTGGCGGAGGCGATTCTGCACGCGGCGCAGGCGCGCGGGATTGCGCCCGCACCCGTAGAGCAGGTGCAGGTCGTGGCAGGGGGCGGGGTGAAGGCGCAGAACCTCCTTCTCGGCAGCCCGCGCTTTTTGCAGGAGCACGGAATCGCTTCCTCTCTCTCCTTCACAAGGGGGGAGAGGGTCGGGGTGAGGGGGGATTCGTACCCCGTCCTCCTCGCCGTTGACGGGCGCATCGTTGCAGGGTTCGAGTTCGCCGACGAGCCGCTGCCCGAAGTCGCGGAAACGCTCCGCGCCCTGCGTCAGGCAGGACTGCGTCTTGTGCTGTGTTCGGGCGACCGTGCGGAGGCAGTGGCGGTGTTCGCGAAGCGCGTCGGCATCGACGAGTGGCACGCGGCGCAACTGCCCCACCAGAAGGCGGAGGTGGTGCGCCGCTTGCAAGCGGAAGGCAGGCGCGTGGCGTTCGTCGGCGACGGCATCAACGACGCGCCCGCCCTCGCCGAAGCCGACTTGGGCATCGTCGTCGCCACAGGAACCCAACTCGCCGCCGAGAACGCCGACCTCATCCTGCTCAACCGCGACCTGCGCACCGTGCTGACCGCGCTGCGCCTCTCGCAGGCAATCTATCGCGTCATCCGCCAGAACCTCTTCTTCGCGTTTGTCTACAACACGCTGGGCATCCCGTTGGCAGCGATGGGCTACCTGAACCCAATGGTCGCCGCGCTCGCGATGAGCCTCAGCTCCCTATCCGTCGTTGGAAACGCACTCAGATTGTTGCGTTGGGTATAATAGGCACACTGTGGACCCTTCTGGCTTCGCTGGGCGAAGCCCCGAAACTTACAGGTCCAGAGGAGGGTAAATGATGGAGCATCCACGCTACTACGAAACGATGGTGATAGTGCCAGCCACGCTGGACGATGCCCAGGTTGAGGCGATTATTCAACGCGCACGGAATGTGCTGGAGAGCCTCGGCGCAAAAGTGCATACCGCGCGCGTTTGGGATAAGCGCAAACTGGCATACGAGATCAAAAAACATAAGGAGGGCATCTACCTCCTGTTCCGCTACGAAGGGCAGCCGAAAGCAGCCGAAGAGCTGAACCGCATCCTCAAAATCAACGAGAATGTCATTCGATTCCGCACCTTCCGCATGGAGCCAGAGGAGTTCGCCAAGTTCGCGTAGGGAGGGGGTTATGTACTACAACCGTATCATCCTAATCGGACGATTGACGCGCGATCCCGAACTACGGGCGACCCCAGACGGTGTCTCTGTGGTGCGCTTCAGGCTCGCAGTTGACCGTGTGGCGCGCGCGGGCGAAGAGCGTCAGACGGACTTTTTCGATGTGGTCGCCTTCCGTCAGTTAGCAGACACGGTGGCGAACTACACAACCAAAGGCAGGCTGGTGCTGGTCGAGGGCAAACTGCAGACGCGCAGCTACAACGACCGCGAGGGCAATCGCCGCACAGTGTACGAAATCGTCGCCGACACCGTACGGTTTCTGGAGCGACCACGCGAGGGCGAGCCCGAAGTAGGCGCAGATATGCCCGCAGCCACAGCCACGCCCCCAGCGTCGCACACCGTTCAGCGACCCGTAGCGCCTACCGCAACCACACCCGCAGATGAGCCAGAACCCATGGACTTCTTCGACGACATCGAACTCGACGAATCCGAGTTAGACGACCCATTCCGCTAAGGAGGTGAACGATGGCAACTGAATACTTGGACATCACGAAGAAAACGGACGACGATCTGGAAGCAAAGCGACGGGTAATGCGTCGTCGACGCAAAAACCTGTGCCCAGAAGACTCCTACTTCGATTACAAGGATGTAGCGACTCTGCGTCGCTACACAACGCCAGAGCGAGGCAAAATCTTGCCGCGCCGACAGACGCACCTGTGCGCTAAGTGCCAGCGACGGCTCGCGCTGGCAATCAAGCGAGCACGGGAGCTGGCGCTACTGCCCTATGTTGCCTCGTGAGGATGCGACCATGCACCCCTTGGATGAGAGTGGGCTGCTGACGCGCTTAGATCCGCACGGGATGATGGCGCTCACGCTGGACTTTCCCGCCCAGTGTGAGCGCGCGATGCAGCTTGCCAGCGACGCGCCTACACCTGCGCTGCCGCGCACCCCGCGCCAAGTGGTGGTGTGCGGCATGGGCGGCTCGGCGATTGGCGGCGACTACCTGCGCGCCCTGTTCGAAGAGTACGGCGACCTGCCCGTGCAAGTCATCCGCGACTACTACTTGCCCAATAGCGTGGACGCGCACACGCTGGTGTTCGCCGTGAGCTATTCGGGCAACACGGAGGAGACACTGGCGTGCTACGGGCAGGCGCGGGCGCGTGAGGCGATGATTATTGCCATCTCCAGCGGAGGCGAACTCCAGCAGCGCGCCCACGCCGACGGCGTCTACCACCTGCAAGTGCCTGGGGGGCAACCTCCGCGTACTGCGCTGGGCTACCTGTTCCTCCCGCTGATGCGCCTCGCCGAACGGTTGGGGCTGCTGCCCGACCTCAGCCAGCCCTACAGCCAGATGCTGCAACGCCTGGTGCAAACACGCGACGCACTGCAGATGAGCGTCCCCTACGAGCAGAACCCCGCCAAGCAACTCGCGCAGGCGCTTCATCGGCGCATCCCGCTGATTTACGGCTCGGGCGGCGCGCGGGCGACCGTCGCCATGCGCTGGAAAGGGCAAATCAACGAGAACGCCAAACAGCACGCCTTCGCCTACACCTTCCCCGAACTGAACCACAACGAGATTCTCGGCTGGGTCAAGGCGTCGGAGCAGGCGGGCAACTGGAGCGTGGTCGTGCTGCGCGACCCCGACGAGAGCGCGAAAATCCGCACGCGCATCGAAGTCACGCGCCGCTTGGTGGGCGAGCGCGCCGAGTGGCACGAACTCACTGCCCAAGGCGCGTCGCAACTGGAGCGGCTGATGCACCTGACCTACTTCGGCGACTTCGTGAGCCTGTATCTCGCGCTGCTGAACGCCGTCGATCCTGAGAATATTGACTACATCAACATCCTAAAGGCGGAGCTGGCGAAGGTCGACTAATAAGGGGAAGTATAAGTACCTCCCCCAATACACGGGGGAGGTACAGAGAGGCTATCGGGAGACCAACGCATCTCCTTACAGTTTCACCTGTCCGCCGAGCAGGAACGCCATTGCCCAGCCGATGAAGCCGACCAGCAGCGCGCCAATCAACCCGACCAGGAACGGCTTAAGCCCGACGCCCTTGAACACACGGAACGAGGTCGCCAAGCCGACCGCTGCCATCGCTGTGCCCAGCGCACGCGAGCCCCAAGTCTCGCCAACTGCTTTGGTGAACTCCTTCCACGCCTCTGCATCCCAGATGCCGAAGGCGAGCCCGTTCGCCACCTGCGCATCGCCGATGGAGCGCACGATTGCCATCGCGATAAACCCCAGCACGAACGCGGGCAGCAACTTCGCGAGGCTAATCTTGCTCCCTTCGCCGTTGCCAACCGCCACTTGCCGACGCAAGTACAGGTACGACAGCAGCGGCACCACAACCGCTAAGAACAGGTTGCGTGTGAGCTTGGTCACAGTCGCCGCCTTGAGAACGGTCTCGTCGTTGAACACCTCCTTGTAGGTCAGCGCTGCGCCGACCACCTGCGAGGTCTCATGCACCGCCGTGCCCAAGAACAGCCCAATCTGCTCGGAGGTGTGGAGAATATGTGGCGCAAGGTACGGATACAGGAACATCCCCAGCAGCCCGAACAGCGTAATATTCGCCACTGCGTAGGCAACCTCTTTCTGGTCGGCTTTTATCGCGGGCGCAACCGACACAATCGCCGTCACGCCACAGATGCCCGTACCTGCTGCAATCAGCGTGCCCAACCGCTCCGGCAAGTTCAACTTGCGATTGATCCATGCGATAAAGATCAGCCCGCCAAAAATCGCCGCCGCAACCACTGGGATACCCCACACGCCCAGCTTGAACACATCCATCAGGCTAAGCTTAATGCCGACCAAGATAATCCCCAAGCGCAGTATCTTGGTCGTGCTGAACTTAATGCCCTCTTCGATGCCCTGGGGTAGGGGCAACAGGTTGCGCAGCAGGATGCCGATTACAATCGCCGTCAGCACGGCGGAGATGGGGCTGGACTTGCCCGTAGGGTCAATCCCTTGCAGGCTCAGTATCCACGCGCCCAGCTTATTCGTAATCGGGATGGCGACCAGCATAATCGCTACCGAGAGCAGAAAGCCCGGCAGAATCTTCACCACCCCGCCCCAATTCGGCACGCCAAACAGTGCGTTCAGCAGCCAATTCGGTTTCTCTACTTGCGTTTCTACAGTACTTGCTTGCGTTGCCATTGCTGTCTACCTCCTGTCTATGGCGTTTTGCCCCCGCACTCCCCGCATACGGGGAGGGAGTTCCTCCCCCGCTGTCGGGGGAGGCTTGGGGAACAGATACGGCAGACTTAGTAAGCGTCTGCGAGTGCGCAGACATTCTTGCCCAGCTCCAGCTCTTGTGCCTTCTCCTCGTCGGGCACAAGCAGTCCTGCGTTCACGCGCTTAATATCCACATACTGCGGTGGGAACACAGGCAGCGTGCTGAGAATGAACTCGATGAACGCCTCCTTGCTGGGCGACTGGTACTCGCGCGGGTTGTTGCGCTTGATGTTGCCCAGCGTGTCGTAGAAGGTTCCGTCGGGTCGCCCTTCGCGGCTGGCGGTGGCAAAGTGCGCGGGGAACACCAGCGTCTCGTCAGGCAACACGAGCAGCTTCTTGTAAAGCGACTCGTAGTGAATCGGTGCCCACTCTTGCCCGCGCCCGCCCAAGTCGGGACGCGCCACCGACACAATAAAGATCGAGTCGCCCGTGAACAGGTAGCGGTCGTTCACCAAGAACGCCATGTTGCCCAGCGTGTGTCCTGGTATGTGGATACCCTTGAGCGTGGCGTTCCCGAACCTGAAGGTGAAGCCGTCCTTGAGGTACTCGTATTCAATCGTCGCCGGCAGCATGTCGATGGGGTGGATGCCGTCGTAAGGATGCAGGAAGTACGGCACACCCAGCTCTTTTGCCAGCTTCGGTCCGCCGCTGATGTGGTCGGCGTGCGCGTGCGTATCGAAGATAGCGACGATCTTGAAGCCTTCACGCTCGGCAAGGTTCGTGTATTGCTCGGTGTGGCGGGTTGGGTCAATCAAGATGCCCTCACCGTTGCTCACAACGGCATAGGCGAGGTCGCCGCGCGCCACACGAATAATCTGGTACAGGGCGACATCCTTGACCTCTTCGATGCGGCGCACGCGGTAGTAGTTGCCCCACGCAATCATGCCGCCCTCAAGGTTCACCGCGTCGTAGCCGCGCTGGCGTAGCACGCCCGCCACATACTCAGACGAACCGCCCTTCGCGCACACCACAACGACCAGCTTGCCTTTCGGCACTCGATTCACGCTTCCGTCTTCGTCCTCAATAAACTGGAAATACGGAATATGCACGGTCTCGAAGGGATTGCGCCCCTCAATCTTCCAGCGCTCGAACTCGTCCTGATTGCGTACATCCAAGAGCAGGAACGAATCGCCGCGCTCAATCATCTCATCCAGCTCTGCTACCGTAATCGCTGTTTTGGTCAGTGTAGCCATCGTTATACCTCCTCGTTAGGATAGTGTGTAGGAAGCGTCTGATTTGCGCTTCCGTTTGGTTAGAGGCGTTGGGGGTGCGAAAGGATTCAGCGTTGGCTTAGGGGTTTCTCGGAGGTAAGCAACGCAAGTTCCGTATCGGTGAGTGCGCGCCACTGCCCGGGCTTTAGGTCGCGTGGGAGGCGTAGGTTGCCAATTGCAATGCGCACAAGCCGCTGCACGGGGTGTCCCACTGCTTGGCACATGCGTCGGATTTGGCGTTTGCGCCCTTCATACAGCACGATTTCCAGAAGCGTTCGGTTGTGCTCGGTACGGATCCGTTTCACCTGCGCGGGCGCAGTTCTGCCATCCTCCAGCTGCACGCCCTCGCGAAGTTGCCGAAGCGCACGCTCGGAGGGGATGCCCGCCACCCACACGCGATAGGTCTTGGGCAGCTTGTAGCGCGGGTGCATGAGGCGATTCGCGAACGCGCCGTCATTAGTGAACAGTAGCAGCCCTTCCGAATCGGCGTCCAGCCTGCCGACAGGGAATACAGGCGCGGGTGCGTCTTTGAGCAGCTCCATCACGGTGCGCGGGGCGTGGGGGTCTTTGCAGGTCGTGACATAGCCGCGCGGCTTGTGCAGCATCAGGTACACATGCCCGCTCTGTGGCGGCTGCACAGGTTTGCCGTCGACGGTAATCGTATCGCGGGTGGGGTCAACTTTCATCCCAAGCACAGCGGGCATACCGTTCACTGCCACGCGTCCCTGACGAATCAGCTGCTCGCAAGCGCGTCGCGAGCCGTAGCCACAGCGAGCCAGCCACTTCTGCAGGCGCAGGGGTTCCATAATAGGGGCTCCATAATGAGCATGGCTCCTGGGGCAGGACTCGAACCTGCAACCTGGTGGTTAACAGCCACCCGCTCTGCCCATTGAGCTACCCAGGAGCGTCAGCGATACTATTTTACCACATTTCCTGCCTGATTGTCAAGAGGTGGCGGCGCGTGCGCCAACAAATCGCCTGCGGTTTGAGACCCCCAGACACGCGGAATTTTGGTGGGTCTTCAAGGCGTCAAAAGCCCAACATATTGGGTGTTGGCGCGCTGTAAACGCAGCAAACTGTCTGGCGCGCCCGGAGGGATTCGAACCCCCGACCCCCAGATCCGAAGTCTGGTGCTCTGGTCCGCTGAGCTACGGGCGCACATGGTCGGGGCGCCCGGATTCGAACCGGGGACCTCTACCACCCCATGGTAGCGCGCTAACCATACTGCGCCACGCCCCGACGCTGCATATTATACCCCATCCCACGCGCTCGCGCAACACCTGCGGCACGGGATATACCTCCACGCGCACAAAAGTGGGTATACTAAGCTACTATCCTAAGGAGGTTATGCTTATGGCGAAGGCGATTACGCAACGCGAATGGCAGGCGGAGGTACTCAACTCGCCCATCCCCGTGTTGGTGGACTTCTGGGCGGTCTGGTGCGGCCCGTGCCGCCTGATTGCCCCGATTGTCGAAGAACTTGCTCACCAATACGAGGGCAAACTGAAGGTGTACAAAGTGGATGTCGATCAGGAGCAGTCGCTTGCGATGCAGTACGGCATCATGAGCATCCCAACGCTGCTGCTGTTCAAAAATGGGCAGGTCGTGGAGCAGATTGTGGGCGCGCTGCCTAAAAGCGCTATCGAGCAGCGGATTGCAAAGCACCTATGAGCCTTTGCACTCCTACCCACTCGCCATTATCGCCTGTAATAGTCGCTCTGCACCGAACCGAACGGGGTCGGTGCAGGGCAATTTTGTCTCGGCTTCCACCTGCTCAATTGCGGCACGCGCCTCCAACTCGCTCAGGTGCGCCGTGTTGAGCGCAACGGCGACCACCTTAGACGGATAGAACGCGCCGCCCATCGCAGCGACCTGCTCGTAGATGCGAATCACTTCGGGCAGCGGCGGGATGGGCACATCGGGGAAGGTGCGGATATGCGTCTGCCCAGCGCGGTGCACCAGTATCAGGTGCGTCGGCTGCGCACCACGCAATAGGGGCAGCGTCGCCGTTGATGCCGGGTTCGTGAGTGCGCCCTGACCCTCAATATGGATAATCTCGGCGTCTTCCGCCAACTCGCACACGAACTTCTCCACTGCACCTGAGGCGAAGTCCACCCGCACAGCGTCCAGAGCGACCCCGCTGCCCTCGATCATAATTCCCGTCTGCCCTGTTGCCAGAAAGCGCGAGCGCAGCCCCTGCTGCAGGCAGGCACGATGCATCTCAAGGCTGACGGTCATCTTACCGACCGCCATATCCGTGCCGACGGTTAGCACACGCGTGCAGTTCAGATAGCGTGCCTTGCCCGACCCGACGCTCAGCCCCGGTGGCTCCTTGCGCACATCCCAAATCCACTGGCAAGCGTGCAGGAACGGTTCGAGGTCGGGGTGTTTGGCAAGCGGCGTATGCAAGCCGTTGACAAGGTTCAGTCCCGCCATGACCGCCGTGCGCACTTCGCGCCACATTTCGGCGGGCAGCGCACCTCCTGGCGGCGCAACACCGATCACCAGCGTATCAGGGCGGTATGCCATCGCTTCCTGCACCGATGCCACAATCGGGACCTCGCGCGGGATGCCCGTCAACTCGCGCAGCGACCGACCCGCGCACTCGCGATCAATCACCGCCACAATCGGATTGGCACTGTAGCGCAGCAAGCCCAGCCCCGTCTTGCCGAACTTGCCCAAAATCCCCTCGTGCATCAATATCGCCAGTCGATTCTCAGGTTTTAGCATCGTAACGCGCGGGATTATACCCATGCATGGGGTATACTCATGTTGCCTTGCTGGCAACCTGGCTGTCCCTTCCTCTGGCGGCAAGGTCTATCCTAAGCAGCGAGGTGAACTCTATGACCGTCAAGTGGGCGCTGGTGAAAACCAGCCCATTCCAGGGGCTCAGCGAGGAGGAAAAGCACGAGATCATGAGCCGAATGTTACGTGTGCATTACGACCCAGGCGAGCGTCTGGAGTTAGGGCGTGAGCCAGGGGGCTGGTGGGTCGTGGAGAAGGGCTTGATGAAGGTCTACTCCATCGCGCCCGACGGCAGCGCGCTGACCTACGCGATTCTCAGCGCGGGCGACTCCTTCGGCGAGACGACCATCCTCACCGGGCACTGGGTACGCGCGACTGTCGAAGCGCTTGAGCCGACCGAAGTGCGCTACCTCTCTGCCGAGCAGTTCGAGCAGCTGCTACGCGAACATCCCGACTTCGCCTTGGCGCTTTTGCGCAACTTGGCGGAGCGCATCCGTCAATCGGAGGAGCGCGTGTTCTACATCAGCCGCCTCAAACTGGGGCAGCGCGTGGCGCACGCCCTTATCGGACTGGCGCAAACCATCGGCGAGCAGACCGACGCAGGCATCGAAATCCACCTCACCCACCAAGAGATCGCCGACTATGTGGGCGCGAGCCGCGAAGCGGTCAGCCGCACGCTCGGACGCTGGGTGCGCAAAGGCTGGATCGCCACCAACCGCAAGTCCGTCATCATCAAAGACCTACGCCCGTTCCAAATCATCACCAACCAGATGCACACCGCCGCCTAAAAAACGGGTGGAGAGACGCTCCTCTCCACCCCACCGAGTTGCGAGGTGATTGGTCGCTTACTTGGGCATGAGGACTTTATCGATCACATGAATGACGCCGTTGTCCGCCTCAATATCGGTCTGGACAATATTCGCGTTATCCACGCGCACGCCGCCCTCCGTGCTGACCGTGATGGATTGCCCCTGCACGGTTTGCAGCTGCGTGCTGCGCGCGACATCCGCCGCCATGAGCTTGCCCGGCACCACATGGTAGGTCAGGATCGCCGTGAGCTTCTCCTTGTCTGCCAGCACGGCTTGCAGCGTCTCCTGTGGGATCTGGGCAAACGCCTCGTCGGTCGGCGCGAACACAGTGAAAGGACCTTCTCCACTCAGCGTTTCGACCAGACCAGCTGCCTGAACGGCTTGAACGAGCGTATTGAACTTACCAGCCTGTACCGCAACATCAACGATCGTGGGCATAGTGTGAACCTCCTGTCAGATTTTGCGCGTCATTCGCGCGTTTAGAGTATTGCATACACAGGGGACACCATTTCCGTGATTGGAATCACACAAGCCGAAATTCGGGGTATAATGCCTTCCAAAGGAGGCGTTGCATGGAGTCGTCGGAGCGCACCGATGTGTACACGCTGCTGCGCTATACGCTGGAGCTGTATATCGCCAGCGCGTGGCAACACATGGGCTTCCTGCCTGACCCCGCGACAGGAAAGACGCATGTGGCTTTGGAGGAGGCGCGAATCGCTATCGATTGCGCCGATTTTCTGGCAGGAAAACTCAAGCCGCACCTCGAACCAGAAGAGCAACGCGAGTACGAGCGACGAATTCGCGACCTGAAACTGAACTTCCTCGCGAAGCAGAGCGATACACGCACGGAGGCATAAGATGGGAATGATAGTTTGGGCGCGCACCCTCGCACAAGGCATTCGGAAAGGCGTTTTAAGGGCGCAAACGGCAGGACATATCTACTGGACGCGCACATGCGCGATCCTACGATCACTGCCTGCTATTGCTTATGAGCAGATTCGGCACTGGCGCGGCAAGAGCGTCGAGTTCCCTGTTGAGGAGCAGCGTGCGCTGCTGGCAGAGTATTACGAGCGCTTCGAGCGTCTGGCGGAGCTGATTTGCGATGCGGCGTTCGCGGGCGAAGGCGCACCGTTCCAGCAACAGTACGCGGAGGTGCGTCGCTGGCTACAACGCGCCTACCCCCACCTCAAGCCGTACCTGACCGCCCACATGAACTGCGATCCCAGCGATGCGGAGTTCGGTAGACGCGTGGCGGGCAAACCCACCGACGCAATGGAGGCGCTGTTTATCGCCGAAACCCTCGATGAGGTCATCCGCAACGATCAGGGTGACCTCATCGGGCGGTTGGAACGCGCCCGCAGCGCACTCTACCGCTACAGCGACTACCTGCGCGAGGTGATCGCGCCCAACGGGTAAAATTTACTCGCTATGAATCCGATTGTTCCGCTAACGGCGGTGCAGCTGCCGCTGAGCAAGCCCCGCCGTCGCACACGCGAGGTCAAGGTCGGCGCCATCGGCATCGGCGGCAACAACCCCATCCGCGTCCAATCCATGATTACTGCCGAGACGATGAACACCGAAGCGGCGGTCGCGCAGATTATCCAACTCTACGAGGCAGGCTGCGAAATCGTGCGTGTTGCCGCGCCCAACCTGCGCGAGGCGCAAAACCTTGGCGAAATCCGTAAGGAACTCAAACGCCGCGGCTACGGGCATATCCCCCTCGTCGCCGATGTCCACCACCAAGGCACGGAGATCGCCCTCGAATGCACCAAGCATGTCGACAAGATCCGCATCAATCCAGGGCTGTTTGTGTTCCGCAAGCCCGACCCTAACCGCGTGGATTATAGCCCCGCCGAGATTCAGCAGGAACTGGAAGCCATCGAGCAGGCATTGCTGCCCGTGATTAAGGCGTGCAAAGAGCGTGGCGTCGCAATGCGCATCGGCGTCAACCACGGCAGCCTGTCGGAGCGAATCAAGGTCATGTACGGCGACTCGCCCGTCGGGATGGTTGAATCGGCGATGGAATACATTCGCATCTGCGAGGCGCACGGGTTCAAAGATTTGGTCATCTCCCTAAAGGCGAGCCGCGTGCCGATTATGCTGTCTGCGAACCGCCTGATGGTCAAGCGCATGGACGAGGAGGGCATGGACTACCCGCTGCACTTGGGCGTCACGGAGGCGGGGGACGGCATGTACGCGCGAATCAAGAGCGCGATTGGGATTGGCACGCTGCTGGCAGAGGGCATCGGCGACACAATTCGCGTCTCGCTGGCAGAAGACCCCCTCAACGAAATCGAGGTCTGCTATGACATCCTGCAGGCGTTGGGGCTACGCAAGACAAAGGTGGAGTATATCGCCTGCCCCTCCTGCGGGCGCACGAAGTTCGACCTGCCGACGGTGCTGAACCAAGTGCGCGAGGCGACCAAGCACCTCGTGGGACTGGATATTGCGGTGATGGGCTGCCTGCACCCCGACTCGCCCGTGATGACACGCGAGGGGCTGCGTCCCATTTGTGAGGTGCGCGCAGGCGACCTTGTGCTGACCGATCGGGGCGACTTCCAGCCAGTGCTGCAGACGGAGACGCACGAGTTCACGGGCGAGCTGGTTGAACTGCGCTGCGCAGGGATGCCGCCCGTGCAGTTCACGCCGAACCATCCCGTGTTGGCGATAGACCGACCTGCACGCATTCGCCACGACCGACCGCGCTACGCGAACATCGCCGACTGCGCAGGGCACAGCGACTCCGCCCGCTGGTACGCCGCCGACGCGCTCGCGCCTGGCATGGTCGTGCTCTACCCGATTGTGCAGGGCGAGCAGGCGGTAGAGCGACTGCCAGAGTATCCCGATGTGCCTGTCGACGAGGCGTTCCTGACGATTGCCGCCTGCTATTTGGCGGAGGGGTCGCTGGGCGGCGCGCAGGGCAAGGCGCAGCAGGTCTTTTTCACCTTCGGTGCAGGCGAGGTTGCGCTGGCACGGCGGCTGTGCGACGCGCTGCAAGCGCACGGCGCGCCTGTACGCATGCGCACGCGACGCAACACGCTGGAGGTGCTGTGCCACTCCACCGAGTGGGCGGAGCGCATGCAACGCCTGTTCGGGCGACGCGCCGAGAATAAACGCATGCCCGACTGGATGCTGACCCTGCCGCGTGCGCAGCAGGCGCACCTGCTGGCAACGCTTTGGCGGTGCGACGGCTACTGCGGCGCTGTGCAAGGCTACCCGCGCGCCCAGTATGTCACGGTCTCGCCGACGCTCGCGTTCCAAGTGCATCAGATGCTGCTGCGCTTGGGCGTTGCAGCGGGGCTGACTCGGCGTACCCCACGAGATAGGCAGCCCATATACACCGTCTCGGTCACGGGCGGCGACGCGCTGCGCCGTTTCGCCGAGCGACTGGGCTACAAAATCGACATCCCCGACAGTCGCCGTCGCACAGGGCGGCTCGCAGTGGACGCGCAGTACCTCTACCTGCCTGTGCGCGCTGTGCGTCGCGCGCCCTACGCAGGGATTGTTTACAACTTGGAGGTCGCGAAAGCGCACACCTACACAGGTGCGCTCGCGCTCACGCACAACTGCATCGTCAACGGTCCGGGCGAGATGGCAGACGCTGACTACGGCTATGTGGGGCGCGGGGGCGGCAAAATCGCGCTCTACCGCAAAGGGCAACTCGTCAAAAACGACATCCCCGCCGAGCGCGGCGTGGAGGAACTCATCGCGCTGCTCAAAGCGGACGGCGTGTGGCGCGACCCTGAGTGAGGTACAATAGCCCCACTATGCGCATGAGATGGCTTCTGTGCGCCGCGCTGATGGCGCTTGGGATGAGTGTGATTGCGGAACCGCGCCTGCCCCGCACCAACGCCCGCGACCTGCAACAGCGCATCGCGCGGCACAAGGGCAAGGTGGTGATTGTCAACTTCTGGGCAACTTGGTGCAAACCGTGCGTGGAGGAGCTGCCTGACTTGGCGCGCTTCTACCGCGACTACAAGTCGCGTGGCGTCGAGCTGATCGGCGTCTCGTTCGACGACGAGGAGACCGCCGACCAGACCGTGCCACCCGTGCTGCGTCGCAACCGCGTGGAGTACCCCGTGCTGGTGGTCAAGCAGAATCTTGACCAGTTTGCTGACCGCTTCGACAAGGAGTGGCGCGGCGAAGTGCCTCGCTTCTACCTGTACGACAAGTCGGGCAAGCGCGTAAAGGCGTGGTCGGGACAGGCTACCTACGCGAAACTGGAAGCGGAGGTAAAGCCCCTGCTGCAATCGCGGCGATGACACACCGCACGCTGCC
>Ga0197143_1001176_pt1 | contig 23013 bp, 18 predicted proteins | sample GBS70_MetaG_FD_148603 | JGI IMG/M metagenome (GOLD analysis project Ga0197143, IMG submission 148603) | Sediment microbial communities from Great Boiling Springs, Gerlach, Nevada, United States - GBS 70_MetaG | ecosystem: Environmental > Aquatic > Thermal springs > Hot (42-90C) > Sediment...
AGGAATTCGTCGATACCTTCACCTTCCAGCGCTTCGAACCGCAGGGGATCGTCGAGGGTCACCCCAACATCAAGATGGCGACCTCGATCATCGACTACATCTTCCGCGTCCTCGGGTACGAATACCTCGGACGTTCTGACCTCGTCCACGTCCCGCCGGCCGACCAACCCGCAGCGAGCCGTACTACCGATACCTCTGCTCCCGAGGTGCAGCCGGAAATCGACCGAGAAGCGAACGAGGCGACTGACCAGCCAGTACCTCCCGCTCCGAGCCCGAAGCCGCGCGTCAACGGCCAGGCCGAACTGGCCGCCACGCGCGCGACGGTTGTCGCGGCCGTCAACGGGACAGCTCGTGCCGGATCCCTGCGTGACGCACTGGACGAGCAGCTCTCGCAGCTCATGGGTGATGCGCCGTTCTGCGACGTGTGCGGCCACCTCACCGTCCGCAACGGATCGTGCTACAAGTGCTTAAACTGTGGGAACAGCTTGGGTTGCAGTTGAACGGTCACTCCTTCGTTCTCCCCAAAAGGGCCGCTCTTCGCTCGGCAAGAGCGGCCCTTTTGCATCCGTCGATTCCCGACGAACAGGCTATGGAAAAGGGTCGGCTCGGTGCCGTAAGGAAATCCCACTGCAGGCGCGGCGCGTCTGCTCGCCGTGCAGTGGTACGACCGAGTTCGGCACCGAGCAGTCGCCGAGCTGAAACCAGTGATGCGCTCGCTGCGTTTTTCCGTCAGAAGGCGCTAGGCTGGGCAGGTGACGATGGGATCGATGGTGTCGATCGACGCACACGAAACACGCGCCGAGGGCGCGAGCGAGCGACCTCTAGCGCTCAGAGTGACGGTCGCTGGCGCACTCGCGCTCGTGGGCATGCTCGGAATCGCTCTGTTCTCGCGACACGCGATGCTCAGCGCGCGAATCGCCCTGGTCGGCGCGTTGCTCGCGGTGATCGGTCACGGCTTCTCGCTCGCTCCCCGAGTGCCCGCCAACGCCCGGCAACTCGCTCGTCTCCTCGCTGGCAGCAGCACGCTCGCCCTCACCGCCGCTGCTGCTCTCGACCTGGCGCAGCACCCCGCGGATGTTTTTCTTCTCACTGCACTACCCGCGCTCGGACTCGCCTCGCTCGGCCTGAGCAGTGTGGCCTCGCTGTTCGCTCGAGAACCGCGCAGCATCTGCCTCGCCGGCGTGAGCGCGACGCTCGCTGCGAGCGTCTGGCTCACGCTCCTCTTGGCGGAACTCGTCCCTCTTCGCCTGGTGACCGAAGCGCTCCCCACCTGGTCGTCCCCCTTGACGATCCTCCTCCTGACGGTCGCGAGTCTGTTGGCCCATCTCGCTGCGGTACGGAGCGATCAGGCGGTCGGACGCTCGACCCTGCGTTGGGCACCATGGGCCGCGCTGGCGACCGGGTTGCTCGTCACGGCTGTCACGGTCGCGACGCTCCAACGCTGGCAACAGGCTGCACTGGCCGATCAGACACGGACGGAAACGTGGGCAGCAGCCAATCAACTCGGCACACTGCTCGATAACCGCCTCGCGCGCATGCGACCCACCCCTGAGCAACGCGCTACCGTCGACGACCGCGATGCCCCGGGACTCCTTTGGTACGGTCGAACGACTCCGCGCGCGCACGAGACGCTCTTCGTTGCACCAGGAGTTGAGCACCTGGTCGAAGAACTCGCGACTCTGGCACAGCAGGCGCCCGGACTGGCCGGGCCGACCGACGGGGCCGCGCTCTTGCGGATCATCCTTCCGGACGGGCGCCCGGGGCTCCTCGCCCAGTGGTGGACACCGACCGGGCAAATCCGCGCCCTGATCGACCCCGAGCGGTTCTTCGCTCCAGTAGTCCAGGCAGCGACTGACCGTGACGTCGCGCTCACTCTCTACCTGAACGGCGAGCTGCTTCTTCGCAGGGGAGAAGGCGATCCACGGACTGCACCGCTCACGGTGCGGGTGCCGTCGCAAGAAGTGGAATTCGGTGTCCTGCGTCTCCGTGCCCAACTCGGGACAGGGCGGGTGCAACCCCTCCTCAGTCCGCTCCCGCTCGTCGTCGGTGCAGCGGTCCTGCTCGCGACGCTGGCGACAGCACTCGCGCTCGCCGTCGGCTGGCGCACTGCCCGAGCCAACCAGCGCCTGCGCGCCTTGAGTGTCGAACTTCGTGACGAGATCGACGAGCGCCGCACGATCGAGCGGCTCCTGGCCGAACGAGAGGCCCGGCTACGCGTGCTCCTGCGGCAGCTGCCTGCCATCGTGTGGACCGTCGATCGCGATCTCGTCTTTACCTCGAGCGAGGGGGCTGGATTGGCGCATCTCGGGCTCCGGCCAGGCCAAGTCGTCGGACAAACCTTGTTCGAGTACTTCGGCACCAGCGATCCTGATCATCCCGTGATCCGCGCTCACCGGCTCGCGCTGGCCGGGGAGCCGCAAGAGTACGAGTTCGCCTGGCACGACCGCTTCTTTCGCGTTCGCCTCGAACCATTGCGCGATCCAGATGGGGCGATCACCGGTGTCATCGGGATCGCTTTCGACAGCACCGACGAGGTGCGAGCACGCGAGCAACTGGAGCGGCTCGCCACGACCGACGAGCTGACGAGCATCGCGAACCGCTCCTCGCTGTTGGCGCATTTGGAGCACCTGGCCAGCGCCGGTGAACCGTTCGCTGCTCTGCTGATCGATCTCGACGGTTTCAAAGCGGTGAACGACACGCTCGGGCATCTGATCGGAGACGCCGTCTTGCGCGAGGTCGCCCAGCGCCTCCAGCGCAGCGTTCGCCAAGATGACCTGGTGGGCCGGCTCGGTGGCGACGAGTTCCTCGTCCTCGCCCGCGTGCGCGACAAAGAAGGTGCACGCGAACTCGCCAACCGGATCCTGGTAGCCCTCACCCACCCGTTCCGCATCGACGGACAGACGATCCATCTCGGGGGCAGCATCGGCATCGCGTTCTGCGATGATCAGCCGTGCAAGACCAGCGAACTGCTCGGAGCAGCCGACCTCGCTCTCTACGAGGCCAAGCGACGCGGCAAAGGGCGCGTCGTCCTGTTCTCGCCTGAACTCGCGGAGGAGGCGACGCAACTGGTCGCTCTCGGCGAAGCACTCCGCGCGGCGTGCGAGAGCAACGCGATCAGCTTCGCAGCGCAAGCCGTCATTCAACTCCGGACCGGTCGGGTCGCTGGCATCGAGCTCATTCCCGCATGGAACGATCCCCAGCACGGGACCTACCGGGGAGAAGACCTGGCAGCGTTGGCCGAGCGCACTGGCCTCGCTGACCTGCTCGCTCTCCGCGGCATTCAGGAAAGCCTCGATTGGCTACGCGAGTTGCCGAAGCGCTCGTTCGTCATCCTGCGCTTTCCCGGCCGAGCACTCCTGGCAGACGAGGTATTGCAGACCTTGCGCGAGGCCCTGGACGAGGTAGCGCGAGAGCGAAGACAGCTCTGGATCGATCTCCCCACATCGCTGCTGCGCTCGCCGCGCGACCGGCAGGCGCTCCAGGCAGTATCGTCAGAAGGAGTCGGCATCCTCGTGCGCGATCCGCTGCTCACGCCGGGAGGGATCGAACCGGTCCTGTCGCTGCCGCGTGCTGGCATCCGGATCCCTCGAGGATTCGTCAGTTCCTTCTTCGCGGATCCGCGGGCAGCGGTCCTGACCCGCGCCCTGCTCCAAGTCACGCAAGATCTCTCGCTCGTCAGTCTGGCCGACGGCATCGACCAGTTCGCGACCTTCGTTGCGCTGGCCCGCTCCGGGTGTACCTACGGGGTGGGGCCACTGTTCGGGGGCGAACTCGCTCGCGTCCGGGCGATCGCAGCCGCGCACGACCAGGCGCACTGGAGTGCGCTGGCTCGCGACGCTGCGACGCCAGCGGAAGCTTACCCCGATGGAGCCACAGAACGGGTGCAAGCGAACTGGCAACCGGCGGAGGAGTCCGAGTATCATCGCCGGTAAGAACGGTGAGTCGTTTCCAACGGTGACCTACCCGATGATCGCTGTCGGTGACCGGATCATCGACTTCGCCCTTGAAGATCTGGCCGGAAGGCGTTTCGAGACGCGCCGCTTCTACTTGCGTCGCGGTCTCGTGCTGGTGTTCCTGCACGAGTGGCTCTGTGCTGATTGCCTGGCCTACCTCCGCCGGCTCAGTTCCATCGCCGACGAGATCGCCCGAACTCGGAGTCAGCTCCTCGCACTCGTTCCGCTCGGCCGGACACTGGCCGTGCACTGGCCTGGTGACGAACCGCCACCCTTTCCGCTCCTCCTGACCGAGGGAGAGGAGCTGCATCGCCGTTTCGGTCTCCTCGACGGAGCAGGACGACCAGTCGCAGCCGTTATCGTGACCGACGACACGGGAACCGTTTGGGAAGTCTGGCGAACGGGAGACCAGCACGACCTCCCAGACCAGCTCGATCTGCTGGAGACGGTGGAGTACGTCTCCTACCAGTGCCCGGAATGCTGGGACCGCCAGCGCTGGGCATGAGCAGGCGCGACAGAGGAGAGAACGGGAATCGCGCGGACCTGGATGCAGCAGGATGTGGAGTCGCATGGAGTTCGGACTTCTTCCGATCCTCGCCCAAACCTGTGGCCCGACGTGCGATCCTTGGAACGATGCATTGCTCGCACTCGTCACGACCGGATCGTTCTTCACGATGGCAGTCTCGGGCCTCTGGTTCGGCTTCGTACGCCTGCGCCGATTTCGACAGATCCGTCGTCTCCCAACCGAGCCGATCGGAACCGTCCTGACAGGCCCATACAACCGGTCGGTCGAGCTGCGCGGACAAGCGAAAAGTGCAACGCCAGAACGAATGCTCTTGACCGACACGCTGGCCGCAGCCGGTAGGCGCACGATCAAGGTCACCTGGGCGAGAAGCATCGCCTGGCGCGATCGATTCCGCTTTCTGAAACACGAGGAATCCTTCCTGCACCACATCATTCTCGACGACGGGACAGGACAGATCCTCGTCGATGCATCGGACGCCCACCGGTACTGGTTGTCGAAAACCTCCAGCTGGAAGATCGACGAGGCACCGGATTGGGCGCGGCAACGCTACGAAGAGCTGAGGCGACTGCACGAGGGCACGATCGCGGATTGGGAAGACTCCGGATTTTCAGCCCGGTCGATCGAAGTCCACGAGGAATATCTTCCGATCGGCAGCGAACTCTTCGTCATCGGTCGCGTGCAACCGACACCGGAGAACGGAAACAGCGCAAGCGGAGCTCGTGAACTCGCCACGGTCCGAGCAGAAGTCGCGAGTCTGGGTCGCGAGTCCTCGACGGCCTACGGGTTGCTCCTCGAGGCAATCCTGGCGCTCCTCGCTGCCGCTGGTGCAGCCATAGGACTCTCTCGCCTCTCGTCTTGGTTCGTCGACACATGGGCACGTTATCTCGCTGACCAACGGTCCTTGTGGGACTGGGTTTTGGAAGGTGGCATGATGCTCCTCGCCTTGGCCGTGGCATCATTGCTCTCGCTCGTCATGATCGTCGTGACGAGCGAGATCCTCGGCAAAGCGATCGCCCTGCGTGGCCGCAAGAGCGAGTGAGCCGAGAGCCTGAGCGAGAAGCGCTCGTTTCCCCTGTCTCACCGGAAAGCAGCCTCCTCAAGCGGGCAGCGGCACACCATAGCGCGCCGCGATCGCGCGCAGTGTCTCCAGTACCTCGGGATGCACCGGAATACCGTTGGCTCGCCGCTCGGCTTCCGTTTCCGCTTCCAGATCACCGGGCACCAAGACCCGCTCGGCACCGTCCGCCGGACGAGCACGCCGCAGTTCCCCGAGCATGTCGTCCATATCGGCCAGAAACTCTTCGAGCGGGCGAAAGGCGTCGATACGGATCGCCATGAACGCATGACCCGTATTGGAAGGGCCGATCGTCTCGGAGCGCGAGCCACCCACGTACTTGGCCCACACGCCACCCGCCAGTTGGCCACACAGGACTTCGACGAGCAGCGCCAGCGCATACCCCTTGTGGCTGCGCAGTTCGGGGAATGCACCGAGCGGCGTCAAGGAGCGCGCAGCAAACGGATCGGTCGTCGGCCGTCCTTCCGCGTCGAGCGCCCAGCCGAGGGGGATCGGCTGGCGATTGCGCCGTGCGATCTCGATCTTCCCCCAGGCGACGGTGCTGGTCGCACCGTCGAAGACGAGTGGGCGCTCCTTGCCCGCCGGAATCGCGAACGCGATCGGTGCCGTGCTGAGATAAGCATCGCGCGCGTGCGGTGGCACGACGAGCGGCGTGGCATTGGTCATCGACACGCCGATCATCCCAGGAACCTCGAGCGCCATCGTCGCATAGTAGCCAGCGATCCCGTAGTGATTGCTGCGACGCACGGACGCCAAGCACAAGCCGCTCTCCTGCGCTTTCTCGATGCACCGTCGCATCGCACGGTAGGCACTCGGGAAGCCCATCCCGTTGTCGGCGTCGAAAACGATCGTCGCCGGTGTCTCCGACACCGTGCGAAAACGCGGGCGCAGGTTGACTGCACCGGCCTCGATCCGGCGGACGTAGTAGTCCAATCGCGCCACACCGTGCGAATCGAATCCGCGTACGTCAGCGGCCACGAGGATCTCCGCACTGATCGCTGCGTCCTCCTCGCTGAGCCCCGTGCGGAGAAAGACTTCGGCGACGAAGCGTTGCAGTTCCTCGACCGGAAGGCGAACCGCCACTGGCATCCTCCTCAGAGCTGAACCGACGCACCGACCCGTCGGCATGATAGCGCATGCTGACAGTTCAGCGCGTGCATGGTACGCTGCAATTGCTCGGGGATCAGTGGAGCGAGCGCACCACCGATCGGGAGAAGCAGTATCGGGTAGAACAGCCGTGGGGAAGGGGGATACGATGATTCGCTCGGTCGTAGTACCACTGGACGGATCGGAACTGGCGGAAGCTGCGCTTCCGTACGGGCGAGCCCTGAGCGAGCGGTTCGGAGCCAAGCTGTACCTCGTCCGAGTGGTCGATATCGATGCGCCGGCCGAAGTCGCAGCCGATGCCCGCGAGTATCTCGCGCGCGTCGCACGTCAGCTGGGGGGAGAGACCGACATCACGGTCCGCTACGGCGATCCAGCAGCGGAGATCATCGATTTCGTTCTCGAACTCGACGATCCCGCGATCGCGATGACGACACACGGGCGGAGCGGGATCGGGCGTTGGCTCTTCGGGAGCGTGGCTGACCGTGTCGTCCGCGGGGCCGGTGCTCCCGTGCTGCTGATTCGCTCCTCTATGCCGCAGCGGGAGCCGGGTGTGGTGCGCTCCATCCTCGTACCGGTCGACGGCTCGGCGCTGGCGGAAGCTGCGATTCCCTACGCGAGCGAACTGGCGCGCCGGTTCGACGCCACGATCCACCTCGTACGAGTGGCCGAGACGCCGGAGATCTACAGCTTGCTCAGTGTCCCAGCCGGTGCCCCGACTTCGGCCGATGTGCTGAACCAGTTGGCTCAGCAACTTATCGAAGCCGCCACGAGCTATGTACAAGAACTCGGCGAGCGCTTGCGGGGCGAAGGTCTGCGGGTCGAAACCCACGTACTGGAAGGGATCGCGCCCGAACAACTTTTGGCCTTCGAGCGCGAGCGACAGCCGGATCTCGTCGTGATGGCGACGCATGGCCGGAGTGGCTTCAGTCGTGTGGTCTTCGGCAGCGTGGCCGAGCGGCTGCTCCGCGAGGGAACGGTCCCGTTGCTCTTGATCCGTCCCCCCGAGGCAGCGCACGCGAGCTGAAGGAGAAGGCCGCGAGAGCGAAAACGGGCGCCGGGGATGTTCTTCCCCGGCGCCCGCTGGTGCTGACTCGCTCAAGCTCGCGCACCAGCCGCGAGCAATGCTTTCGCCTCGTTGGCGATACGCTCGACACTAGGAATGACAGCGCTCTCGAGCGGTTCCGAGAAAGGAATGGGCACGTCCGGAACCGCCAGTCGGCGGATCGGCGCTTTGAGCGCATCGAACGCACCGGCTTGCACGCGGAAAGCGACCTCGCCGGTCATCCCGTAGCTCTGGTAATCCTCATCCACGATGAGCACGCGCCCGGTCTTGCGGGCAGAAGCCACGAGCGTCTCGCTATCGAGCGGAACGAGCGTCCGCAGGTCGACGACTTCGGCCGAGATACCGTCGCGCGCCAGTTCCTCGGCAGCCCGAAGGCAGCGATGGACCATGAGGCCAGCCGCGATCATCGTGAGATCGCTCCCCTCCCGGCGCACCGCAGCCTTGCCGAACTCGATGGTATAGCGCTCCTCCGGCACCTCTTCTTCCTGGCCCTCGAAGGGTAGGAACGGTAGACCAGTCAACAGCTTGTGCCCGAAGATGACGACCGGATTCGGATCACGCAACGCACTGATCGTGAGCCCCTTGGCATCGTAGGCGGTCGCCGGGACGACCACCTTGAAGCCCGGCACATGGGCGAAGAGGCCATAGAGTACCTGCGAGTGCTGCGCGGCATCGCCGTACCCACCGCCGATCGCGGTGAGAATGGTGACAGGCATCGCGAACTGGCCACCGGACATGTAGTGGTTCTTGGCGATATGGTTGTACATCTGGTCGAAACCAGCCCCGAGAAAGTCGACGAACATGAGCGAGACGACCGGATGCATCCCGACCGATGCCGCGCCAGCAGCCATGCCGAAGAACGTTTGCTCGGTGATCGGTGTATCGATCACGCGATCGCGACCGTATTTCTGATATAGCCCCATCGTGAAGCCGAACACCGCGCCCCAGTAGGTGACATCCTCACCGAGGACGACGATGTCCGGCCGCTCAGCCATTTCCTGATCGATCGCTTCGGCGATCGCAAAGGCGATCCCTTTCATCGTCCGCGTCATCGGAACACCCCCACCAGCGCTTCCTGCGGATCCGGCAATGGGCTCTGCTCGGCGAAGGCAACTGCTCGCGCCACCTCTTCCTCCGCCTCTCGGCGTAACCGCTCGAGCGTCGCGTCATCGGCCCAACCGAGCCGCTTGAGCCGCTCCGCCAGTCGCGGGATCGGGTCGAGTTGGCGCCATCGCTCGACCTCTTCGCGTGTCCGATACTCTTCGCCGTCCCCTTCGAAGTGGCCGCGGTAGCGATAGCACACTGCCTCGATGAGACTGGGACCATAGCCGGCACGGGCACGCTCGACAGCCTCCTTGGCTGCCCGCCAGACATCGATGAGGTCCATGCCATCGACCAGGTAGGCGGGAACATTGAAGCCGAGAGCGCGCTGGAACTGATGCGGTTGAGCGAGCGCTTGCCACTTCGGCGTCGAATCGGCATACATGTTGTCCTCGATCACGATGACGAGCGGCAAGCGCCACAGCACTGCTGCGTTGAGCGTCTCAGCCAGCGTCCCGTGATTGGCTGCTCCCTCCCCGGCGAAAGCAACTGCCACGTGTGGTTCGCCACGGTGGCGGAACGCGAACGCCGCACCAGCGGCTTGCGGGAAGGAAGCTCCGACGATACCGCTGCAGGAGAAGCGGTGCTCAGCATCGAAGAGATGCATATGCCCGCCCTTGCCCCGGCACAAACCGGTCACCTTGCCGAAGATCTCGGCAGCCAACTTGTCAGCCGGAACTCCTTTGGCGAGTGCATGATGATGCGGCCGGTGCGTGCTGACGACCGCATCGGGTTCTCGCAGGTGCATGCCGACCCCGACCGCTACCGCCTCCTGGCCGACCGCCAGATGCATTTCGCCACGGATCGGCCCAGCCGCCATGTTGAATTGCGGAGTCTTCCCGATGTAATAGCGGTCAGCGATGGTTTCCTCGAAAGAACGAATCAAGCACATCTGGCGGTACGCCGCGAGCAGGGTCTCCGCGGAGAGACCAGCCTTCTCGACAGTGTACCGCAAGTCAGCGAGACTCGGCTCTGGCTTCCACATGCCGCACCTCCCTCACTGCACCGCGGCTCTCCCTTCGTGGGGATCTCTATTTACCAGTGTAAGCTGTCCAGCTCACCTGTCAAGGGGCGACTGGAGAAGCACTCATCCGAACGAGAACCCAGATGAAACCCTATCGAAACGTCTCTTCTGGCATAAGCAGACAGCACACCTGTTCGGTCGACCGGACATTTCCGGTTCTGCGCCCCTCGCTTCATCGCCCCGTCGCCAAGGCATCGCTGAGCAGTCTCACCGCATGCAGCATCCCGATATAGGCGAAGGTGCAGGCTGGACCGATCGTCGAACCGGGTCCTGGATAGGTTCGCCCCATCACAGAAGCAGTCGTGTTCCCCGCCGCATACAAGCCTGGGATAGGTTGACCGTCCTCGCGCAGCACGCGTGCCCACTCGTCGGTGAGCAACCCACCCTTCGTTCCCAAATCACCGGGATAGATGGCCGTGGCATAGAACGGCGGCTTGTCGAGCGGGCCGAGGTTGGGATTGGGCCGGACTCGCGGATCACCGTAGAACCGATCGTAGGCACTCTCACCGCGGTGGAAATCCTCATCGCGCCCGACGATCGCCATCCGATTGAACCGCTCGATCGTTCGCTCCAACCCGTCGGGATCGATGCCACAGCGGTGAGCCAACTCACGCACGGTCTCCGCCCGCACGAGGAAACGCTCGCTCGTCATCGACCGCGGAGTGATCCTGGGCGGCACGAATCCGAAGGGATAGAAGCGACGATGCTTGCTGTCGATGATCAGCCAAGCAGGAATCGCCGGTACCGTCCGGTGCCGTTCGTACTGCCAATGACCACAGTCGACATAGGAGGCAGATTCGTTCATGAAGCGTTGCCCACTGGAGTCGACGATGATGCTGAAAGGAAAGGAGCGTTCCCAGAGAACGAAGAGCGGTCGGCCATTCGGCATGATGGCGGTCGGCCCCCACCAGGCATCGTCCATGAGCGCGAGAGCTGCCCCGATCGCCTGAGCGACCCGGATCGCATCGCCGGTGTCGCTCGGCGGAGCGCTCGTCCATTCGGTCGTGATCGGATGCGGGTGATAACGCTCGCGCATTTCGCGGTTCTGCGCGAAACCACCAGCAGCGAGCAGGACGCCGCCACGCGCCCGCACGCGTACCAGTCGCCCCTGATGCTGCACGACCGCACCGACGACGGCGCCATCGTCGACCAGGAGTTCGACCAGCGGGCTTTCCAGCCAGATCGGTATGCTCCGCTGCACGCACAGCCGGAGTAGCTGGCCGATCAGCGAGGCACCGAGCGTGAGCGGAACGCGGCCGCGCAGGCGCCAGGAGAAGAGGCGCCAGGTGACGCGAGCCGCGGTCGCGGCCCCTTGCAGGGTACGCAACGCGAGCGCGAACTTCGCTGCTTCGTTGGTGTGGAGCGGCACGCTCGGCACGCTGGGATATCGGTAGAGACGCGGCAGCCAGGGTCCGAGTTCCCGCCCGTCGAAGAGCGCCCCCTCGATCGCACGGCCGAAGGTCGATCCCCCCGGCTTCTCCGGGTAGTAATCCGGATAACCAACGGCCGCGCGCCAGCGGAATCCGAGGCGCTCGAGGAATTCGACCATCTGTGGCCCGAACTCGAGGAAAGCTCGTCGTCTTTGCGGCGAGGATGCCGGTCCAACGTCGCCGATCACTTCATCCATGTAGCGCAGCGCACGCTCGAACGAGTCCTGCAAGCCAGCTCGGCGACTCACCGGGTTGTTCGGGATCCAGAGTCCCCCTCCCGACCAGGCAGTCGTCCCACCGACGAAGGTGGTCTTTTCGATCACCAGCGGCTCGAAGCCATGCTCTTTCACCACGAGCGCACCGACCAATCCCGCCCCGCCGCTGCCGACGACCAAGACATCGGTCTGATAGTCGAAATCCGGCATGCTGCACCTCCCCTGCATCGGATCGTGCAGGTCGATCATGGCGCCGGACAGTTGCGGAGTCAATCGGACGATCCGGCGCCGCTCATCCGGGCACCAACGGGAGCCACGCTACCGGACCGTCCTCTGCTCTCCATCCCGCGGCGGATCGTGCTACCCCTGCCGATCGCCCCAGCGGCCAGCTGTCGAACTCGCCGACCACGCCAGGCACCAGTCCTCGTTGCCGCTTTCTTCCGGCAAGGCCGATCGCGCCCGGGATACTGGCGCCATGACAGCTGAGCGAGGGAGCACGGGTGGGCACCGAGAGACAAGGACCACCTTTTCAGTCATGGCGAACGCGAGCCGAAAACGCTGACCCCACGTGGTATGATCGGCGCGGTAGTCGAGTCGGAAGGTGGGGCGATGGATCTCCACGAATATCAAGCAGCAGAACTTTTTGCACGGTATGGGATTCCGGTCAACCGTGGGATCGTGGCCCGGACTCCAGAGGAAGCCAGCGCTGCAGCCGAACAGTTGGGCGGCCGGGTCGTGGTGAAAGCGCAGGTCCACGCCGGAGGTCGCGGCAAAGCCGGCGGAATCCGCTTGGCCGATGATCCGGTCCAGGCCGAGGCCGTTGCCCGGCAGATCCTCGGCATGGAGATTCGCGGGCGAATCGTCCGCAAAGTGCTGGTCGCGCCAGCAGTCGCCTTCGAGCGGGAGTATTACCTGGGGGCTGTGCTGGATCGCGATAGTCGTCGCATCGTGGTGATGGCGAGCAGCGCGGGTGGCGTCGATATCGAGGAAGTCGCCCGCGAACGCCCGGCCGCGATCGTCCGCGAGCATGCCGACCCCTTTCTCGGTTTCCTCGACTTTCAGGCACGGCGGCTCGCCTTCCGGCTCGGCATCGAACCGGACCTGGTGCGGGGTTTCGCGACGATCGCCCGGCAACTCTACCGCGCCTTCGTCGACAACGATGCTTCTTTGGCAGAGATCAATCCGCTGGTCCTCACCCGGGATCGCTCCTGGCTCGCCCTCGATACCAAGATCGTGCTCGACGACAACGGATTGTTCCGGCACCCGGATCTAGCCGAACTCCGCGACCCGGAGGAAGAAGACCCGCTGGAACGGGAAGCCCGGTTGGCAGGGATCAGTTTCGTGCGCCTGACCGGGACCGTCGGGTGCATCGTCAATGGAGCAGGTCTCTCCATGGCGACGATGGACGCCATCAAACTCTACGGTGGGGAGCCAGCGAATTTCCTGGACATCGGTGGAGGAGCCTCGGCACAGCGGGTGGCTGCGGCTTTGCGGATCGTCGTCACTGATCCCAACGTCCGCGCCATTCTGGTCAATATCTTCGGGGGCATCACGCGCGGCGACGTGGTGGCGCAAGGAATTCTCGAGGCCCTGCGCGAAGTCGAGGTTCGCGTGCCGATGGTGATCCGGCTGGTCGGAACGCGGCAGGAAGAGGGACGTCGTCTGCTCGAGGAAGCTGGATTCACGGTCGTGGACACGATGGAAGAAGCAGCGCAGCGAGCCGTTGCACTCGCGCAAAGTCAGTAAGGCGGGGGCGGGAGATGGCGATCCTGGTCGACGAGTCGACGCGGTTACTGGTGCAAGGAATCACCGGGAAGGAAGGCTCGTTCCACACTGCGCAGATGATCGAGTACGGGACCAGGGTTGTAGCGGGCGTCACACCGGGAGCCGGGGGTCGAGTCGTGCACGGTGTCCCCGTGTTCGATACGGTCGCCGATGCCGTCGCTGCTACCCAGCCCAATGCCTCTTTCATCGCTGTTCCGGCGCCGTTCGCGCCCGATGCGATCCTCGAGGCGGCCGATGCCGGCATCCCGCTCATCGTCTGCATCACCGAGGGGATTCCCGTACTGGAAATGATCCGGGTTTACCACACCGTCCGTCAGCGCGGCGTGCGGCTCATCGGCCCCAATTGTCCCGGACTGATCTCGCCGGGCAAGGCCAAGGTGGGCATCATGCCGGGATTCATCCACACGCCTGGTCCAGTCGGTATCGTCTCGCGCAGTGGAACGCTCACCTACGAAGTCGTCTGGGCACTGACACGCGCAGGCATCGGCCAATCGTCCGCCGTCGGCATCGGCGGCGATCCGATCATCGGGACCTCCTTCGTCGATGTGCTCGAGCTGTTCGAGAAAGATCCAGAGACACGCGCCATCGTGCTCATCGGTGAGATCGGTGGAGCCGACGAGGAAGCAGCTGCTGCCTATATCCGGGAGCAGGTGACCAAGCCGGTCGTCGGCTTCATCGCCGGGCGCACGGCCCCGCCCGGTCGACGCATGGGACACGCCGGAGCGATCATCAGCGGCGGTCGGGGCACAGCTGCCGAGAAGATCGCCGCACTCGAGGCAGCTGGCGTCCGCGTCGCGGAGCGACCTGCTCAGGTGGCCGACTTGATTCGCGAGATTCTCACCATTACGTGACAACGACAGACGGGAGAGACGGATGCCAGTCGAACTCATCCCACATCAGAGTCTCATCGCGCTCGGTCGACTGGCGGGGAGTCGCGGGTACCTCTGGGGGACTGGTGGGAACCTGAGTCTGCGGCGCAGCGAGTCGCACTTCCTCATCACCATGAGAGGAACCGCCCTCGACCAACTCGATTCGCAGGATTTCGTTCTCGCCCCGCTCCAGGGTGAACTGGGCGAGCCGCCGGAAGCCTCCACCGAGATCCAGCTGCACCGGCGGATCTACCAGGCACGTCCCGATGTGCGCTGCGTGATCCATCTTTCTCCGTTCTACACGACGCTCGTCGCGTGCACCGACCTGGAACTCCCGACCGATATCGTTCCAGAAACCGCGTTGTACCTCGGTGAAATCGCTCGGGTACCCTACATTCAGCCGGGCACTGATGAGTTGGCCCGAGCGGTCGCCGAGGCGCTCGGCAAGGAACGATCGGTCGTCATCATGGCCAATCACGGCGTGGTCACCGTCGGCGAGTCTCCGCTCGATGCATTCCGGCGAGTCGAGGTGCTCGAGTTTCTCTGCCGTATGGTCGTGACAGCCCGGAGCGCTGGATTGGAATTGCATCGGATCGGTCCCGACGCTGCGGCGATCCTCCGCCGATCCTATGGCGTCAAGGCACGAGGGTAGGCAGTTCGCAGGTCAGCTCGCCGGTCATGCTCCGGACTGGTGAGCAGGACGTTTTACCTGATCGTCTGGGTAAAACCCCGATCGGTCGCGCTCTACCGCCACACGACGCGGAAGCGAAGAGCTCGCTGCGGAGAGCGTACCCGCCTGTGTCGAGGTCGTGCACCCATTCGCTGGTGGCACAGCGAAGGCATCATGACTCGCCAGGTGGTGGGGACAGCGAGGCTGCAGCAGTTCGCGCCACGCGAGTCCGGCCCAACCCTTCCAGCAGCAGGAAGAGAGTCAGTAGAAGCCCCCCCGCGACCATACCAGCGATTCCCCACCCGAGATACGGCGGGCGATAGCGGAACTCGACGCGATGCTGCCCCGCCGGTACCCATACGGCTTGGTAGAGCCCATTTGCCGTGACCACCTCGGTCGGTCGGCCGTCGAGTGCAGCACGCCAGCCGGGGTCAGCCGTGATCGCCACGACGAGGTACGCTGACCCGCTCGTCTCGACATCGAGCGACAAGCGATTGGGACCATCCCAGCGAGTCCGCACGGTCCCGCTCGCATCCGGATCAGCTGGCGGTAGCGGTTCGGCGAGGAGGAGATCCTGCTGCGGGTCGAAGTCAGGGCGACAGACGCGATCGAGCGCCTCGTCCACCCTCGCCACATCGGCGCGACCACGCAACCATGCGCGCGGCAGAGCGGATCGGTTCTCCCAGATCACGAGCCCGGTCGACGTTTGCAGGCGGTATTCCCAGTCGGGGGCGAGCGGCCCACTCTCTGGTCGAGTCAGAATGAACCGAACGTTCAGGAAGTCGAGGAGCGGGAGAGCGGGTTCCGCTCGGACGCACGCCAATGCTCGGGCCATGGAGGCCGGTTGCATGGGATCGAAGAGCCCCCCCGCATCCTCCAGGCCGAACACAGCCGCCGCGCTCGGCTGCCAGCGGATGGTGAGTGAGAGAAAACGCCAGGGTTCGTCCCGACTCGCTTGCCGGAGAAACGCGACTGTCTCCGCATGCCGGAAGTCGACGAGAAGGTCGTCGGGAGTCGGATTGAACGAGGCGGTGACACTGAAGAGATCCAGGACGACGAGAAGGACGCCAGTCAGTCCCAGAAGAGGGGCTGGCCGCCGCGTTCGGAGACCGCGGAACCAGAGCGTCGCCAAACCGAGCCAAAGGACGAGCATGAGCGTCCCCTCCAGAGCCAGCACGGCCCGTTCGGGTGGTGACGAACCGCTCACGATCGCGTCGAGAAAGAGCGGAGCAGCGAACAAGGCGAGCGACGCGAGAACGAGCAGAAGCCGGCGCTCCCAGCGACGATGAAACGAGGGAGACACGACACCAGGCTCGAGGACCGCTGCCAGACCGAGCGCACTCAACAGGGCCAGCACGAGATCGACGAAGAGGAGGGAGCGGGCTGGTGCGCGGAGGAGATCAGCGAACGGGATGAAGCGATACACCCAGCCGTGCAGCGGCGTCGCTGGTCCCAGCGCGTGGAGCAAGGCGACCAGCCCGATCCCGGCGAGTGCCCAGCGGAGCGGCTCTCGACTGAGCGCGAGCGCCAGACTCGCCAGAAAGAGCGTCACCACCCCGGTATACGCCCAGACTTCGCCGCTCGCCCAAGGCCCCCACCAGTTGGTGGGATTGTCGCCGAAGAGCCGCGGTAAGAAGAAGTTCACGAGCGCGATCGGCTGGAGGGAGAACTCGCTCGCTTGCTCGTAACCCAGGCCACCGGCCCGCACCGACCGCCGAGCCAGGTCGAGAGACGGAAGGAGCGCTGGTGCTGCCGCGAGTACACCGCTCGCGACCGGCAATCCGCTTCGCGCGGCATCCGCGAGAAGTTTCCCGGTACGCCGCCAGACCTCCACGTCCTCTACTGCTCGATCGCGAGCGACGATCGCGGCCAGCTCCCCCGCCCGCCAACGGACGAAACAGACCAGCCACCAGAGAGCGCTCGCGCTGAGACCGTAGAGAACGGTCTGCTGGTGCCCGCCCGTACAGAGCAAGAACGTCGCGCTGGCCGTCAGCACGCTCCAGCGCCAACGCGACGTGACGACGCTGCGGGCGAGCCCGAGCCAGAGCCAGGGAATCCAGACCGCAGCAGCCAGCATCGAATAATGACCGAGATGAGCAACCAGAAATCCGCTGTACGGAAAGACGATTCCCGCGACGAGGCTTGCGATCCGTGGAAGCCTCAGTCCGAGTCGGGCGAGCGCATAGGCACCAGAACTGGCGACGAGATAGTGAGCGAGCACGACGAGCTCGAGCGCGCCGTAACTGAAGGGACGCGCGAGGAGATACATGACCCAGTTCAGTGGATAGAGCACGCCAGCCTGGTAATTGGCCCAGTGGGGCAAACCGCTGAAGAGCGTCGGGTTCCAATACGGTATCTCCCCCTGTTGGACGACGCGCGCAGCGAAGGCATGCAGGGTAAAGAAGAACGAATTCAGGTCGCCACCACCGCGCGGCACCTGTGCAGCAGTCAGGAGCGGTCGCCAGAAGAAAGCGACCCAGCTGAGGAAGAGTGCTCCCAACGCCGCGAGCTCAGCGGCCAAGCACGGCCGCCGTCGCCACAAGCTGATCGTCACCGTCAGCCAGGTCAACCCCACGCCAGCAACGAGCCACAGCGGGACGAGTCCGCTGGTTCGCGGCGAAAGGTCGACATCCACGTCCATTACCCCCTGGCGATCAGACGTTGAAGAGAATGTGGACGATATCGCCGTCCTGAACCACGTAGTTCCGGCCCTCCAGGCGGAGCAGACCAGCCTTCCGCGCTTCAGTCAATCCACCCACGCGGACGAGATCCTCGTAGTGGACGACTTCGGCCCGGATGAATCCCTGCGCCAGGTCACTGTGGATCGCACCAGCAGCGTCGACTGCTGTGGCACCGCGCTTGATGGTCCACGCACGCACTTCGTCCGGTCCGACCGTGAAGAACGAGATGAGTCCCAGCAGCCGGTACGAGGTCCGGATCACGCGATTCCGGGCAGGCTCGTCGATGCCGAGTTCCTGCATGAAGGCAGCCGCCTCCTCCGGGGCGAGTTGAGCCAGTTCCGCTTCCAGCTTGCCCGGTAGTGCTTCGACGGCAACACTGGGACCGCTCACCTGCTGGCTGACAGCCGCCAGCAGTTCTTCCGCCTGGAACAGTCGCTCCTCCCCGAGATTGAGCAGGACGAGCATGGGTTTCTGCGTCAAGAAACCGAAACCGCGGAGCAGCTTTTCCTCGTCCGGCTGGAGTTCGATCGCCCGGATCGGCTTCCCCTCGCTCAGGGCACGATGCAAGCGCTCCAACACCGCTCCTTCGCGTTCGTGCGCCTCGCGCTCCGAGCCGCGCAGTTTCGGGATCATGGAGCGGATCCGCTGCAGCCGCTTGTCGACCATCGCCAGATCGGTGAAGAGGAGCTCCATATCGATGGTCGCGATGTCTCGGAGTGGATCGACCGATCCTTCTGGATGCGGGACCGCTGGATCGTGGAAGGCCCGAACGACATGGACGAGCGCACTGGCCTGCTGGAGAATCCCGAGCAGGCGCCCACCGAGTCCTCGCTCATGGATTCCCTTGGCCAGACCAGCGACGTCCCAGTACTGGATCTCCGCTGGCACGGTCCGGCGTGGTCGGAAGAGCCGGGTGAGTTCGTCGAGTCGCGGGTCCGGCACTTTGACCGTGGCCAGGTTCGGTTCGTCCTCGGCTCCACTGAAGGTTCCGGTCGCCGCCTGTAAACCGGTCAAAGCATTGAAGACGGTGGTCTTTCCGCTCTGGGGAAGCCCGATCAAGACGAGCTGAACTGGCATGCGATTCCCCTCCTCGCACCGGGCCTTGTTGTACCACGCACCAGAAATCAGCGCTGGAGCAAGGGATCAGGCACCCCTGCCTCCGCGAACGCCTGGGCCCGCAAACGGCACGAGTCGCACTCTTGGCAGGGACGCTCACCGCCACGATAGCACGACCAGGTCTCGGCGTAGTCGACACCCAGCCGGAGACCGAGCCGGACGATCGCTGACTTGGGAACATCGAGGAACGGAGCCAAGACCGGAATTCGTCGCCCCGTTTCCACGAAGCGCCGCGATGCCAGATCCGCTGCCTGCTGATAGGCGGCGAGGAACTGTCCGCGACAATCCGGGTACCCGCTGTAGTCGACTTGACTCACCGCGATCGCGACCGCATCGGCATCGATCGCTTCCGCATAGGCATGGGCGATCGCGAGGAAGACGAGGTTGCGCACCGGCACATAGGTGGAGGGGATTCCGCTCGTCGGCTGACTGGGTATCTCTCCCGAGCCAACGAGAGACGACCCACCCCACTGCGCGAGATCGAGCGTGACGACCCGATGTTCGGCGAAACGGAGTTTCTCCGCGATGACTCGCGCTGCATCCAATTCCCGTTCGTGACGCTGACCATAGCGGAAGGAGAGCCCATAGAGCACGAAGCCGTAGGCATCGAGCAAATAGGCCAGTGTCGTGCTGTCCAGCCCACCCGACAGGAGAACGACAGCGCGCCGTGGTCGTTTGTTGGGTTTCACTTTCCACCCTCCTCGGCCAGACCGACCCGCCTGTCCGCTCCATCGAGTATGCTCGGGCGGGGAAGGAGGGAGGCAGGAGCATGCGGCATTGGCTCGCGACGCTGCTCGCCTGGGGTATCGCCCTGATCGCGCATCGCGCATGGTCGGCGGCCTCGCCCGGATCGTGGCGACGCGGCGTGAGTGATGCTGCGTCGCACGCGGCAGCGGGACTGGCGACCGTCCTGCCGATTTCCAGGCAGCTGCCGACTCCCGGTCGTCTTCTCGCCGGGACGCTCATCGGTTCCCTCATCCTCGATCTCGATCACGTTGCAGCCGCGCGTTCGCTCCGTCTTTCCGCGTGCATGACGATGCCCTCTCGCCCAGCGACGCACTCAGCTGCAGTGGCCTGCCTCCTGGCGCTGGTGACGATGCAGCGAGACCGGGTACTCGGACTGGGGCTAGGACTCGGGCTCGGCGCTCATCTCGTCCGCGATCTCGCCACCGGCGGAGTGCCCCTCCTGACACCCAAACGCTCGATCAGCGTCTCCGAGGGGTGGATGATCCCGCTGCTGATTGGAATGAGTGCGCTGGGCTGGTGGGGAGCTCGGCGCGGCCGGTTCACCGAGCGATAGAATAGGCAGGGAAAGGAAGGGATGATGGGAACGATCGTCACGATCCACGGGATGCTCGGTGAATCGCTCGCCGTCGTCTATCTGCTCCTCGCCGTCGGTTCATGGTTGCGCCGGCAGAAGAATGGACTGCCGATGTGGCTGGTCGGGATCGCTCACTCACTGATCGCGCTCCAGGTAGTCCTGGGTACGATCCTCTACATCCGGGCGCCCGAAGTGATCAGCATTTGGCATCCGATCACCGGGTACTTGGCGCTCGCGGCCCTCTTTCTGACCGTACTCTTGCGCAACCGGTTGGGGCGAGCCAACAGCACGGCGCTGGCAGCGCTGATCGTCGCCGCACTGGTCGTCGTCAACGTTCTGATCGCACGGCTCCGCTAGCAGACGAGCACGCTCACAGCTCGCTGATCAGCGGCAAGATCAGTGGACGGAACTTGGCTCGTCGATAGAGCTGCCGACCGAGCACGCTCTTGGTACGGCTGACCAGGTAGCCGTGGCTGAAGCCGCCCTTTTGCTTGGCGAGGAACCGCTTGAACTCCTCCGTCACTTTGGCGAGAGTTTCCGGGCTCACCTTGCCGTTCAGCCCTTCAGCGGTCACTTCGGGGCCGGCGATGAGTTTCCCCGTCTCGCGATCGATCACGAAGGCGGCGATGATCACGCCACTGGAAGCGACCTCGTCCCGTCGGCGCAAAACGGCGTGAGTCGGCGTGACGAAGTCGACGAGAACGGGCCCACAATCGACCGTTCCCTCGCGCCGGACATCGTCCCGGCTGAAACTCAAGACCGCCCCGAGTTCGGGGATGACGACTCGCTCCGGCAAATAGCCCAGTTCGAGAGCGAGTTCCCGGTAAAGCGCGAGGTGACGGTACTCTCCATGGACGGGAACACAGAAGCGAGGCCGCAGCAGGCGAAGCATATGCTTGAGTTCCTCGCGGCTCGCGTGTCCGGAGACGTGCACCGTCGGCTCGATATCGGGATAGATCACTTTGATCCCCATCCGGAAGAGCTGATCGATGGTCTCGCTCACCGTCTGCTCGTTACCGGGGATGGGAGTAGCTGAGAAGATGACGAGATCGCCAGGTGTGAGCCGAATATGCGGGTGATCGCTGCTCGCGATCCGCGCCAGGGCTGCCGTCGCTTCTCCTTGGCTACCGGTCGTCAGGAGCATCGCCTGTTTGCGCGGGAGCGTCATCGCGATCTCGACCGGCACCAACACGCCATCGGGTGGGTGAAGATAGCCGAGTTCCTGAGCGATGCGGGTGCTCTGCTCCATGCTCCGTCCGGAGATGGCCACCTTGCGCCCATGGCGATGCGCTGCCCGGATCGCTTGATCGATCCGGGTGATGTTGGAGGCGAAGGTGGTCAGCACCACCCGACCCTCGGCCGCACCGATGATACGGTCCAGCGTCTCGCTGACCACCGCCTCGGAGGGTGTGCGACCAGGACGTTCGACTCGGACAGCGTCGGACAAGAGAACGAGAACACCTTCCCGGCCGAGCTGCTTCAGGCGCTCTTCGTCGGTCCGCGGGCCGAGTGGTGGAGTGGGGTCGAACTTGTAGTCACCAGTATGGACCACCCAGCCGAGCGGCGTTTTCAGCGCGATGGCGTAACTACCGGGAATGCTGTGGGTGACCGGGATGAACTCGACCTCGAAGTGATGGCCGAGTCGGTAACGCTTGCGCGGCTCGACGACCCGGAAGTCCGCCAGCTTGGGATCGCTGTAATCTTCCAGCTTGGCACGCGCATAGGCGATCGCGAGTTCCGAGCCATAGATCGGCACCGGAGCGATACTCTTGAATTCGTCGAGCATGAAGGAAATCCCACCGATATGGTCCTCATGCCCGTGGGTGAGCAGGATGCCGCGCAACTTGTTCAGCCTTTGCTTGATGTATCCGACATCGGGGATAATCAGATCGACTCCACGGAGATCTTCCTCGGGGAATTTGGCGCCGGCGTCGATCACGATCAGATCGTTGCGATACTCGTAAACGGTCAAGCTCTTACCGATCTCACCGACGCCGCCGAGCGGAATGATCCGAAGACGTGGTTTGGCCATCGACAAGTCCTCCGTTGTTGTTTGCGGCGCACGAAGAAGTCGCCGCACGATTGCGTCAATCATAGCGTAGTGCGACGATCGGACGAACTGGTGGGGGTGGGCGATGTTTCGAGACCGCTTCGAGGCTGGCCGGCAACTCGCGGAACGGCTGCGCGATCTGGCCGGGACACCGGCCATCGTCCTCGCGTTACCACGCGGCGGAGTCCTGGTCGGCTACGAAATCGCTCGATCGCTGCGCATTCCTTTGGACGTCATCCTCACGCGCAAGATCGGTGCACCCTTCAACCCCGAATATGCGATCGGCGTGGTTGCCGAGAACGGCTTCGTCTCGGTCAACGAAGAGGAGATCCGCTTGGGCGTCGCGACACGCGAGTATATCGAGCGGATCGTTCCCAAGTTGATGACTGAACTCGAACGCCGGCGCCAACTCTATCGTGGCGGGCGACCGCTCCCTGACTTGACCGGGAAAACGGCGATCCTCGTCGACGACGGAGTCGCTACCGGCTTCACGATGCTGGGAGCGATCGCCGCCGTGCGGGAGCAGCATCCGGAGCACATCGTCGTGGCCTTGCCGGTCGCACCACCGTCCACGGTCGAGCGCTTGCGCCGTGAAGTCGATCGCGTCGAGGTGCTCATCGCGCCTGAACCGCTCGATGGAGTCGGTGCCTGGTACGAAGACTTTCACCAGGCGACCGATGAAGAGGTGCTGGAGCTGCTCGAGCGTGCCCGTGAGGACCGAGCCGAGCCGAATGGCTCAGCGGCGAAGAGCGAAAAGTGAACGGAGCGCTCGCTCGGCTCTAAGGAACGAATCGGCAGCGAGAGTTCCGTCGGCGGGTCGACGATCGCGCACCGCGCTTGGGGATCATCGCTGGCCGTTTGACGAGGCCGCTCGTGGACCCTATCATCGCGGCAGGGAGGACACTCGGGATGCCGACGGAGCTCTTGTACTTGAACGACAGCTACGTCCGCGAGTTCAGGGCGACCGTCCTCGCGGTGACGCCGGATCAGGGTGTCATCCTCGATCGCACCGCGTTCTATCCCGGTG
>Ga0197143_1001178_pt1 | contig 23011 bp, 18 predicted proteins | sample GBS70_MetaG_FD_148603 | JGI IMG/M metagenome (GOLD analysis project Ga0197143, IMG submission 148603) | Sediment microbial communities from Great Boiling Springs, Gerlach, Nevada, United States - GBS 70_MetaG | ecosystem: Environmental > Aquatic > Thermal springs > Hot (42-90C) > Sediment...
GTTTTTAATTCTTTTTTTAACTCCTGTATATCTGTTTTTAATTCTAACCTTAGGTTTTGTATATCCATTTTTGATTCTTTTCTTGCCTCTTCTATTTTATTACCTAACTTCTCTATATCATTTTCTAATTCCCTTCTAAGCTCATTAATAGATTTATTCATTTCATTTTGTAAATAATCTATTCTTTGGTTTGTTTGATCTATTCTTATATTTATGTTATCTATTTTTAAATTTGTTTCCCTTTTAAGTTCCTCTATCTTTTGGTTTAAATCTTGCTTTGTTTCTTCAATTTTTGTTATTACTTCTGATAGAACTATACTCCTTACTCCTTGTAAAACTTTATCTACAATTTGATCAAATTTCATTAGATACCTCCTAAAGTAATTTTTATAATCATTTTGTTAATTTATATTTATCCCTTTATTTTATATTATGTATTTTTTTTTAATTTTCCTACTGCTTAAAACTTTCTTACTACCTAACAAGCAATTAAAAATTCAATTAATTAATAAATATTTAGCAATTTTTTAAGGCATTTTCTATATCTCTTATTAAATCTTGGTAATTTTCAATACCTACAGATAATCTAAATAAGTTAGGGGTTATTCCAATTTTTTCTTTATCTTTAACATCTTTATGCGTAGAAAAATAAGGAATACAAATAAGAGATTCTACTCCTCCAAGACTAACTGCATTACTTATTAATTCTAAATTATTTAAAAACCTTCTTATTTCTGATATTTTTAAATCTAATTCAAAAGATATAATCCCTCCAAAGCCTCTTGAATATTGACTTATTAACTGATGATTTTTATGTTCCTTTAATCCTGGATAAAGTACTTTTTTAACCTTAGGATGCTCCTTAAGATAATTAGCAATATTAATAGCGTTTTCTTGATGCTTTTCCATTCTTATACTTAATGTTTTCAATCCCCTTATTATTAAATAACTATCAAAAGGACTTAGGGCTCCACCTAACATATTTCTGTGTTTCTTTATTAAACTAAATATCACTTCGTCATTAGTCATAACAGCACCAGCAATAACATCACTATGCCCATTTATATATTTAGTTAAACTATGTACTACTACATCTACTCCATCGTTTAGAGGATTATAAAAATAAGGACTTAAAAATGTATTATCAAATATTATTTTTATATCCTTATTAATTTTCTTAGCTATATTAACAATTTTCCTTATATCTGTTATTTTAAGCAATGGATTAGTTGGAGATTCTAAATAAATGATACTAACTTCTTCATTTAGCGTATTAACTAAAAAATCTTCAATTAATTCGATTTTACTAAAATCAAAATAAATAATTTTAATGTTATATTGGTAAAAAAATTGTTCAAATAGTTTCTTAGTAACGCTGTATATATCATCAAAAGAGATAATAACAGAATTAGGTCTAAGTAAAGATATTAAGGTAGTAGATATAGCAGACATACCTGAAGAAAAAGTTAAACAGAACTTTGCATTCTCTAAGGATGCTAATTTAGATTCTAATATATTCCTGGTTTGATTATCATATCGAGTATAAAAATACTGATTCTCTTTTACTTCTAAGTCATCCAACAAATAAGTAGAAGTTAAATTTATTGGAGCTATTATATCTTTATATTTATTATACTTAGGAGTTTCTGATATATGAATAGCTCTTGTAGAAAAACCTAAACCATTATAAACTTTGCTACTTAGCTCATTACTTAATAAATCCATTTTCTTCACCCCATTCTTGCAAATAAATTCTTGTAAATAAAAAAATTTTAAGCTTCTTAATTTTATTATTACACAAAATCTAAATTATCCCTTAAAAAATAATTAACAATTTAATTAAAAAATAAAAAAGATTTTAAACAAAAAATTTCAATTCTTATTTTAGCGAGATTTTTTTTTAAATTCCGCATTAAATTTAACTTGGAGGTTTTATAAATATTGACATAGAAATAAATAAAAGAGATATGATAAAAAAATTAAGTTCTTTAGAAAGTTTAAAATTAATATTTTTATCTTTTTTGTTTTTAGTTTTCATTTTTATAAACAATTATGCTGAATCTCAAACTTCAAATCAAAGTTCAAGTCAAAGCTCAATAGATTATAAAGATTTATATAAAAAAGTGTATAAAAATTTAGAATATGAAAAAGCTAAATATGGTGATTTAAATAATTATGTTGATTTAACTTATGAATATGAAGGAATAAGTTTAAGTTTTAGGTTGTATATGAGAGAGGAAGAGAAAAGTTTATATATAAAAGATTTATCTGAAACTTGGGAAAATAACATAATAAGAGTATCAAAAGGGGTAAAAGAATATTGGGCCTATGTATTTAGATACGCATTGTTCATTATATATAAAAAACAAGGGAATATTCACTGGAAAATTTATTCAACAGATAAAGGGCAAGAATTATTTGGAGGCTTCTTAAGCAGCGAAAATGTATTAGAAAAAGAACTAAGAGATGTATATTTTGCACCTTATAAAAAAGGAGCTTTCACTTCCTTAGTTTTTTTTGATTCACTTAATAAAATGTATTATCAAATCTATTACATAGACATTTGGGGAAGACATGATTTAGTATATAAATCCAATATATCCAATAATCCCTATGATACAAATAATAAATGATTTAAAAATAAATAGATTACCTTCTTTTAATAATAAAATAGATAATGAAAATCAAATAGAAGAATCTATTTTAGTTAGATTCTCTGTCTATTTAGTTTGTTTATATACTATAATATCTTATGGATTCTTGATATATAATGAATTAAATGAGCCAGTTTTTTTAGTTAATTCATTTATATATTTATTTTTCATAACAATAGGATATATATGGAGTTACATTTATAGGAAAAGTAAACAATATTTTCTAAAGTTTTTATTAGCTCTACTAATGGTAATATTTATGTTTAACTTTTTTAAAGATTTATTATCAAATTTATATGACCCAAGAATCCCATTATCTAACTTACTAATTACATTATTAGTAATTCATAGTTATGATTTACCAAGAAAACGAGATTTACTATACTCTTTATTATCCTCTATTATTGTATTTATAAGTTTATCAGTTATAAGTACTAATCCAATATTTATTATTCTTGTTTTAGGAATAACTATATTAACCTTTATTTCAGTAAATTCAATTAATTTAAATATCAAAGATATTCCAAAATTTTTATTTAATTTTAATATTAATACGGTATTAGGGGTTATATTTTTTTTAGCTTCTTTATTATTTTATCTTATATTACCTAAACCCCAAGCAGGATACTACTTCAAAACAGTTTTAGCACCCAAAGATTTACAACAAAAGGAAAATAAAAATCCATTTGATAAAAAAGAAGAATCTAATAAACTAAATAATCAAATACTAAATAAAGAATATACATATAAAGCTTTCAAAGGAGAAGTAGATTTAAATAATAGAGGATTATTGCCACACATACTTCTAATGAAAGTTAAATCTCCTGTTTTAACATATATAAAAGGATTACATTATAGCTATTATGATGGAAAAAAATGGAAATACTCAGAAAATAAAGAATCTTACATAACTTCTTATGAAAATTCAATCTTTGATATAGAAGCTTTTAATGATATCTATTTAATCAATAATTATAATCAAATAACGTTATATTTTATTATCCAACAAGATATGCCTGACATATTATATCACATACCTATCCCATCTCAAGTTTATATTCCAAGTCAAAATCTCTTAACTAAAGATTATAATTTCTTTAATGATTATCCATTAGTTAAAGGTATAACATATACCATTATATCTAAACTTCCTAAAATTGATTATAATCTTTTAAACAGCTACACAATTAAAGAATATCAAGATTTCTTAAATTATATATACAAAAAAAATATAAAAGAATTATATAAAAATTTACAGATTCCTGAAACTACTCCAAATCAAGTTAAAGAATTATCCCTGAATTTAACAAAAAATGAAACATATTTTATCAAAAAGATAGATAAAATAAAAGAATATTTAGAACAAAATTATAAGTATAATTTATTTATAAGAGAATTGGAAGCAGAGGATGCAGTTTATGATTTTTTATTTATAAAAAAAGAGGGATACTGCGAACAATTTGCCAGTGCTATGACAATTATGTTAAGATCAATAGGTATTCCCTCAAGATTGGTTATAGGTTATGCTCCAGATCAGAAAGATATATTAACAGGTTTTATAAATGTTTATGCTGATGATGCCCACGCTTGGGTAGAAGTACTAACTCCTTATGGATGGCTACCCTTTGATCCTTCCCCTGAAAATATCGATATAAATACCCTAAACTATCTTCAATCCCCTAAGCTATTTGGAGTATTCAAAAATTTTGGCTTTGACAACCAAAACCTCAAAATTATATCCCTTATTTTTAAAATATTTATAAATATTTTCATTATAAGCTTTACTATCTATTTAATTATAATCTCCTTAAAAATATATAATCTTATTAAACTAAGAAATTTTGTAAACAATTTTGTAAACAATTATAATTTAGAAGATATTGAAAAACTTGATAAAAAGGAATTATCTAAAATATTTAATTCATTTTTTAATTACCTTAAAACTTTTATACCCTATGAACCTAATTTAACCCTAAGAGAATATTTAATTAAATTAAAAAACTCAATAAATATTCTTCAAAATTTAGAAAATATCAATAAAATTATTATATTTTTTGAAAAGGTAATAACAAATTTTGAAAAAATAATCTATAAAAAAAATTAATTTATTAAGGAGACAAAAAATATGGGAAATAATATATTGGAAAATAATAAATTTAATAATCCATTTTTAATAGAAAACATCATAAAAGAATTATCAATAAAAAATAATACAAAATTAATATTATTTGTAATGGACGGATTAGGAGATATTGTTAATATAAATTATTCATATAAAACACCATTAATGGTAGCTAATAAAGATAATATAAAAAGGATCCTAAATAAAAGTGCATTAGGTTTAGGGATACCTGTATTTAGGGGTATAACTCCAGGTAGTGGCCCTGGGCATACTGCACTCTTTGGATTTGACCCTATTGTATATCAAATAAAACGAGGGATATTAGAAGTTTTAGGTATGGATATGGAAGTATCTAATAATTCTGTAGCTATTAGAGGAAATTGGGCCAAAGTAAAGAAAGATAATAATAACTACTTAGTATTAGATAGAAGAGCTGGAAGATTACCTACTCAAGAAAATACTAAACTACTTAATCTCATTAGCCCTGTTATTAATGAAATTAATGAAAAATATAATGTTAAATTAAATATTAAAGCAGGGTTAGAACATCGCTTAGGTATAGTTATTACTCCTATTAATTATACTTTTGAAGATATCCAAATAGGAGATAATGATCCTCAAAAAGAAAATACTCATGTTAAAAATTTTATTAAAAACAATACTTTATCTAATTTACTAACTGAATTAAATAATAAAATTTATAATCTTTTAGAAAATGAAAAAGCCAATTATATACTATTTAGAGGTATAACAGATATTCCTTTATTACCTAATTTTGAAGAAATTTATAAATTAAAGCCATTGGCAATAGCTAAATACCCAATGTACTTAGGAATAGCTAAACTTTTTGGATTTAATACAATTAAAATTGAAGATTACCAAAATTTAGAAAACATTAAAAATATTATTAAAGAAAATATAAATAATTATGATTTTATATTTTTTCATTATAAATATACAGATATGGCTGGAGAAGATGGGAATTTTGAATTAAAAATAAAATCGATAGAAGAAGCGGATAAAATAGTAGGATTATTTTTAGAGTTTGATCCTGATGTTATGGTAATAACCGGAGACCATAGCACTCCTTGTATCTATAAATCCCATTCATTCCAAGGAACTCCATATATGATATACTCTAAAAATCAAGACGTTTTAAATGCTAATCTCGATATAAACAAAGATTTTAATGAATTAGAATGCTTAAAAGGAGAATTAGGAATATTTGAATTGAAATATAATATGTCATTAATGTTAGCCTATTCAAAAAGATTACAAAAATATGGAGCCTAAATTAAATATTAAAATATTTAAACCAAATAAAAAATTTTTAGGATTAAAATCTTTAACTTTGGTAGAAACTTTAGTAAGTATAACAATTATATCATTACTTATTTCAATAATGGTTCAAATAATGCTAATTTTTTCCAAATTAAATAAAAGAGCAAGCTATTTATCTGATTCAGATATAAGAACTAAAGAAGTTGGAATAAAAATAGAAAAAGCTATATATAATCTAAAAAATAATATATATTTTAACACTCAATTTCTATATGTTGAAAGAGTTATTCCTAATCCCCTTGATTTAAATAGAATTACAGATGATATATATACAATTTATGAAACTCAAAAAAAACCAATAGCCAAAATTTCCATAAATCCTATTAAAATAAATAATAAATACTACAGAAAAGTCGTAATACATTACTATAAAAAAAATAATATAGTTTATAGTTTTACAAATGTTTTATATTTACCTGAAGAAACATTTTGGAAAATAGAAGAAACACTATATAAAGATAATAAAAATTATTATGTAGCAAATTATGCTTTCTATAATCCATTAGTAAACGATTTAAACAGTACTTACAAAATATCACATGTAAATAGAAGTCTTTATAAATTACAAAGATTTAAAATATATTTTTATTTTTATACCCCAGATGTTAATAATAGACCATTTTCAATATATAAAAAATTTAGTGATTTCTTAGTAAATGAATATAAGAAAAAGTATTTTACTAAAAAATCTTATTTTATCATTTTTGATTACTTATATTATTAGTAATTTATTAATAATCTCAGCTTTAACTTTTAAAGATAATATAAATATTATAACTAAAATTTTTATGAATAATGGAAAAGGGTATAAAATTTATGATATTATTTTAAGTAGTTTTATAGCAGTTTTAATTATATCAAATATAGTTACCTTAAAAGTTTTTGTGATAAATTTACCGATTATAAATAAAGAGTTAGTTTTTGATGGAGGGGCTCTTATATTCCCGTTAAGTTATGTATTTGCTGACATCTTTACCGAAGTTTATGGTTATAAAAAAAGTAGGAAAATAATTTGGCTAGGCTTTATTTTTCTAATAATTTATAACATTTTATTATACATAACTATCTTACTCCCCCCAGAAAGTTCTTGGAATAGTTCAATAGGTCAAGAAAATTTTAAAAAAGTATTTAATTTTAGTTATAGAATAGCAATAGCTGGAATAGTAGGTTATTTTTTGGGAGAATTCATTAACTCCTATGTTTTAGCTAAGATGAAAATATTATCTAAAGGGAAATTTTTACTTTTAAGGATTATAGTATCAACTATATTTGGACAAGCAGCAGATACTACTCTATTCTGTTTTATAGCTTTTTATGGAATTATTGACAATAACGCTATGATAAACTATATACTAACAGGTTATTTTTATAAGGTAGCAGTAGAAATTATAATGTCTCCAATTACTATAAAAGTAATTAAAAAAACAAAACAATTAGAAAATGAAGATTATTATGATTATAACACTAATTTTAATCCATTCTTAGTTAGTTTAAAAGATTAATCTTAAATTATTATTTTTATTTCTTAACTTCAAATATATTTTTTAACATTTTTTTTACAAATAATTATTATCTTTTCTATTTTTTTTATTATGCTAAAATTATAGAATAAAAATAACATAAAAGGAGGTAAAAATATGAATGTAAATAATACAAATTTAACAAATCAAAAACTAGTATACCCATTTGATTTTGGATTAATAGATGGATTAGATAAATATCCTCCGGTAAATACTAAAAAAGAAATAGAAGATAACTATATAAATGAGCAAAAAGTATCAGAAGAAGGCCAAAAAAAGAAGTGGCTTGTTATTTTGTATAGTGCTGGGGATAATAACTTAGCTTCATTCTTACATGAAGACATAAATGAATTAGAAAGTGTAGGTTCAGATGAAAATACCCATATAGTTACAATAGCGGATCAAGGTAAGCAGTGGAACGCCGCTTTTAAAGGAGCTAAGGTTTTTTATCTTAAAAAAGATGACAATATGAGTAAAATAAATTCTCCATTGTTAAAGAATTTAGGACAAGTTAATACAGCAGATCCCAAATTTATGGCTTCCTCTATTGCTGAAATAATAAAAAGGTTTCCAGCTGAACATATCGCTATTATTATAGGAGATCATGGAGCAGGTTGGGAAGGAGCAATTGAAGATGATACTCATAATAAATTTATGTCATTACCTGAAATAAGGGAAGCTTTAGAAGAAATTTATCAAAAAACTGGTAAAAGAATAGATATTTTAGCGTTTGATGCTTGTTTAATGGCAATGGCTGAAGTAGGTTATGAGCTTAAAAATGCTGTTAAATATTTAGTAGCTTCTGAAGAAACCGAAGGAGGTAAAGGTTACACATATAATATTATCTTCAGTAAAGCCATAAAAAATGCTATACATAATTTACAACAAGCTGCTTTATTTAAAGTTAATGTAGATCCTGAAGAATTTGCTAAAATTATTGTAGAATCAGCTAAGGAATACAGTAATGACATTGTAACTATATCTGCCGTTGATTTAGATAAAGTTAACGATTTAGTTTCTAAATTAGATGAATTTGCTAAACTTGTTATATCTAAAACAAAAGATTCTAATTTATATGATTATTTTAAAAAACTTAAAGAAACTTCAAGTGCACTAAATGAAATCTCTAATTACAAAAACCTTGATACTAATGATTTACAAAAAATAATAGAAGAATTAGATAAATATAAAGCATTAATAGATAGCTTATCTAAAGTATTAGGTAATCAAAATAATAATAATCTAAGTAATATAGACTACAAAACTTTATTAAATCAATTAGGAGAACTAAAGAATAAGTTAAATGATCTATTAACTAAATCTCAATTATCCTTAGATAGTAAAAAAATCGAGGAATTTTTAGATGAATTATCTTCATCTAAGCAGGATATCCAAAAAATAAAAGAAAAAATAAGACAAACTCAAAGCTTTGCTATAGGTTCTTATAGAGATCTTTATCACTTTGCTAAATTAATTTACGAAGATAACTCTATTTCCCAAGATTTACGAAATAAAGCCAAGGAAATTATGGATAGCTTAAATAAATATATAGTTAATGAATTCAGTAATAATAAGTATAAAGATGCTTATGGAGTAAGTATAGAGTTACCGTCCTATGGAAAGCCTAAATCTATGTACAAAAATACCCAATTTGCTAAAAATACTTCCTGGGATGAAATGATAGAAAAGCTTAATAAAGCTTAAAACAATAAATAAAAAAGATAAAATATTGAAAAGTCAAGGGGAGATTAAGTACTCCCCTTTATTATTTTATAGTATTCTATTAATATTTAATATTAAAGGAAGAATAAAATTAATAAAAAATTAAATATTATAAAATATAAATTAAAAATATAAAAAAATATATTCCAAATAAAAAAATACATTTTAAATTGAGGTACTTAGAAACTATAGGAATAGTATTAATTATTATAGGCTTAATTATCTTTTTATTTTCAAAATTTATAAATTTATTTCCAAATTTTTTTAATTTTTTATCAAAAGGAGATATAATAATAAAAAAAGAAAACTTTACATTTTACTTTCCCATTGCTACTTCCATTTTTATAAGTATTATTTTATCTATTATTTTAACTATTATTTTTAACATTTTATTTAGAAAATTTTAATATTTTTTTAATACATTGTTTTATATTTATCAATGGTAAATATGAATCTAAACGAAAAAATAAAAAAGCTAAAAAAACAAGCAAAAAAGTACAATATAAAAGGTAGTGTATTATTATTGGCTCTTTTTGTTTTATTATTCTCATTTACTATTATAATTATTCTTTACTTAATAAATAAGAGATATGTTATATATGCTAAAGGATAAAGAACAAATTACTTAAAAGCTGTATATCCTCAAAAAAAGATAGATATATTAAACTATTTAATAAAAAAAGCAATAAAAGAATTTTATCATACATCTCTTATATATAATCAAGAGGGGTTAGATGAAGTTTATAGAAATAGTGAAGTTTTCTATACTTCCCTAACAGCACCTTTAGCAAATATATATATGCTTTATAAATTATACTCTACAGATAACTTAGGTACACTTAAATATTATATAGATTTTAATTTATATGGTTATAATAATGGTACTACAATATATGCAACAGCTAAAAATATATTTTTAACTAAATATCTAAATTACCATAGTAGCGATTTCAAATTTAAAAATTTACTTTCTAAAGATAATCTAAACCCTAAAGAAAAGGAATTAATAAAAAAAATAATAGATATAAATAAACAACAAATATTAACTGTTTTTAAAGATTTAGGAACTGTAAGATTTAACGAAGAATACGTATACACAATAGGATCAGCTGATATTAACCCTTCCAATCTATCAATTACTAAGAATATAAAAGAAATAACTATTTTCTTTTATATAAATAATAGTCCATATAAAATGATAATAAAAAATACTAAAATACAAACTAATATATCAAATGTAATAGATATAAATACTCAAACAAGTGATTCAAATACCATTATATATCCCTACATGAATACCTACATAAAAAGCAGTATTATAAAATCTAGTAATGTCAGAATAATAAAACTTTAATAATAAAACTTTAACTATAAAATGGATATACATATCTTAGAAAACTCATCCTTTAATACTAATAAAAATCAATTTGATATTTATTACAAAATAGAAAATGAAATAAAAAAAGATAACTGTATAAAAATACAAGATGAATTAAAATCTTTTATACCTTATGAATACCTAAATCCAATACAAACGGTATTTTTAAAATATTATGAAAAAGGTAATTGTATAATATCAACGCCAACTTCTTCGGGTAAAACCGGTATAATTTACATAAGTTTTTACAAAAACTATTGTTTAAATAAAGATTTCAAATTTATATATACTGCTCCAACTAAAGCATTAATTGAAGAAAAATGTAATGAATTTTCCTTATATTTTAAAAATCTTTTTAAAGATGATAAAAAATACGTAGATATTAAAACTGGTGATTACTTTACCAAAAAAGTAGACAAAGATAGTTTGTTAATAACTACAACATTTGATAGTTTAGCAATAGCATTAAGAAATAACTTAGATTGGGTTAAAGATAGAAATTTAATAATAATAGACGAGGTTCATAGTTTTATAAATAATATGGGAAAATTTATTCCTGAAATACTATCAATATCCTTAGAAAAAAATATTCCCCTAATACTACTATCCGCTACTTTACCTATAATTAATGATCTAAAAGATTATATAAAGAGTAATCTAAATATAATAAGTAATTTCAGACCTGTTAAACTTAACAAATATTATATACATTTAACTAAAGACAGTATAGAAAGAAATTTTTTAAAAAAAATGAAAGAGCTTAATATAACCAAAGCTAAGGATATTTATATTTTATATATATTGAGTCAGGCATATAATAGAGCATTACTAAGAGAGAAAGTAATTATATTTGTATGGTCAAAAAAATTAGGCTGGCAATTCCTAAAATACTCCAATTTATTAAATCTAAAAATATTCAACAAAACCTTAAATTTTGAAATAGAAAATAATCAAAATAATAACGATAATAAATCAAGTCAAATAGAAATAGCCTTTCACAATGCAGATTTACCTTATGAAGAAAGAAAAGAAATAGAAGAAGAATTTAGAAAAGAAGAAAGCAATCTAAGGATATTGATTTCTACTCAGACCCTAGCTTTAGGAGTGAATTTACCTGCAGATACAGCTTTTATTAACATAAAAGCATTTTACGATAGCCAATTCAATATAAATTTATTACCCTCCAATTTAGATATAATACAAGAAGAAGGAAGAGTTGGCAGATTTGGACTAAAAGAAGAGGGGTTCTCTTTTAGAATTACTTGGTCCTTACCCTATAACATAAAAAAAAATATTGACTATTATATAGATAGCTTTGACTCTAAATTATTTATAAAAAAATACCTCGATAATTCTGCTATTTATAGTAACATATTTTTATTACTTCTAAGTTCGTTTAAAATATTTAAAGATGAAAGATTAATTTATAAATCAATTTTTTATAAATATTTAAAACAAGATTTAAATGAAATAGTATATTATTTAATAGATTTACTTAAAAAATGGGAATTTTTGAATAAAGATAATGAATTAACTTTTAAAGGTAATTTATCTTTATTAACTAATTTACCCCCACATTATCTTCAAGGATTTTTAGATATATATTATTTAGAAAGTAATCAAAAAAATAATTACTTTAACATAAATAAGCTTTTAGCTTTAAGATTACTATTACATAATAAAAGTTTTAATTCTTTTAATGATCTATATGAAAAAATAGGAGATTATAAAACTAATTTTTTCAAATACTATAATTTTTCAAAAAATGAAGTAAGTAAAATAATATATCAAGTATTAGAATATTTATCATTATTTGAATTAGATTCTAAAAATAAAGAGAGAATAGAAAATGGGATATGGGAATATCTTTGTTGGATATCTTCTATTATAACTTCAGATAGTTCATTTACCAAACCTATTGGAGAGTACTCTAATTTATACTTAGAAGCTAATTACTTAACTTGGATCCTAAATAAAATCGTTAAATATTACAATAACAAAACTGATGAAGTATTTTTTCTAAAAAGATATGTTTTAAGTTTAATATTTGGCTGTAATCCCAATTATTCTATATTAGCCAAAATAAAAGGGATAGGACATAAAAGATTAGGAATAATTTTTAAAATATTATCATATTTAAATGTTGATATGCTAAGAACTGAAACAGATATAATAAACCACTTACAAGACTTCGATAAAGCTATTTATATTCTAAATAATAATGAAAAGGAGGAATTAATAAAAATAAAAAATATATTAAAAGATATAAAAATAAAACAAAATATATTAAACTAGAATATTAGGGAGTTGATTATGAAAAAATCAAATAATTTATTAAATACTAAAATAAAAAAGGCGATGATATTAGCAGGAGGAGAAGGCACAAGACTAAGGCCACTAACTTATATATTACCAAAACCTTTAGTTTATGTAGTTAATAGACCATCTATTGAATATATTATAAAATTTTTATATGATTTCGGAATAAGAGAGTTTGCTATTAATATAAGCTATAAAGCAGAATTAATGGAAGAATATGTACAAACAAGATTTAAAAAAGAATTCAAAGATTGCACTTTGCACATATTAAAGGAGAAGAATTTATCAGGTACAGCTGGACCTGTAAAAAAACTACAAAATTTCTTTGAAAATGATAGTTTCATAGTAATAGGCTGTGATGATATTTTTGACTTTGATTTAAACTATTTAATAGAATCCCATATAAAAAATGAAAATATAGCAACAATCGGCTTATACAAAGTAGATGATCCTTCTCAATTTGGAGTAGCTATAATTGATGACAATAACAATATTATTAATTTTCAAGAGAAACCAAAAGAGAATCCAATCTCCTATTTAGCTAATACAGGGGTATATATATTCAGTTCTAAAATATTTGATTATATCTTATCTGAAGATTATTATGATTTTGGGACTCAAGTTTTTTATAACTTACTCCAAGATAAAGCTAAATTCCAAGGAATAGATATTACAAATAAACCGTTTAATCTAAAATACTCATTTTGGGTAGATATAGGAAATATTAAAACATACTTTGAAGCAAATAAAAAACTAATAGAACTAAAACACCCATTTATAAAATCAAGAATAATTAAAACGTTAAATAGTACTTTAATACTCGATGAAAATGTAGAGATAAATTCAAATACAGTAGTTAATGGATTTGCTATAATAGGCAAGAATTCTAAAGTATCTGGATATATATCTAATTCAATAATTTGGCCTAATAACATAATAAATAATTCATACATAGAAAACTCCATAATAACTAATACATCAAACAATAATATCCCATTTTTTGATTAAACTTCAATTAAAAATACAATTAAATGCCTAAAGAATTACAAGAAAATTTACTAATAATATCAAAAATATTTAAATTTGTATTAATTATTTTATTACTATTTATCATTTACAATTTATTATTGTTTTTTAAAAATATTGTTAATATAGTTGTTTTAACTTTCTTTTTTTCTGTAGTAGTTAAATATATATCTGATTATATAGAAAAATTAAAAAGTTATAAAAATCTATTTTCTAAAATACTATCTTTTTTTTCAAGAGATTTTATAATAATATTAATAATAATCTCTTTTCTTTTAGTGTTAATTAGTATTTTATTAATTATAATCCCATCAATAAATACATATATAAAAGAAGCAACAGAAAATATAATATATACTATAAATGCTTTTAAATTAATAGTAGAAAAATATTTTTACATAATAATAGGAAAACTAAATATTCAAAATTTGAATATAGAAGATATATATAAAACTTTCTTAAATGAATTAAATAATAACATACCTAACATAGCGAATTTTATAGTAAATATAGTATTAAATAGCACAAGTATAATAGGGAAAGCAATATTAATTAGTGTTTTAACTTTCTATTTCACAAGAGATTATGACAAAATTAAAGATTTCTATATAAATATCCTAAGCAAAAAGAAAGAAAATAAAGAACAAATAAAAGAATTAATAAAAAAAATAGAGGATACAATAGGGAGATTTATTTTAGGACAATTATTTGCTGCTTTATACATTTTTACAGTTATATTTTTGATTTTATATTTTTTAAAAGCTAAGAATTTTTTTTTAATAGCATTAATAGCAGGACTATTTGAGTTAATACCTTTTATAGGTGCTTTTATAGGCTTCTTTTTATCTATTATATTTGTTCTACCCTTAGGAACCCATAAAGTAATAATCTTTTTAATACTTATAACCTTCTTTTATCAATTATTAGCAAAAGTAATATATCCTAATGTAATAGGGGAAATATTAAACATCTCTGTAATTACAGTTTTACTTTCTTTGTTAATAGGGTATAAAATATTTGGTATAATGGGTATGTTCGTAAGTATACCTATAGCTTCTATCATAAAAGAACTAATTTCTAAAAATAAATAAAAAATAAATAAAAATAACTCTAATAATCCATAAATAAATTTTTAGCTAATTAATTACTCAAATTTAAATTCTTTATATTTTAATTAATCATAAAAAATATTTTAGGGTTTAAGTAAATAAAGTCCAATTTCTTCGTTAAAAACTCTTTCTAATTTATCATTAACTGTTAAAATAAATAACTCACAAGTTATACTTACGATAGCATTTTTAAGATGTCCTCCATAAACTATACAGTCCTTATTACTTATAGACATATGAGCATGAACTACTACCTCATCACTAGCATAAATATAACTTATATTTCCTAATAAACTCACTATTTCATACCCACCTTTAAATTCTTTATTAATATATTGTTTAGAAGTCAAATCATAATAAGATAATACAACATCTTCAACAGCCCCAATCCCCTTAAAAAAACCACCATATATATTTTGTTTTTTGGCTATTTCCTTTAAAACACTTATTATTTCTTCACCCTTATCTATTCTACACATTATTAAACTTTTATCAAAAGTAGTAAGTTCATATTTCATTTTACTTCCTCCCGTTATATATATTTGTATATATATTTACAAATAAATTTTTAAATTCTTTATTTATTTTGAATATTTTTTAGATATTCTTTAAAAACATATTGTAAAATACCCCCACTTTTGTAATACTCTATTTCAACCTTAGAATCTAATCTTAGAATGACATTAAATTTAGTTTTTAGGGTTTTATCATTATTATAAACTAAAACCTCAATTAATTGTTTAGGTTCAAGTTCAGAAGGTAATAATATAGTATATAATTCTCTACCGGTTAGATTAAGAGTTTTATAATCTTGATTTTCTAGAAATTGTAGAGGTAAAACTCCCATACCTACTAAGTTACTTCTATGGATTCTTTCAAAACTTTGAGCAATAACCGCTTTAACATTTAGTAATCTAGTTCCTTTAGCTGCCCAATCCCTAGAAGATCCACTACCATATTCTTTACCTGCAATAATAATTAAACTTTTATTCTTTTCCTTATATTTCATTGCTGCTTCATATACTGTCATCATTTGCTCCTGATTAGTTTCATCATCAATATACAAAGTATATCCTCCTTCAATATTAACCAATAAATTCTTTAATCTGACATTAGCAAAGGTTCCCCTTATCATAACCTCGTGATTCCCACGCCTACTACCATATGAATTAAAATCTTTAACAGATACTCCCTTAGATAGCAAATATTTACCAGCTGGAGAATCAGGTTTGATACTACCTGCAGGTGAAATATGATCAGTAGTAATACTATCTGCTAATAGCAATAGTACTCTAGCCTGCTCTATACTTTTTACTTCAAAATAAAGGAACTCATCATTAAAAAATGGAGCTTCTTTAATATATGTAGAATTTTCATCAAATTCATATACTTCATTATCATAAAATTCTAAACTTTTCCAATATTCATCCCCTTCAAAAATTTCAGAATATACTTTTTCAAAATCCTTAGGATCAACAACTTTATTAATTAATTCTAATATTTCCTCTCTTTTAGGATAGATATCTTTTAAATAAACGGGATTTCCATTGGGATCATATCCCAAAGGTTCGCTTTCAAAATCGATATCGATCCTTCCTGCTAAAGCATAGGCTATTACAAGCACAGGAGAAGCTAAAAAGTTCATCTTAACGTTAGGATTAATCCTAGCTTCAAAATTTCTATTACCTGATAAAACAGCAGCTACTACCAAATTATTATTATTTATTGCTTGTAGAATAGGCTTAGGTAAAGTTCCTGAATTACCTATACAGGTAGTACAACCATATCCACTAACGAAAAATCTGAGAGCTTCTAAATATGGCAATAATCCGGCTTTTTCTAAGTAAGAAGTTACCACTTTAGAACCAGGAGCTAACGTAGTTTTTACCCATTTTTTAGAAGTTAATCCCCTTTTAATTGCATTCTTAGCTAAAATCCCGGCTGCTAACATTACATAAGGATTAGAAGTATTAGTACAACTAGTTATAGCCGCTATCACTACGCTTCCATCCATTAATTCATAAGTCTCTAAATCTTCCTTTATAGACACTTTATTTATTATTTTTTCTTTAACTAAAACTGAAGAATCACTTAGAACATCACTTGTTTTATAAGTAGATAACAAATCAATAAATTTAGGTTTAATATCTTTTAGATTAATTCTATCTTGTGGTCTTCTTGGTCCAGATATACTTACTTCCACTTTCGATAAATCTATTTCTATAACATCCTTATATTCTATTTTATTTTCATTTTCTCTAAATAACATATTTTCTTTAGTATATCTTTCAACTAAATTTATTAATTCTTTTGGTCTATTAGTCAATTTTAAATAATTAAGTGTTTGGTTATCAATTGGGAAATAGGTAATAGTAGAACCAAACTCGGGAGACATATTGGAAATAGTAGCTCTATCAGGTACAGTTAAATAATCTAAAGCAGGCCCAAACACTTCTACAAATTTCCCTACTACTCCATATTTTCTAAGTCGTTCAGTAATAGTTAAAACTAAGTCAGTAGCAGTAACATTATATGGTAGCTCATTTATCAATTTAACTCCGATAACTTCAGGTAAAGTCATATATAGAGGTTGTCCTAACATAACAGCTTCAGCTTCTATCCCTCCAACACCCCACCCCACTACACCTATTCCATTAACCATAGGAGTATGAGAATCAGTACCTAAAACGGTATCTGGGAAAGCCAAATTATCTTTAGTATATACAACCTTAGAAAGATATTCCAAATTAACTTGATGACATATACCAGTTCCAGGAGGTACTAATCTAAAGTTATTAAAATATTTTTGAGCCCACTTTAAAAAAGAATATCTTTCTCTATTTTGCTCATATTCTAATTCCACATTCTTATAAAATGAATAATAAGTACCAAAATATTCAACTACTACAGAATGATCTATAACTAAATCAACAGGAATCAAAGGATTAACTAATTTAGGATCTCCGTATTTACTAAATGCTTTTCTAAAAGAAGCTAAATCTACAATAGCAGGTACCCCAGTAAAATCCTGCATTAATATCCTATTAACTACAAACGGAATCTCCTTATCAACTACATTCTTAGAATCATAATTCATTATTAAATTAACATGTTCATCACTAACTTTGAATCCATCATAGTTTCTTAAAATATTTTCTAATAAAATTCTAATAGAGAATGGAAATTTTTCCACATTCTTAATATTAGTTATATCCACATAATTAAAATTAGTACCTTTTAATTTTTTTAATTCCATAAAAAATGCCTCCCTTTTTTAGATATTTAATTTTCCAAAATTTAATAAGCTATTTTTTTATTTTTATTTTTTCAAAAAATTCGTCAATTATCTCTTTTATATTAAACTTAATTCTACTATTATCTTTATTGTTAATAGATAAATTAGTTAATAAATTTTCAATTAAATTATTATCTTTAAATAGATTATCTTTATTCAATAAACTGAAATTATCTAATTTAAAATATTCGAGTAAATTATCTTTGAGTAAATTATCTTTTTCACCTCTTGGTGTATCTAGTTCATTAATTAATGGTTTTCCAGTAATTTTATGGAATAAAAAATTAGCCACTGCATATATTAAAATAGCTTTTATAATATTCTTTTTAAATCTTCTAGAAGAAGCATAAACAATAGCAGGTAAATAAACAATTCTTCCAATTTTTTCTAACTTCAATCCTAAATCTAAATCTTCCCCCGTTTTCAAATTTAGATTAAATCCATCAACTTGAACAAAAGCTTCTTTAAGAACAGCTAAATTAGAACCATGTAGGGAAGGAAATAAATAAAAAAAATTAGCTAACTTAAGAAACAATGGCATCAAATTGTTAATAAATTTTAATTCAGCAGTATCAGCATCATAAAATTTAATCATTCCAGTAGCAGCCACTATTTTCTTATTAATAGTATTTTTTATATTATCCATTATTTTAGAAGGTAAATTCCTATAAAACGGATTATAAAGATAATCGTAATCATAGTTAAATATATTAAATATAGTTCTAATCCATAAGGGAGAAGCTATACAATCTGCATCTAAGGTAGCAATTATTTTAGAATTAGCCATACTAAATCCCGTTTGCCTGGCAAAAGCTACCCCTTTCCTATATTCCCTTACTAATTCAAAACTTATCTTATCATTACTTTTTCTATACTTATCTATAAAATTTCTAACAATCTTATAAGTATTATCAGTACTATTATTATCTACTATTATAATATCATAACTAATAGTACTAACTAAATTTTGATTTAATAAAGATCTCAAACAATTAAGAATATATTTTTCTTCATTATAAGCAGGAATAACTATAGATATATCCTTTGACATAAATTAAAATCTATTAATTTTCATTTTTATTTTCATCTATATTTAAGTTTATATTTTCGTTTTGATTTTCTTTATTAGTATATTTTTGTCTTAATTTTAAGATTCTTTTAAATTCGTCAGGTCCTACATAACTCTCGTAGAACTCATCGTTAAAATTTTTTTCTAAAGGATCAGGATAAAACTTACTTATCCCACTATATTTACATTTTATATTTTCATAATAACATTCTAACATATTACTACAAAATATTTCCCCTATTTCGGATTTAACATAAGATCCTTTATAATCAAGATGCTCAACTACAATAGTTATTTTCTTACTTAATATTTTACATAATACTTCTTTAGGTTCCAAAGCTTTGTATTTATATTCTTCTTTTTTTTGTTGCCTTTTAACTCTTTCAAATTCCATAGCTATAATTTAAATTAATCTCCTGATAAAGTAAATAAATTAACGTATATATTCAAAGAATTTTTTCAATTGTTCTCTATTTGCTACTAAAATAATAGTATCTTTTGGATCAAATTTAAAATTATATGGATCAGGATTAATAAAGAATTCTTTATCTCTAATAACAGCAATAATAGTACAACCCGTATTTTTTCTTACATCTAAGTCTGCTATAGTTTTATTATGTAGTTTAGGGTAATCCTTAATTTTTATCCATTCCATAACTATTTGATTAATGATAAAATCTACTTTATCAGGAGATAAAGTTTGATAAAATGTTCCAGTTAAAATCATCCCCAAATCCTTTGCAACATTTTCAGAAAAATCTATATTATATAAAACTTCATCATCCTTTATAAAATATAACTCCTTTTTTCCAGTATTATGATGAATAACTACTATATCAAGGTCATTTAAATTAATAATATATTTTTTACCTACTGCAGGTAAATCTATCTCTTTAAAATCCATAAATATTTATCTTTATTTTATTTTCTATATAAAAATTAAATAACCTTTTATAATTCACTCAATTTTTTCTTTTGTAGTTTTTTTAAGTTTTAATATATCCATTTAATTCCCATCCCAATTGCATTTCTTTTATTTCATTAATAACAACAGTATCTCCTTCATTTGGTTGTAATTTAAATAATAAAGTAGATAAAGGATTAACAAAAGATATTTCCAATTTATTACCTATTCCCCTTCCCCCCATAGTTAAATCTTTAATACAATAATCTTGTAAAATATTATAAACCTCTTGCTCTAAAATTAAATCTATTTTATTATTATCTTTTAATCTATTGATAATATTATTAACCATTTTTTCAAATATAAGATTAGCAGCATAAGGTCTTATAAAATCAAAAACTATAATATTTTCCCCTATCCTATTTAGAATCTCTGGTCTATTTATTCTAAATTTAAAGTAATCAATAATAAAATCTTTAACTTGTTTTTCAACTAATTCATAATCCATAGATGGATCTACTCTAACTATTTTATTCCCTGCACTATCTATATCATAAATTCCCAAATTAGAAGTAAAAATAACAATACATTCAGTAAAATAAACAGTTTCTCCTCTACCAGAAGTAAGTCTTCCTTCGTCCAAAATTTGTAAGAATATATCTAAAATTCTGGGATGAGCTTTTTCTATTTCGTCAAATAAAACAATAGAGAATGGATTTTGTTTGATAGCATTAGTTAATTGTCCTCCAGCGTCATATCCTATATAACCTGGTGGTGCTCCTATTAATCTTTGATCAGTATGTTCCTTAGAATATTCAGACATATCAAATCTAATATAATTACTTTCACTACCAAAAATTAATTCAGTTAAAGCTTTAGCTAGCTCAGTTTTTCCAACACCAGTAGGTCCTGCAAAGAACATAACTCCTTTTGGCCTAGATGAACTAACCCCAAACTGGGAACCTGACAAATTAAAAAATGATCTTCTTAAAATTTCAGCAACTCTCTTAATAGCTTTATCCTGTCCTTTTACTCTCTTTTTTAATATTTCTTCAGCATTAATAATATCATCTATACTCAATTTAGCCCATGGATTATCTATTACACCTACTTTATATCTCCTTATTGCCTCATTTATATTAAAAACATCTATCCCCTCTTTCTTAGCTAAGGAAACTATTGAAATTATTTCATTGTTATACATCTTATAAGTTTGATCAATAAATAAATCAACTATTTCTTTATATTTTTTTTCATCATTAATTAACTCATTATAATTATCAAGTCTTTTTATTAAAGTTTCTACAACAATTCTTCTAGAAACATTATCAGGTTTAGGAATCGTTATTATTTTTACTTTAGGATTATCTAAAGTATACCAAGTAGGTAAGTCTGTTTCTTTATCTATTAAAATAAAAACTGGATTGTACTTGGGATTAGGATTATTTGAAATAATTTTAGGGGTACTTAAAAAAGATAACCTAAACATTTTATATAGGAATTCATTAATATCATTTTGAGCAACTTCAGGTAATCTTGAAGCAAAATTAATAATAATGGCAATATAATGTTCCTTAGAATTAACCATATTTTCAATAGCTTCATAAGCTCTAAATAAAACTGCTTTGACAAAACCTTCCTTATCAGGACTATCCTTTATGTACTTTTTAAATACCCCATCACTACCCTTTAGTTTTTTAAATCCAAAAACAGGTTCAAATAAAACAACTAATTCATAACCCTCTTGTTCATTTAAAATAGTAGATAAATAATCCGTTATCCTCATCGTAGTTATAACCTTTTGATAATTTTGATTATTTAAATTTTGATCAGAAATAAAAGGCTCAGCAGTAACCTTATTAGAATTTTGGCTAATATTTTGAGATGATATTATTTCAGTATCTTGACTAGTATCTTGATTAGTACCCTGATTTTTGGGATCACTCACTTGAGAATTAATCACTTGATTAGAATTAATTGAATCTTTAGGAGTACTTAAATTAGAATTAATACTAACATTAATTTCAATAGGATAAACATCATATATATTACCTTCTAATATTATTTGGGGTTTTACATTAATAAACCTAATGATTTCTTTAGTCCATTTTGGTAACTCAAAATTAACATTATCTATTATATTTTTTTGAGTATTTTCAGTTAAATATTTACTCATTTATAATTCCTCCTATATGTTACTTATTTGTTTTTTCATTAACTCAATAAACTCAGCATTATTTTTAGTTTTTTTAAGATATTCTATTATTTTAGGAGTAGCTTCATCAACATCTAACTTATTAATTAATCTTCTTAAAGTCCAAACAACATTGAGAGTATTACTATCTAATAGCAATTCTTCATGCCTAGTACCAGATTTATTAATATCAATAGCAGGAAAAATCCGTTTTTCACTTAGTAATTTAGACAAATGTAATTCCATATTACCAGTACCTTTGAATTCTTCAAATATAACTTCATCCATTTTACTCCCAGTTTCAACTAACACAGTAGCGACAATAGTTAAAGATCCCCCATTTTCTATTTTTCTTGCA
>Ga0197143_1001179_pt1 | contig 22998 bp, 23 predicted proteins | sample GBS70_MetaG_FD_148603 | JGI IMG/M metagenome (GOLD analysis project Ga0197143, IMG submission 148603) | Sediment microbial communities from Great Boiling Springs, Gerlach, Nevada, United States - GBS 70_MetaG | ecosystem: Environmental > Aquatic > Thermal springs > Hot (42-90C) > Sediment...
CAGCTGGCGGCTTGTCGAAATCGTTTAAAAACGATATCCGCGTCCGGTATTTAAACATCTGCCCGGTCGACGCCGGCGAGGCTGAGGCCGCGGAAATAACCTCCTTTGGGGAGTGCCGGCCCGACTTTGAACGGCTCGGGCAGACCTTTTGGGACCTGCTGGCCGCCGGCCGCTGCGCCGACCTGGGCCTGGCCGCCGGGATGTGCCGGCTGGAAGGGCTGGTTAGCCGGTATGCCGCCTTCTTCCGGCAGCGGCTTAACCTTGAGCCTTTCCGGCTGACCCTTTACTGGGCCCGGAAGTTTTTCGGCGGCCAGAGCTTCGCCCTCACCGCCCCCACGGGCTACGGCAAAACCACCTTCGGCATCACCTTGGCCGGCTTCACCCCTGGCAAGGTCTGCTACATTGTCCCCACCCGCCTCTTGCTAAACCAGGTGGCCGAGCGGTTAAACCGGGTGGCGGGGGCGCGGCGGGTGCTGGCGGTTCGCTCCCCCAGAGACCGGGCCCGGCTGGAGGCCGGCGATTTTGACATCCTCGTCATCACCGGCCAGTTTCTCCACGCCAGGTTCGACCTGGTGGCGGCCCACCGGTTGGACCTGATTTTCATCGACGACACCGATTCGCTGGTTCGCCGGCCGCGCAACGTCGATAAGGTTCTGCGGCTGGCCGGGTTTACCCCGGAGGAAGTGGCGGCCGCCCTGAGACGGCCCCCGGGTTCTTCCCAGCCGGAAAGCCGGGCCGCCGGCAAGGGGCAGGTTATTGCGGCCTCGGCCACCCTCGACCTTCGGAGCCCGCGGGTTAGGCTCTTTCGGGAACTTCTCAGGTTCGAGGTAGGGTCAACGGCCACCTTTTTACGGAACATCGTTGACGCCTTCTTACCCGTCGACCGGGCGGACCTCCTTGAGGTTTGCGCCGACCTGATTCGTCGGTTGGGGCCGGGCGGTTTTGTCTTTCTAAACGAAAGGTGGCGCCGGGAGGACTTAGCAGCTTTCGTGGCGGGCCTGCGGGACCGGGGCATAAACGCCGTAGGCTACCAGAAGTTTTCGGCCAGGGCCCAGGCCGCCTTCAGCCGGGGGGAAATCGAAGTGGCCGTCGGGTTCAGCAGCGTCCGGAATCCGCTGGTCCGGGGGATCGACCTGCCCGAAGCCGTCCGCTACACCCTCTTCGTCGGCGTACCGGCCCTGCGAATTCCCCTGGTGGTTTCTTACGCGCCGGCCCCGCTCTTTATGGTCCTCCTCAGTCTCCGGGAGGTTTTGCAACCTTACTGGCCATCCCCTTCCGCCCTGGTTCAGGACCTGCGGTTTTTGCGGGACCTCGGGCCCGTTGCCGAGGAGCGGATTCTGGGGGATCCCGGCCTTAAGGCCCGGGTTGAAGTTATAAAAGGTCGGCTTGAGGCCGCCTTCGCCGACCAGGAGTTCTGGCAAAGGCTTGAAAACCACCCGGCCGTCGTCGTGCGGCGGGAGGAAACCGGCCCCTACCTTCTGGTTGCCGACGCCCGGGCGTATATTCAGGCATCGGGCCGGTGCTCCAGGCTGTTTCCCCTCGGCCTCACCCGGGGGCTTTCGGTGGTCCTGGTCGAAGACGGCCGGGTCTTCGACCAGCTCCAGCGCCGCCTCCGCACCTTCGGTTACGAGGTCAGGTTTGAGCCCCTGGACCGGCTGGATTTACCGGCCCCGCTCCGGGAGGTCGACCGGGACCGCCAGCTGGTCCGGCAGGCGCTGGCCGGGGAGCCCCTGGAAGTTCGGGACCCGGTGAAGACCTGCCTGGTGGTGGTCGAATCGCCCACCAAGGCCCGAACCATTGCCGGCTTTTTTGGCCGGCCTTCGGTGCAGGTTTATGACGCCGCCCGGGTCTACGAGGTGAGTATCGGAAACTACCTGATAAACGTGGTTGCCATCCTGGGCCACTTCACCGACCTGACCACCGGGGTCGGAACATACGGGGTCGAGGCGGCGGACGGCGAGTTCGTCCCGGTGTTTCAGCCCATCAGGGTCTGCCAGGAGTGTGAGCGGCTGGTGCCCCCCGGAGCGGCGGTCTGCCTTTGGTGCGGGGGCACCCAGTTTCAGGACCGGGGCCCCCTGGTGGAGGCTTTGCGCCGGCTGGCGGCCGGGGTCGACGAAGTTTACATCGCCACCGACCCCGACACCGAGGGCGAAAAGATTGCCTGGGACCTTTTTTGCTATTTATACCCGTACAACCGGAACAGCCGCCGGATGGAGATGCACGAGATAACCCGGGGCGAATTTCTGCGCCGCTTTAATCAGCCCCGGGGGCTGGACCGGGGGCTCATCCAGGCCCAGCTGGCCCGGCGGGTTGCCGACCGCTGGGTGGGCTTTGCCCTGAGCGAAGACCTTCAGCGGGCCTTCGGCAACCGGAACCTGTCCGCCGGCCGGGTCCAGACCCCGGGGCTGGGCTGGCTCATCGCCCGGGAAGAAGCCAGGCGGCAGAAAATTTTCCAGGTTCGGGCCTTCGTCGGCGGCCGGCCGGTGGACTTTTTCACCCCGGACCGCCGCCTGGCCCTGACCCTGCGCCGGGCGGGTCCACCACCAGAGCTTGCGGTTAGCCGCTCGGATATCCGGGAAGAGCCGGTCGGGCCGCCCCCGCCTTACCAGACCAGCGACCTGCTCAAAGATGCCTGGGACCTTCTGCGGCTGGACAGCACGGCGATGCGCCTGGCCCAGGAGCTTTTCGAGGAAGGCCTTATCACCTACCACCGGACCGATTCTTACCACGTATCCAAGGTATCCAAGACCGGGCGGAACCTGGCCCGGGAGCTCCTTTCGCGGCTGGGGGCCGCCGACCTTTTTGAGGGCCGAAGCTGGGGGCCGGTAGGCACCCACGAGTGCATTCGGCCCACCCGGCCCCTCCTCCCCGACGACCTGGTCGAGCTGGCCCTTCTCCGGGAGCGGCCCGAGCCTGCCCAAGACCAGCTCCGCCTTTACGATTTAATTGTCCGAAGGTTCCTGGCCTCACAGGCCAGGCCGGCCGTGGTTAAGGCGGCCGCCGTCTCGGCCGAGCTGGTGGGAACCGGCCTTAAAGCGGCCTTCCGTCAGCCGGTCGAACTGGTGGCGCCCGGCTACACCCGGTTTTTCAATAACCTGACCGTTTTCGACCTGCCCGACGGCACCTGGGAGCCTGAGCGCCTCGAAGTCCAGGCCGTTCCCCGGGAGCCACCCTTTAACTTTGCCACCCTGGTCGACGCGATGAAGACCCGGGGCCTCGGCCGACCGTCGACTTATGCGGTCATTATCTAGACCCTGTTCGAGCGGGGCTACGCCCTCAACGCCAGGGGCAACCTCATTCCCACCCGCCACGGCCGGACCGTTTACAGCTGCCTGGTCTCGAAATACAGGGAGCTTATATCCGAAGAATTTACCCGGGAGCTGGAGCAGGCGATGGAGCTGATCGAAACGGGCCGCAAAAACTACCAGGAATTTCTGGCCGAGCTTTACACCCGGGTCTTCCGGAAGCTTGCCCCGGCCGGCCCCGAATCCCGTTGAGGTCTAAAGATTTCGCGAGTATGGGTCGAGCCAGTCCCGCAGGCCGTCCCCGAAGAGGTTGATGGCCAGGGTCGTCATAAAAATCGCCAGCCCCGGGAAGGTGGGAAGCCACCACTTGTCAAACATAAACTGCCGGGCGTCCGCAAGCATGCTCCCCCAGGTGGGGGTCGGCGGGGGCGTGCCCAGGCCCAGGAAGCTCAAAAAGGCCTCGGTGATGATAAAGCGGGCCACCTGCACCGTGCTCAGCACGATGATGGGGTTGATGGTGTTGGGCAGGATGTGCCGCAGTAAGATGCGCGGGTCGGAGAAGCCCAGACAGCGGGCGGCCGTGACAAAGTCCAGCTCCCGGAGCCTGAAGACCTCGGCCCGAATCACCCGGGCGTAGATGGGCCAGGAAGCAATCCCCAGCACGATGATGACGTTCACGGCGATGTAGTTGGCGATAACCAGCCCGGGGCCCATCACCCCGATGAAGAGCAGGGCCAGCAGGATAAAGGGCACCGTAAGCTGAATGTTTATGACCGTCGAGACCACCGTATCCACCAGGCGCCCGACGTAGCCGGCCGTCAAACCGAGGGCCACCCCGATGGCCGCCGCCACCACCGTGGCCAGGAACCCCGCCGCCAGGGATACCCGGGCCCCGAAGATGAGCCGGCTCAGGTTGTCCCGGCCCACCTGGTCGGTCCCCAGGGGGTGCTCCCAGCTCCCCCCCTGCTCCCAGACCGGCGGCCTGAGCCGGTTCACCAGCTCCCCCTCGTAAGGGCTGTAAGGGGCGATAAAGTCGGCAAAGACGGCCACAAAGACCAACCCAACCAGAAACACCCCGCTCAGCGTGGCGGTCCGGAGCTGCCAGAGCCGCCGCAACCCCTTCCGCCAGCCCGGCACAGGCCGCCGCCCCGGGATGGCCGGGGCCCGGGCCGCCGATACGCCGTCGGACGGGGGGTGGGTCATCTCAGCCTGATCCTCGGGTCAAGGACGGCCACGACCAAATCCACCAGAAAGTTCACCCCGGCGATGATGAGGGCCAGGGTAATAACCGCGGCCTGCATTACCGGGATATCCGACCGGTAAATGGCGTTAATGAGCAACAGCGCAACCCCCGGCCAGGCGAAGACCGTCTCGGTGATGACGGCCCCACCCATCAACTGGCCGAACTGCAGGCCGAGGACGGTGACCACCGGGATCATGGTGTTGCGCAGGGCATGGCCCATCACCACCGCCCACTCGGTCAGGCCCTTGGCCCGGGCCGTCCGGATGTAGTCCTGGGAAAGGACATCCAGCATCCCCGACCTCACCAGCCGCATGGCCACCGGGGCGGTAAAGACCCCCAGGCAGAAGCCGGGCAGAATCAGGTGCTGGGGGGTGCCGTACCCCGAGGCCGGAAGCCAGCGCAGGTGGACCGAGAAGAGCAGGATGAGCATCAGCCCCAGCCAGTAGATGGGCATGGCCTGGCCGGCCACGGCGACGACGGTGGCAATGTTATCTATCAGCGAGTAGCGCCAGTAGGCCGAGAGGATCCCCACCGGGATGGCGATTAAAATCGCCACCCCCATCCCGGCCGCCGTCAGCTGCAGGGTAGCCGGCAGCCGCTCAAGGACCAGGTCAAGGGCCGGCTTTTTAAAGAGATAAGACTCGCCGAAGTTCCCCACCACCGCCCCCCGGGCGAAGTCCAGGTACTGGACTAAGATAGGCCGGTCGAATCCATACTGGCGGCGCAGGAGCTGGCGGGTCTCCTCCGGGGTCTCCGGGGGCACCAGGGCGTTTATCGGGTCGCCGATGACGAAGTTGACCACGAAGACGATAATCGATATGCCCCAGACGGCCACGGCCAGCTGGATAACCTGCCGGGCAAGGTAGGCGGTCATCGGGTCAGCCCCGGCCGGTTGCTAGGCCGGCTTGGCGTTGTAGAATTTGTCGATTTCGTCGGGGTCGGGCATCCAGTTCACGGCCGTGCTCACCGCCCAGAGCTGGTGAAAACCCCACATAAAGATGACGGGGGCCTCGTCCCGGATGATCTGCTGGGCCCGGGAGTAAAGCCGCTTGCGGGTCTCCTCATCCAGGGTCGAGCGGGCCTCAAGCAACAGCCGGTCCAGCTCCGGGTTCTCGTAGTAGCTGAAGGGGCTCGACGAATGGAGCATGTCCCAGAGGATGCCGTCGGCGTCGAAGACCGAATAATAGCCCCAGGACCACTCGTACATGGGGCCGCCCTTCCCCTGGGAAACCATATCGGTGAAGGCCCGGGACTCGTGGACCTGGAACTTGGTCCGGATGCCCACTTTTTCTAAGTCCCGCTGCATCGCCTCGAAGACCAGCCGGGCATTGGGCAGAAGGGAGGCATTGGTTCGGTTGAAGGTCACCTCAAAGCCCTGGGGGTAGCCGGCCTGGGCGAGCAGGAATCTGGCCTTGTCGGGGTCGTACTCGTGGGGCTTGATGGCCGGGTCGTACCCGAAGGCCATGGGGTTAACCAGGGCCGGGGTGCGGTCCCCCCCGGGCTGAAGGTTCTTGATATAGCTTTCGATGTTGACGGCGTGGTTGGCGGCGTGCCGGACCCGCACGTCCATAAAGGGGCTGGGCACCGTCCGCCCCTTAGAATCGAGGCCCACAAAGCCCGTGCGCAGAATCCGCTGGCTCACCACCCTGGCCCGGCCGGAGTTGTTGATGGTGTTCACCTGGTCGGTGGGGACGGCCCGCATCACGTCGATGTTGCCGTTTAGAAGCTCGGCGATCTGGGTGGTCACTTCGGGGATGACCACGTACTTAAAGTACTTAAAGGCGGGCTTGGGCCCCCAGTAGTTGTCGTTGCGCTCCACCAGGATATAACGGTCCCGCTTCCACTCGACGAATTTATAAGGCCCCGTCCCGATGGGGTTTTCGGCAAACCAGGCATCCCCCCTGGCCTTTATCACCTTCTCGGGGACCATCTGGAAGTTCTGCAGCCGCTCGACAAAGATGGGATACGGCGACTTGGTGTGGACCCGAACCTTGTAAGGGTCGACGATTTCGACCCCGGCGATCTGCTCGTGGTTTCCCCGCTGGGGGCTTTTCTGCTCGGGGTTGGTTATCCTTTCCCAGTTGAACTTCACCGTCTCGGCCGTGAAGGGGTCGCCGTTGTGGAAGGTCACGTCCTTCCGGAGTTCCAGCTCCCAGGTGGTGGGGCTTATCGGCTTCCACGAGGTCGCCAGGTGGGGGCCGATGCGCAGGGTCCGGTTATCCCGGACGCCCAGGTTGTCAAAGACGTGGTAGTGAAAGATGATGCCGAACCGGAGAAAGTGCATGTGGGGGTCCAGGTTGGGCAGGTCGCTCCCGAAGGCCACACTGATGGTATCCTTGGCGGGCCGTTGGGGCGCCTGGGGTTGGGTTGGGGCGGCGGGCTGGGGCGAACAGGCGCCGACGATGGGGGCGGCCGCTGCCCCGCCCGAGACCAGCACCGCCTTTAGAAAATCCCGCCGGCTTATCAGGCCCTTTTTGTAAAACCAGTGCCAGCGGTCGGCCACCTCATAGGCCAGCTCCAGGGAATCCTTTTCGGCCATCGCCCTCCTCCGTCTCGGAAAATTGAGACCCCGGTCGATTAAATCGGCTTATTATAACCGCCGCAACGAACCGGGGACAATTAGGGGTTGGGGGACGGGCAGGGGCGCACGGCCGTGCGCCCTCATTACCAGGCTACGTCGGGCATAACTAGAGAGCTCTGCCGGTCTCGGCCCAGAGCCGGTAGAAGTGGTTCACCGGGCCCTTCCCGTGGCCCAGGGGGAAGGCGTGGCGGAGGGCCTCGGTGAGGTACTCCTTGGCCCGGGCCACCGCCTCGGGTACGGGGTAGCCGGCCGCCAGGCCGGCGGCGATGGCCGAAGCGAAGGTGCAGCCGGTGCCGTGGGTGGAGGTGGTGTTTATTCGGGGGCCGTGCAACTCCCGAAACTCCTGCCCGTCGTATAAGACGTCGATGGCCCGGCCCTCCCCGTGGCCCCCCTTCACCACCACGTAGCGGGGCCCCAGGGCCCGGATCCTTTCGGCCGCCCGGCGCATCCCCTCCAGGCCCACAACCTTCTCCCCCAGCAGGGCCTCGGCCTCCGGAATATTCGGGGTCACCACCGTGGCCAGGGGAAACAGCAGGTCCCGCAGGGCCGCAACCGCATCCGGCCGAAGGAGGGGGTCGCCGCTTTTGGCCACCATCACCGGGTCCACCACCACATTTTGAAGGTTATACTCCCGGACCTTGTCGGCCACCACCCGGATGATCTCGGCGTTGGCCAGCATCCCCGTCTTGACGGCGTCGGTGCCGATGTCCGCCAGCACGGCGTCGATCTGGGCGGCCACCATTTCCGGCGGAAGCTCGAAGACGGCGGTGACCCGCAGGGTATTCTGGGCCGTGATGGCGGTGATGGCGGTGGTAGCGTAGGCCCCCAGGGCCGAAATGGTCTTTAAATCAGCCTGAATGCCGGCCCCGGCCCCCGAATCGGAACCGGCGATGACCAGAACCCGCGGCGGCGTTCGCATCTCTATACCTCCCCACTAAAATTCGGCGCCGAACACCGGGCTTCGGCGTTCGGCGCCCCATTATGCCTGCGCCCTTCCTACGCCGGCATTACCCGGTTCAGGTTCGGCGGTCGGCGGTGGCGACCCCCAACCCAGGGGCCAAACCGCCCTCTCAGCCCGGTTAGCCCCGAGCTCCCGCGGCGAAGCCGAAAGGTTTTAGTCGGCCTTGACCGGCTCCCGCGCCCCGGCCAGGGCGGCGATGGTCTCCCGCATGAAGGCCGGCAGGTCGGCGGGGAACCGGGAGGTTATGATGTTGCCGTCCCGGACGACCTCCCTGTCGACGTAGTTGGCCCCGGCGTTAATCAGGTCGTCCTTTATCGAGAAGAAGCCGGTAACCGTCCGGCCCCGAAGCACCCCGGCCGAAGCCAGCATCCAGCCGGCGTGGCAGATGGCCGCCACCACCTTGCCCTCCTCCACCGCCTCCCGCACCAGCCTCACCATGGCCGGGTGGCGCCGCATGTGGTCCGGCGCATACCCGCCGGGGATGATAACGGCGTCGAACTGGGCGGCGCTCACCTTATCGGCCGAGGTGTCGGCCCTGGCCGGGAAGCCGTGCTTGCTCTGGTAGGTCTCGGCGCCCGAGCCCACCACGACTACCTCCGCCCCGGCCTCCTTCAGGCGGTAATAGGGGTACCAGAACTCCAGGTCTTCGTAAAGGTTCTCGACCAGAAGGGCAACCCGCTTACCCTGAAGCTCGGCCATGGCGGCACCTCCTCGTTCAAGGGTCTTCCACGATATTTTACCACCGGGGCCGTTTAGCGGAGCAGGCCGAGGGCCACCAGCCAGTATTTGACCAGAAACACTCCCGCCCCGATGAGGAGGGCGGCCGCCGCCGAATGCACATACGGCACCACCGCCCGGACGAACCGGGCTGCTACGGCCTGAAAGAGGGAGGCGGCCACGATGACGGCGCTCAGCACCAGGCCCATACCCAGGGCGTAGGCCAGAAACCTGGCCGCCGCCTCGAAAAGGCTTCCGGCCGCAAGGGCCGACCCCACCACCACCAGAAAGACGGGCAGGGTGCAGGCCAGGGAGGCCACCCCGTAGCCGACCCCGAAGAGGAAGGGCGAAAGCAGGCCGCCCCCAAGGGACCCGTAGCCGGCGGCCCGGCCGGCCGCCGCAATCCCGAATCCTTCCCCCCGCAGGGCAAGCCAGCTTCCCAGGGCCGTAAAAATAAGGCCCATCGCCAGCCCGGCCACCGGGAAAAGACCCACCAGCGCCCGGCCGCCGGCCCCGAGCACGAGGCCCACCCCGGTGAAGAGGAAGATAAACCCGGCGGTGGTCAGCCCGCTCAGCAGCAGGGCCCGGCCGACCCGGCGGGCCGCCGACGGCCCGTCCTGCCCCAGGTAGTAAGTCACCAGGGCGGGCAAAAGGACGACCCCGCAGGGGTTGACGGCGCCCACCATCCCGGCCCCGAAGGCGTAACCCAGGGCAAGGAGGGAGACGACCCCGGCCAGGTTGCCCTGGACGGCGTAAATGGACTCGGTGGCCCCGGCGAGGAGGAGGCCGAGGCCCACCCCGGCCAGGACGACCAGGACCCGGCCCGGGTGCAGCCGGTTGCGTTGGGCGGTGGCCTCCGGAAGGGACATAGGACCCAACCCAAGTTTACAACAAACGTGGATAAGTGGGCTGAACGGCCCCATGCCGCCGGCTAGAATCCTGGGGGAGGAGGCCTTGACGCAACCCTTGCCTCCGGAGCCGACCACCCCCCGGCCCGGTCCGAGGCCGGGCCAGGTGTTTCCGCCGGCCCTTGTTGGATTTTTAACCGCCGGCCTGATTTTGCTGCTGGTATTCGGGCCGCCGGCGGCCCGGGCCCAGACGACCCGCTGGGTGGCCACCGATTGCGCCGGCGTTCCTTCCCCCTGTTACACGACCATTCAGGAGGCGGTTAACGCCGCCGTCGGGGGCGACATTATCAGGATTCTGCCCGGAACCTACGGCCAGGTCAACAACCTCGGGGGCACCTCCCAGGTAGTTTATGTTAATAAGCCCCTGACCCTTGAGGGCGCCGACCCCTCAAATCCTCCCACCATCGCCCCCGCCACCCCGGCCCGGGCGATTTTTATAGCCGGGGCCGCCGTGACCCTGCGGAATCTAAAAATCGCCCTGGGGGATGCCGCCCCGTTCGGGGGGCAGGGGGGCGGCCTTTACGCCACCGGCGCCCAGCTCACCATTGAGGACTGCGAATTCGCCGCCAACCGGGGAAACAGCTCCGGCCAGGGCCAGGGCGGCGGGGCGTTTATCGTAAATTCCACGGTCGCCCTTCGGGGCGCCAAGTTCGTGGCCAACCTGGGGGGCGACGGGGCCGGGGACGGGGGCGGCCTTTACTTGAGCAACTCGACGGCCACTATCGGGGCCTCGGCCCGGGGGCCGACCATCTTTCAGGGCAACCGGGCGGCCCGAAGTGGGTCGGGCCGGGGCGGGGGGGTCTTCGCCGCCGGCGGCTCCCTCACCCTGGGCGATACCGAGGTCCGGGCCAACATCGCCAGCGAGGGCTCGACCGGGCAGGGCGGGGGCCTCTACGCCGAAGGCGCCGGCCTCACCCTCGGCTCAGGGACCCTTTTCGCCGGGAACACGGCCAGCCAGGCCGCCGGGGGCGACGGGGGCGGGGCCTTCGTCTCGGGGGGTCAGGTGAACATCGGGCCGGCGGTCTTCCAGGACAACGTGGCCGCTTCGGGCCCGGGCCGGGGCGGCGGCCTGTATCTCGGCCGGGTATCCGGCTCCGTCTCGGGAACCAGGTTTGCGGCAAACCTGGCCAGCGTCGCGGCCGAGGGCCGGGGCGGGGGCGCCTACGTCGACGGCGGCTCGGTGACCCTGACCGGAACGGCCTTTACCGGCAATATCGGCAGCCGGGTGGGCGAGGCCGGCTACGGCGGCGGCCTCTTTCTGACCGGGGTCGGGGCCGCCGTGAGCGGGGGAAGCTTTACGGCCAATTTCGCCGCCCGGGCCGGTCCCGGCTACGGCGGCGGAATCGCCGCCCAGGCCGCGGCCGCCCGGCTTACCGGAATCGAGGTGAGGTCCAACACGGCCACCGACGCCCAGAAGGCCACCGGCCAGGGGGGCGGCATCTGGGCCTCCGGTTCAAGCCTCACCATCCTCCAGGCCACGGTGGCCCAGAACACCGCCAGCGTGTGGGGCATCGGCGCCGGGGGCGGCCTGGCCTTCACGGCCGGCAGCGACGGCCTCGTCTCGGCCAGCAAGGTGGGGGGAAGCGGGGTGGACGGAAACGTCGCCTCGGCCGCCCCGGACCAGGTCGGCCTGGGCGGGGGCTTCTGGGTCGAGGCGAGCTCCACGAAAATCGTCGGCAACCTGGTCGTTAATAACCTGGCCGCCAGCCAGGGCGGCTCCGCCGGGTACGGCGGGGGCGTTTATCTCATTCATAGCCCGGCGGAGGTCCGGCAGAACAGCATCACCGGCAACAACGCCTCCCCCGGGGTCGGGCAGGGCGGGGGAATCTACGCCGTCGACAGCCCGGCCCTGATTGAGGCCAACCTGCTCCAGGCCAACTTCGCCGCCCAGGGGGGCGGCTTCGTGCTGACCACCCAGTCCCTTGCGGGCCAGGGCCTCCAGGCCTTCCAGGCCGCCGGGGGCATCCGCCTCCTGCGCAACCGCATCTTCAGCAACCTGGCGACCGGGTCCGGGGGGATGACGGCCATTGGGGGCGGGGGCGTCATCGACCGGACTTCGGATTTTAAACTCATAAACAATATCTTCGCCCAGAACACCGTCGCCGGCGGCGGAAACGGCATCGCCCTCTGGCTGGCCGGAACCTCGGCGGTGCCCACCTCGGGCAACGTTTACTTTAACACCTTAGCCGACCACCCGCCCCCGGCCGGAACCTCCGTGCCGGGGGCGGTTTTTCTTTCGGACAACGCCCGAAATTTAAATTTCGTCGACAATATCTGGTCGGAGCGGCCCGGTTTTGAGGGAAGCTACGGGGTTGTGGCCGGGGGGGCTGGGGTTCAGGCGGCCCTAAATTACACCCTCTGGAACGGCTTCTCGGGCCGGCGCGTCTCCGGCCCGGGCATCACCACCGCCAACGACTTTACCGGCGACCCCAAATTTATAAACCCCGGCGGCCTCGATTACCACATCCAGGCGGATTCGGCGGCCGTCAACAAGGGCGTCGACGTCGGGGTCAACGTCGATATTGACGGCGACCCCCGGCCCTGGGGCGGGGGCTTCGACCTGGGGGCCGATGAGTTCCTCCAGGTTGCGGCCCGCCTCTTTCTACCCGTCGTCCGGAGCGGGGCCCCTTAGCCTTCGGGCTCGGCCGTCGGACGGCGGGCCTGCTCCGTAAGGGACCGCAGGGCCTTAACCTCCCGCCGCAGCTCCCGGACGGCCCGGCCCAGGTAAAGCAGATACCCGAAGCTCAAAAGCCACAGGACCGAGTAGCCGGCAAACAGGTAAACGGTGTTATCGGTCATTCGCCCAGCCTCTGCCGGATAAGCTGAAGGTCGTCCCGCACTTCTTCGACCATCACCCGGTGGACCAGCAGGTAAACGTAGAGCAAGGTCATGGCCCCCAGGCCCAGGAAGAGGGCCGCCAGCATCGGCGGCTCCAGGGCGGGACCCTCGGCCCGGACCACCACCGGCTCGGGGTGGAGGGTGCGCCACCAGACCACCGACATGTGGATGATGGGCACGTCCACGAAGCCGATAATCCCCAGGATGGCCGCGTAGCGGGCCGCCCGGTTGGGGTCCGGGACGTAGGCCCTCACCGCCAGGTAGGCCAGGTAAATAAACCAGAGGATGAGGGTCGTCGTCAGCCGGGCGTCCCAGGTCCACCAGGTCCCCCAGATGGGCCGGGCCCAGATGGAGCCGGTGACGATGGTGAGGGTCGTGAACACCACCCCGATCTCGGCCGAGGCCCGGCCCAGCCGGTCCCAGAAGGCCGAACGCCGCCACAAATAGGCGATGCTGGCCACAAAGACGACGAAGAAGGCCAGGTAGGCCATCCAGGCCGAGGGGACGTGGAAATAAAAGATCCGCTGGACCGGCCCCTGAATCCGCTCGGTGGGGGCGTAAACCAGGGCCCCGTACAGGGCGGCCATGAGGCTCAGGCCCGTAAGGATACCCAGCAGGTCAAGCCACTCAAATTTTCGCCGTGCTGGCACCATCGGAGGCCCCCTTTAAAGCTAATCTTCCACCACCAGCTCAAACACCAGGTAAGAGATGCCGACGAAAAGGGCGTCGAACCCGATAAGCAGTTGAAGCCACGGCAACGTAAGCTCCCAGGGGTCGCCGGCGACGACGGCCGTGGTGGCCTTTACGGTGGCGATGATGACGGGCACCGAGATGGGGAAAAGCAGGATGGGCAAAAGCCCTTCCCGGGCGCGGGTGTGGGCCGCCAGGGCCGAAAAGAGGGCCCCCACCGAGGCGAACCCGAGGCTACCCAGCAGGGCCACCAGCCCCAGGGGCAGAAGGGGCAGGTTAAGGCCGAAAAGGGCGATAAAGGCCGGGACCGCCGCCGCCTCCACCACCAGCATCAAAATGAGGGCGCTTAAAAGCTTTCCCAGGTAAATGGCGCCCCGGTCGACCGGGCATAGAAGGAGCCCTTCCAGGACCCCCCGGTCCCGCTCGGCCCCAAAGACCCGGCCCAGGGTCAGGACGGCCGCAAAAATAAAGGTGACCCAGAGGACTCCGGGGGCCAGCACCTGCAGGTTTTCGGCCCGCAGTTCGAAGGCAAAGTTAAAAACCACCAGAACCAGCAGGGTGAAAACCAGGGTCGAGTAAGCCACATCCCGGGACCGCAACTCGATGAGGAGGTCCTTGGCCACCAGGGCGAGCAGCCGGTCAAACCCGAGCATGGGCTTCCCCCCGGACAAGGGCGTCGGCGGCGAGGTCGGCCGCCGGCCCGTTAAACACCAGCCTTCCGGCCGAAAGCACCAGGGCCCGGTCGGCCCAGCCCCGCTCCAGCTCGAAGGCGTGGCTGCTGAAAAGGACGGTCCGGCCCCGGGCCCGCAGCTCCCCCAGCAGGCCGGCGAACCGGCGCCGGCCGTCGGCGTCCAGCCCCGTGGTCGGCTCGTCCAGAAGGAGGACCGGCGGGTCGTGGAGGAGGGCCCGGGCCAGGGCCGCCCGCTGCTGGAAGCCCCGGGAGAGGGCCCGGACCCGGGTATCCAGCCGGTCCTCAAGGCCCAGGAGTTCGGCCACCTCCCGGACCCGGCGGTCCGGGTCGGCCACCCGGTACATCCGGCCGTAGAACCGCAGGTTCTCGACGACCGTCAGCTCCTCGTATAGGTAAGTTTGGTGGCCCAGAAACCCGACAATTCCCCGCACCCGCCGGCCCTGCCGCCGCAGGTCGTAGCCGCCCACCTCCACCACCCCCCGGTCCGGCCGGACCAGGGTCGCCAGGACCTTAAGGAGGGTCGTCTTGCCCGAGCCGTTGGGCCCCAGCAGGACGCAGACCTGGCCGGGGCCGATTTCGAAGCTTACTTCCCGGAGGGCGGGGGTGAGGCCGTAGCGCTTTTCGAGGCCCTCGACCCGGATGGCCGCCTTCACCCCGGCCCCTCCCCGGCGGTAAGCCTGCGGGTCAGGGTTAAAAGCTCGGCCTTAAGGGCCGACCGGCGCTCGGCGTACTCCGCCGCCCCGACCTCCCCCCGCTCGTACCGGTCGTCCAGGTCGGCGATGGCCGCAATCAGCTCCGCCCGGCGCCTGGCCAGCCCCTCCGCCGACCCGGCCGGCGGCCGACCCCGGACCCGGCGCCGCCACCAGACCAGGCCCAGGATGCCCAGCCCCAACCCCACCCCGCCCACAACCAGCAGCGGCAGGGTTCGGTTGGCCGCAAGCCGGGGAAGCAGTCCGGCCTCGGGCAGGCCCGTAAGGTCAAAGCCGAGCGGCCCGCCCCCGGGCAGGCCGGTGGCCACGTAAAGGTTGAAGGTCTGCTTCCGGGCCTGGGTCGGGATTTCCACCTGGCCGTGGGGTGCAAGCCCGCCCCCTTCCGCCCCCAGGGAGCCCGCCGGAACCAGGACCAGCAGCCGCTCCACCGGGAAGGCGGGGGTAAGGCCCACGGACAGCCGGCCCCCGGCGTAGGGAAGCAAATAGGCAAAGGCCAGGTCCAAGTCCCCGGGGGGCAGGGCCGTGGCCACCCCGTAGCCCCGGGGGGTCCGGACCAGGTCCTCGGTCCGGGGCCCGCTGTGGATGACGATATTCCGGGCGTCGGCGGGGATGGGCAGGGGGATAAAGCCCACGTCCATCCCCATCGGCCGGGAAACATAAGTCCGGTCGCCCCGGTTCGAGAAGGTTACCAGGCTGAAGACCACAACCTGATTTTCGTCGGGGTTGACGTCGGCCACCGCAAAGCTCAGCTGTGGGATGGCCACCTTCTCGGCCGAATCGGTAGCCTCGTAAATCGTAATATCTGCCCGCTGGAGCGGGTCCACGTTAACAAAGCTGACCTGGCGGCCGAAATATGAGGCCCCCTGGTACCAGACCCACGGCACGTAGGAGTAGCCCGGGTCGGCCTTGAGGCCCCGGAAGGCGAAGTTTCCCGCGGCGTCGGCCTGGGTGGTGAGGGTGTCGACGACTTGGTCGTTAAGAAAGACCGTCAGCCGGACCTCAAGGCCCGCCGGCACCGACGCCCCGGGGGTTCCGTTCCGAAGCTGGCCCACCACCCCGTAATCGGGCGGCTGGGCCCGAACCGACGTGGGCAGAAGGAGGCTCAGGGCCAAAACCAGCAGGGGGATAACCGGCCGAAGCATTATCCCGTAAGGGGCGAAAGGTTCAGGGCCTGGCCGCAGTGGGGGCAGAAGCGAAAATCCTCCGCCAGGGGCCGGCCGCAGTCGGGGCACCGCCGGCGGGCGAGGGCCACCTCCCGCTCGAGCAGTTTTTCCAGGGACTCGGCATCGGTGCCCAGGGCCTGGTCGACGGCCTTCAGGGCGGCCAGGGCCCGCCGGCGGTAGCGGGCCCGCAAAGCCTCGTATTCTTTCTCGTCGATTTTGCCCAGCCGGTAATCCTCTTCCAGGTCCCGCAGGGCGCCCAAGGCCAGCTCCCGCCGCTCGAGGAGCTCCCGAATCCGGTCGGCCTCGGCCGGGTTCTCCGGTCGGGGCAGCCGGGTCGGGGGCCGGACTAAGGGCCAAGCGGCGAAAAGCAGAACCCCAACCCCGAGCAGAACGGCCACAACGGCGCCCGGTTCAGACATCCCTTACCGCCTGCTCCAGCTCGGGGGCGTAGCGGCCCTCGTCGGCGGGGTCGAGGGCCGGCTCGGCCTCGGGTCGGGTGCGCCGCCAGGCCCGGACCGCCCCGAAGATAATGCCCAGGCCCAGGATAATCCCCACGGCCGGCCCGACCCAGGCTAGCAGGCCGAACCCCTGCCGGGGCGGCTCCAGCAGAACCCCCTCGCCGTAGCGCTCCACGAAGTAGTTTATTATCTGCTCCTCGGTCCAGCCCTCGGCCAGCTTCTGCCGGATGATGGTCCGCATCTGGACGGCCAAGTCCGAGGGCGAATCGGCCACCGATATCGTCTGACAGACGGGGCACTGAAGCTTCTTGGCGATGGCCCGGGCCCGGTCGTCCAGGTCGTCGGCCAGGGCCCGGGCGGGGACAAAAAGGCCAAGCCCCAGCAGAATCAGGCCGAAAATGACCCCGAGCCTAGCCCCCACCGGCCACCACCCCCCGGGCCGGAACGGCCGCCGGCACCGCCCGCGTCTGCCTGGCCGGCCAGGCCGCCAGCACCCCGCCCAGGAGGGCCACCCCCGCCCCGACCCAGACGAAGGGCACCAGCGGGTTAACGAACACGTGGATGGTCGCCGAGCCGTCGGCCGCCCAGCCCGTCAGAAAGACGTAGAGGTCCTCAAGCCAGGGGGCCACGGTGACGATCTCGATGTGGCTGGCCGGCGTCTGCTCCCAGTTCCGGTAAAACTTTCGGTAAGGCAGAAGCTCCCGTTCAAAGGGCTCTACCAGGGTGATAAGGGCCCCGACGTTTCTCACCCCCGGGTCCGTCCACTCGCCCAGCCGCTCAAACCGCAGGGTATACCGGCCCAGGCTGAAGGTTTCCCCCGGCCGGACCGTAAACTCCCGCTCCAGCTTGAAAAAGTTCGACCCGATGACCCCGACGGCCATCACCAGAATGCCTAGGTGGACGACGTACCCCCCGTAGCGGCGCCGGTTCCGGCCGATAACCCCGAAGAGGGCCGGGATAACCCCCTCGCCCACGGCCCGGCGCCGGACCCGCACCGCCCGGTAGAACTCCAAAAAGACCGTTCCGGCAACGAAGACCACGGCCCAGAAGCCCAAGAGGGCCTCGGCAAGCCGGATGCCCACCGCAAAGAGGAGTCCGACCACCGCCAGGCCGGCCAGGGCCGGTCCCAGCAGGTCCCGCAGAAGGGCCGCCGGGCTGGTCCGCCGCCAGCCCAGAAGGGGCCCAACCCCCATCAGCAGGAGCAGGCCCAGCAGGAGGGGGCCGTTCACCTGGTTGTAAAAGGGCGGCCCGACGGTGAGCTTTTCCCCCCGGACCGCCTCCGAAAGGAGGGGGAAGACGGTCCCCCACAGGGTTGCAAAGGCAATCCCTACCAGGAGCAGGTTATTAAGGAGAAAGGCGGCCTCCCGGGAGAGTAAGGATTCAAAATCCCCCTGGGTCCGCAGGACCGGCAGCCGGTAGAGGATGAGGGCCGCCGAGGCGGCCAGGGATATCCCCAGGAAGGTAAAGAAGGCCGGGCCGACGGACGACTGGGCGAAGGAGTGGACCGAGGTGAGGACGCCGCTCCGGACGACGAAGGTGCCGAAGATGCTCAGGTTGAAGGCGGCCATGACCAGGCCGAAATTCCAGAGCCTGAGCAGGCCCCGGCGCTCCTGCACCATCAGGGAATGGATAAAGGCCGTTCCCACCAACCAGGGGAGCAAGGCGACGTTTTCGACGGGGTCCCAGCCCCAGTAGCCGCCCCAGCCCAGGACGTGGTAGGCCCACCACCCCCCGGCCACCAGCCCCGCCCCCTGAATGAGCCAGGCGAGCATGGCCCAGGCCCGGGTCACCGGCAGCCAGTCCCGGTCGAGCCGCCCGGTAATGAGGGCGGCGGCCGCAAAGGCGAAGGGAATCGACCAGCTCACGTACCCTGAAAGGAGTAAGGGCGGGTGGACCAGCATGCCCGGGTCCTGAAGGAGGGGGTTGAGGCCCCGGCCGTTGGGCAGAATTACCGGCAGTTTTTCAAAGGGATTGGTCAAAAAGTTAATGACCAGCAGAAAGAAAATCTGAATACCGCTCAGGACGGCGATAACCCAGGGGATCAGCCGGGCCTCGGCGTAAAAGTGGAGCCAGACGGCCAGGGCCGCAAGGACCGAGAGCATCCAGGCCCAGAAGAGCAAGGACCCTGCCTGCCCGCCCCAGAGGGCGGTGAAAACGAAGATTCGGGGCATCTCCAGGCTGGAATTTTCGGCCACGTAGCGGATGGAAAAATCGTGGGTTAAGAGGGCGGTGAGCAGGGCGGCGACGGCCCCGGTCAGGAGGACGGCCACCCCGAGCAGGCCGTTCCGGGCGCTGGTCAGGGCCCCGTCCCAGCGTCGGCCGGCGACGGCCGCCACCAGGTTGTACCCGGCAAGGCCGAGGGCAAAGAGGAGGGCCAGACGGCCAAATTCAGCCATATTGCTCAGTTCTGCTGGGGTTGACCCGGAAGGCCGCCTTCAAACCTCGAGGGGCATTTGGCCAGGAGGGTTTTGGCCTGGAAGGTCCCGTCCCTGAAGTCCCCCTCCACCACGACCTGGATGCCGGGCGCAAAGATATCAGGGACTACCCCCCGGTAGACCACCGGTATCCGGGCGCCCTCTTCTTCGATAACGAACCTGAGGCCGCCCCCGGCCGACCGCTCAACGGTGCCGTCCACCACCCAACCGGCCACCCGGACCCGGTCGACACCGCCGGCGGCCTGAGCCCGGGCCAGAAGCTCCGGCACCGTAAGATAGTAAGCCACGGCGGAGCCCAGGTTAATATAAACCAGGTAGGCAACCGACAGCAGGATGACGGCCCCGACGGCCAGGAGTTTAAGGCTGGGGCCGAATCGGCCGGGCTCGGCTTCCTGCTCGGCCTCGGGCGGCAGCCCACGGACCGAACCGGCGGGCGCTTCCATACGGCTTTAAGGCTCCTACCTTACCTGAGCTATTATACCCGAAAGCGACTTCCCATCTCCTTCCGACCCCGGGGGTGACCGCCCACCCGTGGAATGGCCGACCGGAGCCGTAACTACCGGACGGCCCCGTCTCCCTCGGCGGTCGCCCGCAAAACTAAAAAATAACCATTTTTCAACCTTTCTTAAACCAAACCCGTTGGGTCGCGCCGATACGATGGGTCTTAGATAAACCGGAGGAGGCGACTAATGACCCAGGTAGGCCAGCGTTGGGAAATTTCGGCCGAATACTTCGAGAACTGCAACTGTGATGTCGTCTGCCCCTGCGAAGTCGGCCCCCAGGGACCGCTTCAGGCCCGGCCGGACCAGGGCTTCTGCAACGTTTACCTGGTATTTCACATCACCGAGGGCCGGTACGGCGGGGTCGGCCTGGCCGGCCTGAACGCGGTACTCGCTGTTCACGCCCCGGGTCCGATGGCTGAGGGGAATTGGTCGGTTGCGGCCTACCTGGATGCCCGGGCTTCGGCCGAACAGCAGGCGGCCCTGGGCGCCATCTTCTCGGGTGCAGCCGGTGGACCGCCGGCCGCCCTGGGTCCGCTGGTCGGCACCAACCTTGGGGCCAGGGTTGTTCCCATCGAGTATCACAACGAAGGCAAGAAGCGGACCGCCCGGATCGGGGGCATTCTGGACGCGGTAATCCAGGCCGTGCCCGGAGGCGCCGACCCGGACCGGGAAGTCGTCAAACAGAACGCCCACCCCCTCTTCCCCGAGCTCATCCAGGCGTACGGGGTCGTCAGCCGCTACGCCGACCACGGCATGCAGTGGGACAACACCGGCAAGTGCGCCGACTACGCCCCGTTCCGGTGGGCCGGACCGTGAACCCGGGCGCCGGGCACCGCCGCATTCGGAACGTAATACTGGCCCTGTTGCTCCTGCTGGCCGCGGCGGCCTGGGCCGTCATGGTCGGGCAGGGGTCGGACATGGGGGCCATATCTGCGGGTCCGGCCGTCTTCCTGGGCGCCTGGGTTACCATGATGGTGGCCATGATGTTTCCGTCGGCGGCCCCGATGGTCTTTACCTTTGCTAAGGTCCAGGCAGGCCGACAGCAGCGGGGCCAGTTTTTCGTGCCGACGTGGGTCTTCGTCGGCGGCTATCTGGCGGTCTGGACCGGTTTCGGGGCCCTGGCCCTCGGGGCTAACATCGGCCTGGAAGCGGCCGGCATCATGCTCATGGGAGGTGTCGTCGGCGGCGTCCTGCTGATAGGGGCCGGACTTTACCAGTTCTCGCCGCTGAAACACGCCTGTCTTTCAAAGTGCCGGACGCCCCTTGCGTTTATTCTGGGCTCCTGGCGGGAGGGCTATGCCGGGGCCTTCCGGATGGGGGTCGAACACGGCCTTTACTGCCTGGGCTGTTGCTGGCTGCTGTTCGTTATCCTTTTTCCCCTCGGATTAATGAACTTGGCGGCCATGGCCGCCGTCACCCTGCTCATCTTTGTCGAAAAGACCCTGCCGGCAGGTCCCTGGCTTGGCCGGGCGACCGGTCTGGGTTTGATCGGCTGGGGGTTATTAACCGTGCTCGCGGGCAACTACATGCCCGCGACGTAACTTGACCGAACCGGCCGATTACGGTATCCCGCTCGGTGTTGCCTGGTCATAAAAGGGAGGCCGGCCGGAAGTTTACTCCGGCCGGCCCCAGAACGGATGGCGGGCAGCTCAGGCCACCTGGGTGGCCGCCCGCTTTACGGCCTGAAGCTCGATTTCGATGTTCACCTGGTCGCCCACCAGCCAGCCGCCGGCCTCCAGGGGGACGTTCCAGGTGAGGCCGAAGTCCTTGCGGTTTATGGCGGTGCGGGCGCTGAATCCCCAGCGCAGGTTGCCCCAGGGGTCCTTGTTGCGCCCCTCATCGGTGACCTCCAGCTCCACCGGCCGGGTAACATCCTTGATTGTGAGGTCGCCCTTAACCCGGTAGACGTTGGGCCCGACCCGCTCGATGGCCGTGCTGCGGAAGATTATCGTCGGGAAGTTGGCGACGTCGAAGAAATCGGCCGACCGCAGGTGGTTGTCCCGGTTGGGCTCCCCGGTATCGATGCTGTCGACGTAGACTGTAAATTCAACTGAGGAACGCTCCGGGTGTTCCTCGTCGAGGTTGAAAGTGCCCTCGAACTTGCCGAACCGGCCCCGCACGCGGGAGATCATCATGTGACGAACGGAGAATTCAACGACGGAGTGGGCGGGGTCAATCTGCCAGCTCAACTGCGCTAACCTCCTGTGATTAGTGTAGTTACTAACTAACTATTAGCCTAGAACCGCCCCATTGTCAAGGGCGGCGCGAAGTGAGCCAGATGACCCTTAATTAACAGTGGGTCGGGCGCATGTTGACGGCTCCGTCCGGCTCAAGCTATACCCTTGGCGATGCCTGTTACATCGGTTTCCCCGGCCACTTATCCCCCGCGCCGGCGTCGATATCTGGCTCCTTCTGGCGAGCCGGGCCATCCGGATGTTCGCCTACGGTTCCCTTTCGGTCGTTCTCGGCCTTTACCTGCAGGCCCTCGGCTACACCGGGGCGGCCATCGGCCTGGTCTTTACTGCCGCCCTGGTCGCCGCTGCCCTTCTTAGCCTCGTCTTCAGCCCGGTGGCCGACCGCCTCGGTCGCCGGCACACTCTCGGCCTGACTGCCATGCTTATGGCCGTCGGCGGCCTGATCCTCGGCCTGGCCGATTCCCTCCCTGCTGGTGGCGGCGACCGTCATCGCCGTGGTCAGCCCGTCGGGCGGCGAAGTCGGCCTCTTCCTGCCCATCGAGCAGGCGGCCCCGGCCCAGGCCGCCGGCGATGCCGGGCGCACGCCCGCCTTCGCCCGCTACAACCTGGTTGGGTCCCTGGCCGCCACCGTTCCAACCTGCCTGGGTTTAGAGGGTCTGGCTGGCTACCGGCGTCTGGTCTGGGCTTACGCCGGGGCCGGGCTGCTTCTCCTCGGCCTCTTTCTCCGCCTCTGACCCGCAGTCGAGGCCCCGCCGACTCCCAGACGAGGCCGTCCCATCCTGGGCCTTCACCGGTCCAGCCGGACCGTGGCCAGCCTGTGCGGCCTGTTCGCCCCCGATGCCTTTGCCGGCGGGTTCGTCGCCCGGAGTTTCGTCGCCCGCTGGTTTCACCTCCGGTTCGGGGTCGACGCTGACCAGCTTGGGCCCCTCTTCTTCGGCACAAACCTCTGCTCGGCCGTCTCGTACCCGGTAGCCGCCCAGCTCGCCCGCCGCTCTGGCCTCCTTAACGCTATGGTCTTCACCCACCTGCCATACAACCTGCTCCATGGGGACATCAGGCCCCCGGAAGAGGTAAAATCCTAGCAGTCCTTCGCCGGAGGGTCAGGCATGTTCGGGTGGGACCGGGCGAAGCTTGCCGGGCTGATGGCCAGGGCCGGCATCCACCTGCTCCTGGTGAACAGCCGTCACAACCTCCGCTACCTCACCGGCTATTATTTTTACTTCTACGCGCGGACGGCCCGTTTCGGCAACTCCCAGTACCTTCCCATCCTCGGCCTGCCCCGGGACGACTTCGGCCGAGCCTTTTACATCGGCCGCCAGGGCGAAGAGGGCCAGCAAGCGGCCGAGGGCTTCTGGGTACCCGACCGGTACGCGGTCCCGGCCGGGACCGTTCCCGCCGCCGAGAAGGCCGCCGAAATTGCCGCCAAACGGGGCTACGGCCAGGCCACCATTGGGGTGGAGCTCGCTTTTCTGCCGGCCGACGCCTTTGAAGCCGTTCTGCAAAACATAGTCGTTTATTTCACCGACCATGTTCTGCTTCCTGCTTCAGCGACCCATGACTCGTAGACCGGACGGCGGCTTCGCCGCCCGTTCCGCCGCCAGAGGGGTCTCCACCAACTCGACATAATCTGTCAGACAGATTATGTCGAGTTGTCCCGGGG
>Ga0197143_1001180_pt1 | contig 22974 bp, 23 predicted proteins | sample GBS70_MetaG_FD_148603 | JGI IMG/M metagenome (GOLD analysis project Ga0197143, IMG submission 148603) | Sediment microbial communities from Great Boiling Springs, Gerlach, Nevada, United States - GBS 70_MetaG | ecosystem: Environmental > Aquatic > Thermal springs > Hot (42-90C) > Sediment...
GCAGCCCCCTGCGAGGCTGTTCATCCTCCCCGGCAGCAACACCGTGGACGACCTCGTCCGGGCGCTCAACGCGCTGGGAGTGACCCCGCGGGACCTCATCGCGATCCTCCAGGCGTTACGGGCGGCTGGGGCGCTACAGGCCGAATTGGAGATCATCTGATCCGAGGGGGAAGAGATGGAGGTTGGGGACGTTCTTGGGGTCACCGGGAGGGACGAGCGGGAGAAGCTCAAGCGGGCGACCCAGGAGTTCGAGGCGCTCTTCCTGGCCTACCTCCTCCGGGAGATGCGGGCGGACCTCGGCAAGGAAGGGATCCTCCCCATGGGGTTCGCTGAGGAGGTGTACCGTGACCTGCTCGACGGGGAGGTCGCCCGGGCCGTGGCCAAGGCCGGGGGGATCGGACTCTGGCGCTTGCTCTATGATCGGCTCGCGTCTGCACTGCCAAACGATGGGAGGAGAGGGTAAGAACCATGCTGGCGAACTGCCCGCGATGCGGCCGCCTGTTCGCAAGATCCGTGCAGGAGATCTGCCCATCCTGCGCGGCAGAAGAGGCCGAGGATTTCAAGGTGGTCAGCCGGTATCTCAGCGAGCACCCGGACCTCACCATCGCTGAGCTGGCCGAGGCTACGGGCGTCTCCGAGGAGCGCATCGTCCGTTTCCTGCGCGAAGGACGCCTGGTCCCCTCTCCCACCAGCAAGGGGATCGTCCTGACGTGTGAGCGGTGCGGCAAGCGGATCCCCTCGGGTCACCTCTGCGTGGAGTGCCGGGCGGTCCTGACGGGAGAGATCACGGAGCAACCCAGGCAGCGCAGGCCCAAGCTCTCCGAGGAACCCCTCACGGGGAAGGGGCGCCGGATGTACGCGGTGGACCTCTGGGAGCGGGAAAAGAAGGAGAAGGGGTCGGGGTGAGCAGCCCGAATAGACCGGATTAGAGTTGCAGCGGGTTCTGCCGATAACAGGTAGAGGTTTTGTTTCCAGACCGGAGCGGAGGGTGTGAGGATGAGGGTTTCGCCGTCGGGGATCTTGGGTGCGCTTGGCGCGCTGATCCGGGGGATCACCAGACCAGGGGAGGGAGCTCCTCGGGCGAAGTCGGCCGCTTCGCGCCCTCCTGGGCGGGACGAGGTGGTGATCTCCGATCAGGCGAAGCTTGTCGCCCAGCTGAGGGCGCGACTGAAGGAGATGCCGAACATCCGGGAAGAACGTGTGCAGGAGATCGCCGAACGCCTTGCCCGCGGGGAGGTTGCGTTCACCGACGCACAGCTGGCCGAGGCGATCCTCCGGACCATCTCGGAGGAGGAAGAGGTGTGAACGGGATCTTCGCCAGCATTGTGGGGCTCCTGCAGCAGGAGCTGGATCTCCACCAGGAGCTCCTCGAGCTGGCTCGCCAGGAACAGCGCGACCTCGTCTCTGGAAGCGTTCAGGACCTGGCCAAAGTCATCCAGGAGCAGGAGGAGCGCATCTACAAGATCCGGAGCCTGGAGTCCGCCAGGCTGGAACTCGTGGAGATGCTGGCGCGGAAGCATGGCCTCAAGCCCGAAGAGCTGACCCTCTCCCGCCTCGCTTCCCTGGCGGATGAGGAGACCGCCAATAGGTTCTCCCACCTCCAGCGGGCCATGGTGCAGGTATTGCAGGAATTGAGCGTGATCTCCAAGGCAAACGCCCTCCTTGCCCAGCAGGCTCTAGGGTACACCCGGACGCTCCTGGAGATCCTTAGCAAGGAGGAAGGCGCCTACGATCCACAGGGGAAGAGGACCCGGAGGAGCATCCTGGTGGACCGGGAGGCGTAAACCCATGACTTCTGCCTTCTTTGGCCTAGACATCATCCGGAGGGCGCTTGCGGCACAGAAGCTGGCCCTCGATGTCACCGCCCACAACATCGCCAACGCGAACACGCCGGGGTTCTCCCGGCAGGAGGCGGTGCAGGCCACGACGCCCCCCTACACCATCCCCGCGCTGAACAGGCCGGCAGCCCCGGGCCAGCTCGGGACAGGGGTGCAGATCTCCCAGATCCGGCGCCTGCGGGACCAGTTCATCGATGCCCAGATCCGGCAGGAGGGGCAGTCTGCGGCGAAGTGGAAGGCCATCAGCGACGTCCTCTCCCAGGTCGAGGTGATCTTCAATGAGCCCTCTGACCAGGGGCTTTCTGCGGTGTTCAGCCGCTTCTGGAGCGCCTGGCAGGAAGTGGCGAGGGCACCGGAGACCATCGCCGTCCGCGCCTCCTTGCGCGAGCAGGCGGTGACCCTCGCGGGAGCCATACGCCACACCTACGAGCAGCTGGGACAACTCCGCGATCAGGTGGATTACAGCGTCTCCGTCAAAGTGGACCAGATCAATACCCTGGCCCGCCAGATCTTCGACCTGAACCGGCAGATCGCCAACATCGAAGCCGTGGGGGACCAGGCCAACGATCTCCGGGACCGGCGAGACCTCCTCGTGGAGGAGCTCTCTAAGATCGCGGACGTCACCCTCTCGGAGACCTCCACGGGAAAGCTCCTCGTCTTCCTCCAGGGGAGGCCGCTGGTCGGGGAGACGAAGGTGGCGGAGCTCGCCGCGGTGCCTGACCCCCTGAATGGCAACCTCCGCTCCGTGCAGTGGGCCGACACCGGGCAGCCCGTTGCCTTCAACAACGGGGAGGTCGCCGCCCTCCTCGAGGTGCGCGATGCGACCATCCCGGCCTACCAGGGCGAGCTGAACGCCATCGCCCAGGCATTGATCACCAATGTCAATGCCCAGCACAGGGCCGGTTTCGACCTGAACGGGGCGGCCGGTGGGGATTTCTTCGTGGGGACGGGAGCCAGCGACATCGATGTGGATGCCTCCATCAAGGCGGACCTGACGAGGATCGCTGCCTCCGCGTCTGGAGCTCCAGGGGATGGCACCAACGCCTTGAGCATCGCCCAGCTCCAGTTCGCCAAGATCATGAACGGGGGGACGGCCACCATCGACGACGTCTACCGGGGGCTCATCTCCCAGCTCGGGGTCAGTGCGCAGGAGGCCAAGCGCCTCCGGGAGAACCAGGACCTCCTCGTCGAGCAGCTCACCATCCGGAGGGAGGCGATCTCCGGGGTGAACATCGACGAGGAGGTGACGAATATGATCCGCTACCAGCATGCCTTCGAGGCGGCCTCGCGCCTTGCCCGGGCCTACGACGAGATCCTGGATACGCTCATCAACGAGCTGGGACGGTGATCGAGTCCATTAGCCTATAAGCCAATCCTGGAGGTTTCCATGCGCGTCACGAACCGCATGCTCACGCTAGGCTTCCTGCGCAACCTGGGACTCACCACCACCCGCCTCCAGGAACTGCAGGACCAGCTGGCCACGGGGAAGCGCATCCGGCGTCCATCCGATGACCCTACGAGCCTTCCCAAGGTGCTCTTCCTCCGTGACGCGCTGAAGCAGCTCGAGGTGTACCAGGCCAACATCAGCGACAGCAAGAACCTCCTCGCCCTGGCAGAGAAGGCGATCTCCAGCGCCGTGGAGGTCGTTCAGGAGATCCGGCAGGATGCCGTTGCCGGCGCGAACGGGACGCTTGCCCAGGACAGCCTGAATGCGATCGCCGACAAGACTGACGCGCTGCTCAACCAGCTCATCACCATCGCCAACAGCTCCTACGAAGGCCGGTACCTGTTCGGCGGCTTCCGCACGCTGACTCCACCGTTCGTTCGAATGGGGAGTGTGGTTACTTATCAGGGAGATCTAGGCACTCTGACAAGGGAGATCGACCGGGGGGCAGTGATCGACGTCTCCATCCCCGGGAGCTTGGTTTTCAGCAACCTCTTCGACACCGTTCTAGGGCTGATCGATGATCTGCGGGCTGGAAATATCCAGAACATCTCCTCCACGCGGATCCAGCAGATCGACCAGGCTCTGGAGAACCTCCTCAGCTACCAAGCCCAGCTCGGCGCCCGTTGGGCGCGCACAGAGAACACGGAGCAGCGCCTCATGGATTTCCGCGTCCACCTGCAGGATCTGCTCAGCCAGAGCGAGGATGTGGACATCGCGGAAGTCATCGTGAATATTCAGGCTGAGGAGAACGTCTATCGCGCTGCGCTTGCGGCAGGAGCGAGGCTCATCCAGCCCACACTCCTGGACTTCCTGAGGTAGAGGGAATGCCCCTTCCTCCTGGGAGGGCGTGGAGAACAACCCTTGAGGGGAGAGGGCGGGGGGTGAGGGTGAAAAGGACATGCAGGGCGTGATCATGCGGATCCAGACCAAGCACTTCGGGATGCAGGAGATCGATGAGGGGAAGATCCTGGAGTTCCCCGAAGGACTCCCCGGGTTCGAAGACCTCCACCGCTGGGCTCTCCTGGCCGCCACCCCTGGGCCGATCCTCTGGCTCCAGGCGCTCGGATCGGTGGATGCCTGCCTCCCCGTCGTAGAGGCGTTCGGTCTCTTCCCAGACTACGAGGTCTCCCTGAATGTCCAGGACACCACCCTGCTCCAACTTGAGGACCCGAGCGAGGGAATGGTGTTCGTCGTACTGACCATCCGGGGGGAGCCTCTGCAGGTCACTGCCAACCTCCTCGCTCCCATTGTGGTGAACCCGAAGCGGAAGCTCGCCAAGCAGGTGATCCTGGAGGGCAGCCCGTACAGTACACGGCACGTACTCCCCATGCGCGGAGGGTCCTGATGCTCGTGCTCACGCGCCGGCGGGACCAGAGTGTGCGCATCGGGAGTACCATCGAAGTACGGGTGCTGGAGGTCGGCAACGGATACGTCCGCCTAGGCATCTCCGCCCCACGTCACATCTCCATCTACCGGGACGAGGTCTACCGCCGCATCCAGGAGGAGAACCGGGAGGCCCGCGAGGTCTCCAGGGAAACGGCAGAGCGCGCCAGCGTGCTCCTGAGCGGCCAGGCGGAACCTGACGGGGAAGCCCTGCAAGCACCGTAAGGATCGTCTAGCTCGCTTGTGAGGTGTCTCTCGACCGACGAAGTCCTTCTCATCCACCGTCCTGAACCATTTCCCTCCCACTTCTAAAGTTTTCCCTCCTCCCGACGATACGTTAGGGTAGAAGTTCCCCGGAACCTCCGCCTGAAGTCCCGGCAAAAGGTGGGAGCTCATTCAACAAATGCATGCTGGGGGTGAGAGATGGCGAAGCGAACGCGTTGAACTGAACTCCCCTGCAGGATCTTCCAACGGGATCCTGCTGGGTCATATGGCAGGGATGCCGAAAGAAAATCTTATTCAGGGAGGAGTGAGTCATGAGCTTGAGGATCAATACCAACGTTGCAGCGTTGAATGCACAGCGGAACCTGACGATCACTCAGTCGCTGTTAGCCAAATCCCTTGAGCGGCTGTCGTCAGGCTACCGCATCAACCGGGCGGCGGACGACGCCGCAGGGCTGGCCATTTCCGAAAAGCTGCGCGGCCAGGTCCGTGGGCTGAATCAGGCCATCCGCAATGCTCAGGATGCCGTTTCATTGATCCAGACCGCTGAGGGGGCCCTCAACGAGACCCACGGGATCATCCAGCGCATGCGCGAGCTGGCCGTCCAGGCTGCCAACGATACGCTGACCTCTGGCGACCGGACAGCCCTGCAGACGGAGTTGGACAACCTCCTCAGCGAGGTGGATCGAATTGCCAATAACACGCAATTCAACACCAAGGACCTTCTGAAGGCTGCCACGACCTTTACCTTCCAGGTCGGACCAAATGCTGGGCAGGTTATTGCCGTTGCCATTAGCGCAGCGACCACCTATGCGCTTGGGATCTCTGGCATCAGCGTGAGCGACCTGGCTGCGGCCTCTCAGGCGATCGTCAGCTTGGACTATGCGCTCACGACCACTGCTGAGATCCGGGGTAAGCTCGGTGCCGCCCAGAACCGACTGGAGTTCACCATCGCCAACCTGGGTGTCGCATCAGAGAACCTATCGGCCTCCGAGTCCCGCATCCGCGACGCGGACATGGCCCTGGAGATGGTGGCGTTCAGCCGCAGCCTGATCCTGCAGCAGGCCGGTGCAGCGATGCTCGCCCAGGCCAACGTCCTGCCGCAGGTTGTCCTGCAGCTGCTGCGGTAGTTACGATTCTCCTGAAAGGGGGTCCAGAGCAGGCTGGACCCCCTCTTTTTCGTCCATAGGCGGCTCACCCAGGCACAAAACTTGCTCCCCAGCATCTTTGCGAAGGTCCTTTGACCCAATCGACGAGCATCTTGATTCATACGTCATGGAAGGCGCCAGCATCCGAAGGCATACGAACCTGAGGTTCGAGGATTTTCAGAGGATGGCGAGGGACGAAGCCCTCAGCCCCTACGAGAAGATCGGATTCCCCGACTCTTACCGCCGGGGCAAGGAGGAGGCGATCTTCAGGGACATCCTCGGGAAGCTGGCGAATCTCCGGAAGACAGGGAAGATCGTGGTAGACATCGGGCCGGGGTGCAGCGACCTCCCCCGCATGGTGATCGATCTCTGCCGGAGGCAGGGGCACACCTTGGTCCTGATCGACTCCCAGGAGATGCTTGACCACCTTCCCGACGAACCCTTCATTGTGAAGGCACCTGGCCGCTACCCGGATGAGAGCGGGTGGATTTTCGAGCGGTACACGGGGAAGGTGGACGCGATCCTGTGCTACAGTGTGATGCACCACGTTTTCGGAGAAGGGGACATCTTCTGGTTCGTGGATCGCTCCCTCGGCCTCCTCGCCGAGGGAGGGGAGATGTTGATCGGGGACATCCCCAACATCTCCAAGCGCAAGCGGTTCTTCAGCTCGCGGGCAGGCATCCGCTATCACCAGGAGTTCACCGGGAAGGACGAGATCCCGGAGGTGCGGTTCAGCGTTCCTGAGCCGGGGCAGATCGACGATGCTGTCATCCTCTCCCTCCTCATGCGGTGCCGCCTCGCGGGGTTTGACGCCTACTGGCTGCCCCAGCCCGATGAACTTCCTATGTCCAACCGGCGGGAAGACATCCTGATCCGGAGGCCGTGAAGGTGAGGGACGCCCGGAAGCTGATCATCGTAGGGAACAGCGGTTTCGCTGAGATCGCCTATGAATATTTCAGCCACGACTCCGGGTACGAAGTCGTGGCGTTCTCGGTGGAGAGGGACTTCATCAGGTCGGAGACCATGTTCGGACTTCCCGTCGTGCCCTTTGAGAGTCTTGAAAGGCACTTTCCCCCATCTGACCACCGGTTCTTCGTGGCGGCCACCTATACCCAGATGAACGGTGTGCGCAGGAGATTGTACCAGGAAGCCAAGCAGAAAGGGTACCTCCCTGCCTCCTACATCAGCCCTCGCGCCTTCGTCTGGCGGAATTGCAGGATTGGGGAGCACTGCTTCATCTTCGAGGACAACACCGTTCAGCCCTTCGTGGAGATCGGGGACAACGTGATCCTGTGGAGCGGAAACCACGTCGGCCACCACTCCAGGATCGGGAGTCACACCTTTATCTCATCCCATGTCGTCATTTCAGGGTACGTGGAGGTCGGGGAGGAGTGCTTCTTCGGCGTCAACGCCACGGTCGCGAACAACGTCCGGATCGGAAGCCGCTGCCTGATCGGGGCGGGCGCGCTGGTTCTCGGGGACGTGCCCGACGGGCAGAAGGTCATCGGGGTCTGGAAAAGGCAAGGAGAGGGAGGATGAGGTGGCGGAAGCTGGGTCTGATCTACAGGCCCAGGGAGGATAGGTGGTGGGCGAAGACCCATGCCTACCTGCCGACGGCCGAGGTGATCGACGGCCGGGTCATCCGCGTCTACTTCGCCGCGCTCGACGAGAACCGGCACGGGAGGATCGGGTACGTGGATCTCGACGCGGGGGATCCCCGGCGCATCCTCTACGAGACAGAGGAGCCGGTGCTAGACATCGGGGAACCGGGCACTTTCGACGACTCGGGGGTCAGCCCCTCGTGCGTGCTGACAGCAGGGGGCAGGAAGCATCTTTACTACATCGGCTGGCAGAGGTGCGAGCGGGTGCCCTACATGCTTTTCTCCGGTCTTGCAGTGAGTCATAATTCAGTGGTGTACGAAAGACATGCGCGGGTGCCGATTCTCGATAGGACGGATGCGGAACCATATTGTAGATCAGCTCCTTTTGTAATGATCGAGAATGGCTTTTGGAAAATGTGGTATTGGTCATGTACCAACTGGTCTTACAAAAAGAACACTGCTTACTACAATGGAGTGATTAGGTACGCGGTTTCAAATGACGGCATTTCTTGGACTTCACTTCCGCACGCCTGCATCGCTCCAGATTTTGAAGACGAGTATGCTGTCGGAAGGCCATGGGTCGTCAAGGACGGCGGCGTCTACAGGATGTGGTACTCGATCAGGAAGCGGTCGGTCCCGTACACCATAGGCTACGCGGAGTCCTGGGATGGGATTCACTGGGAGAGGATGGACCACGCGGCCGGGATCGCTCGCTCTGAGAGCGGGTGGGACTCCGAGATGGTCTGCTTCCCCTGCGTCGTGGATGCGGGAGGGCAGCGGTACATGTTCTACAACGGGAACAGGCATGGGCTGGAGGGATTCGGATGCGCAGTCCTCGAGTCCTGAGCCGGGCCCTGCGGGTCGAGGTTTATGACGGGTCCCGGAAGGCGACCTGGGACGGCTTCGTCCGTGAGAGCAAGAACGGGACCTTTCTCTTTTACCGGGACTACATGGACTATCACCGTGACAGGTTTCAAGACCACTCTCTGCTCGTGTGGGATGGTGACCGGCTCGCTGCCCTCCTCCCGGCGAACAGGGAGGGGGAGGTTCTGGTGAGTCACGGGGGGCTGACCTACGGCGGGTTCGTGGTGGGGCCAGAGATGGGCGCGGCGCGCATGCTGGAGGTGGCGGACGAGGTGTTCGTGTTCCTGAGAGAGCGGGGGATTAGGAAGCTTGTCTACAAGGCGATCCCCTCCCTCTACCACAGGATCCCGGCTGAGGAGGACCGGTACGCCCTCTTCCGAGTTGGCGCGAGGCTCTGGAGGAGGGACGTCACGACCGCTGTCATTCCCCGCCTCCGCGTGCCGTTCCAGGAGCGGAGGAGGCGGGGCGCAAGGAAGGCTTTGAGGGCGGGAGTGGAGGTGGAACCTTCGGAGGATCTGGGGAGCTTCTGGCCCATCCTGGAGTGGAACTTATCGGAGCTCCACGGGAAGAGGCCTGCCCACACTCTGGAGGAGATGGAGCGTCTGCATGCATCCTTCCCGGACCACATCAAGCTGTATATGGCCTATGCGCATGGAGAACCGGTCGCGGGGGTCCTGGTTTACGAGACACCCACGGTCGCCCACGCCCAGTACATCGCCAGCTCTATGCTGGGGCGGTCCCTGGGGGCGCTGGACCTTCTGTTCACCTACCTCCTTGAGGAGGTCTACAGAGAAAAGCCCTATTTCGACTTTGGGATCTCCACGGAAGCCGAAGGGAAGGTCCTGAACACCGGGCTGGTGGAGTTCAAGGAGGGCTTCGGGGGAGGTACGGTCACGCACGACTTCTACATGTTGGATCTCGACCATCTAGAGGTGTCCCGGTGAGCCCGGCCAGACGCGCCGCACATGAGGAGCTTGTGTGGACGGTACCGGATGCTCGGGAGGGGCTTGCCCGTGACCTCCGGATCGGACGTCTGATCTATCTCCCGAAGATCTCGGACGTGCGTGGGAACCTGACGTTCATCGAGGGCGGCCGGCACATTCCCTTTGAGATCAGGAGGGTCTACTACCTCTACGACGTGCCCGGCGGTGCCGTGCGGGCAGGGCACGCCCACAAGGCGCTGGAGCAGTTCGTGATCGCACTCTCCGGGAGCTTCGACGTCACCCTCGACGACGGGTTTCAGAGGGAGCGGGTACATCTCTGCCGCTCCTACTACGGCCTGTACATCCCTCCAATGGTCTGGCGGGAGCTCGACAATTTCTCCACGGGTGCCGTCTGCCTTGTGCTTGCGTCTGCCCTCTACGATGAGTCCGATTACTATCGAGACTACGGGGAATTCGTGCGTGCGGTGGGGAGGGGAGATCATGGGCAGGCAGCTCCCGTTCCTTGACCTCGCGTCGCTCCACGCCGGGCTGGAGGACGAGCTTACCGCCGCGTTCCACCGTGTGCTCAGGTCTGGCCGCTATATCCTGAGCGAAGAGGTGGAGGCGTTCGAAGAGGAATTCGCGAGCTACTGCGGGGCCAGGTACTGCGTGGGGGTAGGAAGCGGCCTGGACGCCCTGCATCTCATTCTCAGGGCTTGCGGGATCGGGCCGGGGGATGAGGTGATCGTCCCTGCGAACACGTTCATCGCCACCTGGCTCGCCGTCTCCCATGCGGGAGCCATCCCGGTGCCCGTGGAGCCTGACCCGCGGACGTACAACATCGATCCTGCGAGGATTCCGGGGGCGATCACGGGGCGGACAAAGGCGATCATTGCCGTTCACCTCTTCGGTCAGCCCGCGGACATGGACCCGATCGTGGAGATCGCGAGATTGCACAGGCTGGTTGTGATCGAGGACGCAGCGCAGGCCCATGGGGCGAAGTATAAGGGGAGACGTGCGGGATCTCTAGGGGATGCGGCGGCATTCAGCTTTTACCCGGCAAAGAACCTAGGCGCCCTCGGGGACGGGGGTGCCGTGGTGACCGACGATGCTGCTTTGGCCGACCGTGTGCGGATCCTGCGGAACTACGGGTCCCGGGAGAAGTATGTCCATGAGGTCAAAGGGTTCAACTCCCGGCTGGATCCCCTCCAGGCTGCCCTCCTGAGGGTGAAGCTGAAGTACCTGGATCTCTGGAACGCCAGGCGGGGCGCTGTGGCAGCCGCGTACACGCGGGGGCTTGCGCCTCTGTCCCCGCCTCTCATCCTGCCTGCTGTTCATCCGGATGCGGAACCCGTATGGCACCAGTATGTGATCCGGTGCGCTGAGAGGGACAGCCTCCGGACGCATCTCGCACGATGCGGGATCGAGACGCTGGTTCACTATCCCATTCCGCCCCACTGCCAGCAGGCTTACAGGGACCGCCGCGGCGCACGCCTGCCGGCTGCAGAGGACCTGGCTGCAACCTCCCTGAGCCTGCCGATCTGCATAGAGCCGGGAGAAGACGTGTCTTATGTTGTTCAGAGCATCCGCAGGTGGTGTGAGGAAGCGCTCCACGCGCGCTCGCCTGCTGCCGCGAGGGAGGTGGGAGGGTGAACCGCCTCCCCCAGGTGGACGTGTTGATGCCTTCGTACAACCACCAGGACTTCGTGGCAGCCGCGGTGGAGAGCGTTCTCTTCCAGTCGTACCCGAATGTCAGGCTTATCGCCGCTGATGACTGCTCCACGGACCGGACCGGGGAGATCCTCGGGGAGTACGCGGAGAGGTTTCCGGACAGGGTGGTTCTCGTCCGGAACCCTGCCAATCTTGGGATTCCGGCGGTGTGGAACGTGTGCTTGGCACGTGCGGACGGCGAGTTCATACAGCCGTTTGCTTCCGACGACATTCTCCCTCCCTGGGCTGTAGAGGCCAAGGTGCGCTTTATGCTGGAGCGACCTGAGGTGGACGTACTCGTCACGGACTTCTTCGCGGCCGGTCCGGACGGGGCAGTGCTCGATGGAGAAGAGAAACTGCGGCTGGTACCGCAGTTCGCTCGCTTGTACACGGCGGATTGGGACCGCGTCTATGAGGAGCTGTTGCAAGGGAACTTCATCTGCGGCGGGGCGGCGCTCATCAGGCTTGGGAGGATTCAAAAGAGCGACCTAGTGCAGGATCCGATGTGCCCGAACCTGAGCGACTATGACATGTGGCTGCGCCTCGCGCGCGGGTACCGCTGGGCCTACATCCCGCAGCGGACCTACGTGTACAGGTGGCATGGGGGAAACCGGTCCTCCCCCCGCAACACCCTGAACACCGCAGAGGTCGTGCAAAGCCAGATGGCCTACATCTTCTCGAAGCATCTGCTCTTTGACCAGACTGAGTTCCAACGCGAACTTACGATCGCGATGCTTAACCGTCTCAGTGTCTCCCTCTTCCAGCAGGTAAAGCGGCGACATGAGTCAGGCATTCAAAGTGGGGAGTGAAACCATCGTGTACCCAGGTAGACCCGAGGTATCTATCGTTATTCCTGTTCACAATAACCTTCATCTCACCAGGACCTGTCTGGAGAAGATCGGGGAGAACACATCCGGTGTGGAGTACGAACTTATTGTGGTAGACAACGGGTCAACTGACGAGACGCGCGAGTTCCTCTTGAAGGAACAGCAGGCGGGCCGGCTGCGAGCCATTTTCAACGAAATCAACCTGGGCTTCGCGAGAGCCTGCAACGTGGGCGCCCTGGAGGCTATGGGCAGATACATCGTCTTCCTGAACAATGATACGGAGCCCCTCGAAGGCTGGCTCCGAGCACTTGTAGATGCTGTCGAGGAGGACAGAACGACCGCTGTGGTGGGGGCGAAGCTGCTGTATCCGAACGGGACCGTGCAGCACGCAGGCGTGGTTTTCATGCCTGACGGCTACTATCCGATTAGACCTGTTCACGCCTACCAAGGATTTTCTAGGGACACGCCGCAGGTGAACCGGAGGCGTGAGGTCCAGGCCGTGACGGGTGCCTGCATGCTGGTCCGTAGGGACGTGTTTTTGGCCCTCGGTGGGTTCGACGAGGAGTTCCGTAACGGGTACGAGGACGTGGACTTCTGCCTGAGCGTGAGGGAAGCTGGGTACCGGGTTGTCTATGTTCCAGAGGCCGAAGTGGTGCACCATGAATCAAAGACGCCCGGGCGGCACGACCACGAACACGAGAACATTGTTCACCTCCACAGGAAGTGGCTTGGGAAGGTGAGGCCCGATCTTGACGAGATCCTAAGCAGAGATGGGTGCGTTCCCGAAAAGGAAGTGGCCACCGCTGGCGCGACTCGTCCCGGGTGCGCGGTCGTCGTCGTGACCAACAACTCCCTGAGGGGGATTCATGCGTGCCTGTACTCCCTTGAAAGGACGCTAGGACCTAGCGACCGTGTGATCATCGTGGACAATGCCTCGACGGATTGCACACGGGAATACCTGCATCTGTGGGCTGAGGGGAGACCGAATGTCACCCTAATTCTCAATGATGAGAACAGCGGATTCGCTGCAGCGGCGAAGCAGGGGATATCTGCCTCCTCGGAGCCGTTTGTGATTCTGCTCAACCCGGATGTCGTGGTGTCACGGGGGTGGCTTGACCGGCTCTTGGCCCATTTTGAAGACCCTAGGGTAGCAGCCGTCGGACCGCTTTCCGATTTTGTCCAGGGTCCCCAAAAATTCAGGCTGTACCTTGGATCCCTACACGGCATCTCAGACAAGGCGACCCCCACGCAGATCTCCGACCTACTCTATCAACGCAACCGGGGGCGTGCAGTCGAAACGCGTCTCCTGACGGGGTTCTGCATTGCCCTGCGCCGGGGTGCTCTTGAAGAGGCTGGCGGGATCGACGAGCGGCTTTTCTTTGGGAACGATGACCTTGACCTGTGCTGGCGGCTCCGCGAGTGTGGGTTCAGGCTGCTCATCGCCACGGATGTGTTCGTCCACCATCTAGGACAGACGAGCGCAGCGAGGCTGCCTTCTGAAGAGCGGGGCTCTTTGGTTCTGGAGAGCACGAACACCCTTATGGAAAAGCTCGTCGAGCGATACGGATGGGGGAACGTCCCTCCCCCTGAGGAGCTCTGGGGGATCACCTGGTTTGCACCGTCTCCTCGGTACTCTACGGCGTTCCGGAGCCCCTCGCCCATCTCCTCCCTGACTTCCATCGTGATCCCGGTGCGCAACCAGTTCGCGCACACACGACAGTGTCTCCAGAGCATTTTCTCATGCACCCCCGAGCCATTCGAACTCGTCATCGTGGATAACGCCTCGAGCGATGGAGTAGAGAAATACCTGGAGGAACTGGCCGACCTGCATCCCAGGGTCACCTTGATCAAGAACCCGGAGAATCTGGGGTTTCCAATTGCATGCAACCAGGGGATGTCGGCGGCCCGCGGGGACCACATCCTCGTCCTCAACAATGACACTATCGTCACCGAAGGATGGTTGCGGAGGCTCCTGCGATGCCTCTCCTCGGAACCGGATGTGGGAGTGGTGGGCCCGGTCTCGAATCACGTCGCGGGCCTACAGGCTGTTCCTGTCTCGTACGAATCTCTAGAGGAGATGCACCGGTTCGCGCGGGAGCGTGCCTGGATGTATTACGGATGTTATCGGGACACGTACCGGGTCATCGGGCTGTGCATGCTCATACGGAGAGATGTGGTGGAGAGGATCGGAGGGTTTGATCCCAGCTTTTCTCCGGGAAACTATGAAGATGACGACTTCTGCCTCCGTGCCAGGATTGCCGGATACCGCATTAAGATCGCATTGGATGTTTTTATCCACCATCATGGGAGCATGACGTTCCGTGGAGAAGGCTTCGACTTTGAAGCTCTCATGAAAAGGAATCTCTCCCTTTTCCTCTCCAAGTGGGAGCTCCCTCTTCATCTCGATCTGGAGAGATTCTACGTGGACTATGCCGATGGTTTGGCTAGGCAGCCCTTTGATCCGAGGAAGCATTTCGTCCCCCTGGACACTGGTGTGGCTGCTCCAGCAGAGGACCCTACGGTTCTGCACAGTTCCCGGAAGGAGGAAGAGGCAAAAATTCTACGAGGGTGAGGAGGGAGCATGATGAAGCTTTCACTCTGCATCATCGCGAGGAATGAAGAGGAGAATCTTCCCAGATGTCTAGAAAGCGTGAGGGGCTTCGTGGACGAGATTGTGGTGGTAGACACCGGGTCAGCGGACCGGACCCCCGAGGTGGCCGCATCGTTTGGTGCGAAGGTGGTGCACTTTCCCTGGACCGGGAGCTTCGCCGAGGCCCGGAACGTCTCTCTCAACCATGCACAAGGAGACTGGGTCCTCTGGCTGGATGCCGATGAGGCTCTGGTGCAGGAGGACGGCCCGGAGTTGCGGCGCCTCCTCGAGGACCCGGCGTTCGAAGGGTACTACCTGCACATCCTGAACTTCGTAGGGGATTCGGCCCGGCAAGGGGAGGTTGTAGTGAGTTTATCTCCCCGTCTTTTCCGGCGCCGGCCCGGGTATGTGTTCACCAGGGCTATCCACGAGCAGATTGTTGAGAACATTCGGAGGGTCAACCCCAGGGCGGCAATCGGGTTCTCCCGGGTGAGGGTCTATCATTACGGATACCTCCTCAGTTCCATCGAGGCGAAGGGAAAGATCGGAAGAAATTTAAGCATCCTGCTCAAGGAGGTAAAGGAGCGTCCCGAGGACCCGTTCACGCGCTTCAATCTCGCAGTCGAGTATATGCGCAGGGGGGATTACCTGAAGGCAGCGGAGGAGTTCCGTGCATCGTTCCAGCGACTCCCCGCCCTTGATGCGTCCTATGCTCCATTCCTCCTCAAGAACCTTGGCGTCTGCCTGAAGCAGCTCAGCAGGTACAGGGATTCCCTCCGGGTGCTGGAGGAGGCTCAAGAGGCCTTCCCGGATTATACCGACCTGGAATTCGTGAAAGGCCTCGTCTACCTGGACACCCTGGATTATCCTAGCGCAACCCAGAGCTTCCTGCGGTGTGTAGAGCTGGGGGAGGCCCCGGCCCGGTACGTCACCCAGCAGGGGCTCGGGAGTTACCACGCTTGGGCCATGCTGGGGCTGACGTTCAAGTCTTTGCAAAACTTTGAACAGGCTGTCCAGGCGTTCGTCAAGTCCCTGGAGAGCAATCCTCGGGAGATCACCGCGGTGAAAGGGTTCGCCGAGATCCTGCTCCCGCGGGGAGATCCCGACCGTGTCTGCGCGCTCCTGGAAAGACTCGCCGACCTCTCCGATCCAGATACACTCGCGGCGTTCGTGGACACGCTCAACACCTGCGGTTTCCCTGAACGGGCGCTGTGCTACCTCGACCAGTACCAGGCGTCCCTCCGGACGAGGGGGGAACTATTCCTCCTCCGCGGGCAGGCCCTCCTCCGTCTCCATCGGTACCGGGAAGCCTGGGAAGTGCTGAACCAGGTCCATCCGGAGAGCCGCCATTACGTCCAGGCGCAGGCAAACGCAGCTGTTGCCGGCTATCTCGCTGGGGACTCATCGATGGTCAGGAATGCGGCCTCACGGCTCTTCCAGGCAGGACGACCTGACATCTCCGTGGTCTACGAGGTCCTCGCCTGTCTCATGGAAGGAACTCCGTTGCCCCGAGCCCCTACCAGGACTGATGCCGGTATGGAGGCAGCGAGGAGCATCCTGGGAGGGCTCCTGCTCCTCCAGGAGTTTGATGCGTTTGAGCGGGCTCTGCCTCTGCTGGAGTGGTTGAACCATGGGCCCGCCAAGCACCTGGAGCTTGGGAAACTCTACATGTCCCATGGATTCCAGGAAATGGCCCTTGAAGAACTCATCGAGGCACATGGGACAAGTGCGATGGATGCTGAAGGCTACCGCATCCTGGGGAAACTGGCGGGCGAGAAAGAGCTCTGGGAGGACGCGGCGGTCTTCTACCGCAAAGCCCTGGAGATGGATGGGCAGCACCTGCCGACGTACACCGCCCTGGTCCGGGTTCTTGCCAGGCTGGGGAGGCACGAGGAGGCCTTGGCGGTCCTAGAGCAGGGAGAGAGGATCTTCCCTCATGCGAGGATCCTGGAGGATGCTCGAAAGGCTCTAGTGGCGGCGGTGGGAGAGAAAACGAGGGTCGGGCGGCTTGGAGTTTCTTAAGATTCACTGGAGGGCGCCGATCCTAAGTAAACGGACAGAAATCATGTTCCAAACGGAGCGGGTGGAACTTTCCCCGTGTCGGGGTCCCCACCAAAATCCGTTTCAGGATTTTGGTGGGGTGGCTTAATGGAACAGGTAAAGCCCGCCCAGGAGAGGGATGGGCCCAAAGGTGCATACCCGGGGTGTACGTATGGAGAGGATCGGGGGGATAACACCCGGGAAAGGTCCGGAGGTCTCGCCTCCTGCCAGGCCCGTGGACGAAGGGAAGAAGGCCTCCCGGCAGGATGCGGAGCCGAAATCAAGAGCTCCCAACGAAGACCGGGGCGTCCGGGCGAGCGGACGAGGGGAGAGCAGGGGATCTGTGGAGGAGCCCCCAAGCCCAATGGACGTCGCTGCGGAGTTCATTGTGGATCCGAGGACGCACCGGGTAACCGTCCGCATCACCAACATCCGGACAGGCGAGGTCATCCGGATCATCCCCCCGGGGAAGCTCATGGAATTGATCAGCCAGCTCGCCGGCAAAAGCGCCATCGACCGGAAGGTCTGAGTTCGGTATCTGGCCGATTTGGTTCATCTGCCCAAGGAGCTAACGACGTCTTCGAGAGGGTGACATGGCGTTCGATCCTATCCGACTCGGCGGACTCATCTCAGGGATCAACACGGCGGACATCATCAATAAGCTCCTCACTGTGGAGCGGGCGCCCATCACCAGGTTGGAGGAGCGGCAGAAGAGCTACGAAGCGAGACTGAAGGCGTGGCAGGACCTCAATACGAAGCTTTTGTCCTTGAAGACCAAGGCGGAGTCGATCCAGAAGGCCAATGGGTTCAACGTCTTCACCACCACCGTCTCCGACAGCACCGTCCTTACAGCGACCGCTTCATCCTCTGCGAGCACGGGCAGTTATACCTTCACGGTCCAGCAGCTCGCCAAGGCACATATCCTGGGCACCGCCAGCACTTTTGCGGATAAGGATGCAACGGATTTCGGCACGGGGACCATCACCATCCAGGTCGGCTCAGGAACCCCGGTGGACATCTCCATTGGCGCAGCCAACAACACCTTAGAGGGGATCAAGAACGCCATTAACCAAGCAAAGGCCGGAGTGACGGCGTCCATCGTGAACGATGGGACTGGCTACCGCCTCCTTATCACAGCGAACAGCACCGGTGCTTCGAATACCGTGACGATCACGCATACCCTTACAGGGGGAACCTACTCCCTCGGCACGTTCAACACCATCCAGGCGAACCAGGACGCGCAGATTGTCATCGGCAGTGGAGCAGGGGCTCTTACGGTGAATAAACCGAGCAACACGGTGACAGACGTTGTCCCCGGGGTCACCCTCAACCTCCTGAAGGAAAGCACGACGCCTGTTACCGTCACCGTGGATCTCGACAAAGACGGCATCACCAAGAAGGTCCAGGAGTTCGTGAATGCCTTCAACAGTGTGATGGACTTCATCAAGGACAAGGCCTCCTACGACCCCAACACGAAGACGGCAGGGCCTTTGTTCGGGCAGTTCACCGTCCGCACCGTGGAGCAGGATCTCATCAACCTGGCCACTGGAATTGTCGCTGGCCTTCCCGCCGAGACGAACTCCCTCAGCGATGTAGGCATCACTCTGGGAACGGACAGACGCCTCTCCTTCGATGCGACCAAGTTCAAGGATGCCCTGACGACGAGGTACAACGATGTGGTCAAGCTGTTCGTTCTGAGCGGCGTTGCTTCCGATCCGGACATCAGTTTCCTAGGGGCGACCTCGAAAACGAAAGCGACCGCATCGGGTTACGCGGTGAACATCACCCAGGCGGCCACCCAGGGGACGGCTTCTGGAACGGAGCGCACGCAGGGTGTGACGGACCCTGGGGCGGTCGCCACGGATGTCGTGGGATCGGAGACCCTGACCTTCTCCGGCGCCCTGTTCCCGACATCCTACCAGATCACCTTTGCCGGTGGGACGACTCCCGCTCAGATGGCCGCTGCCATCAACAGCGATCCAACCCTCTCCCCCAAAGTATACGCAGAGGTAGATGCGAACGGGCACCTGAGGATCTACGGGAAGTACTTCAATACGGACTTCACGGTGACCAGCGACAAGGTGGTCACAGGAGAGGGTTCGGGGTATACCACGACCGGAACGAATTCCACCCAGACGGCTGCAGGGATTCCAACGGCGGCGACGGGGGTTACGGCAGTGGGGGAGACGATCACCGTGGATGGCACGACGACCGTCACATTGGCCGCCGGGAAGACCCTCTCCGAGATTGTAAACGACTTCAACACCGCCATGGAACAGGCCGACATCACCCTCCGGGCGTCCGTCGGCGGCCCGAACAACAGGACCCTTATCTTCACCAACACCGAGTACGGCTCTGTGACCCACACCGTGGTCTCCGACGTTGCCGCCGCATCGGGTGGAAGCGGTGTTGGAACGGCTACCCTGACCCTCACAGGCCAGGATGTCGCCGGGACGATCAACGGGGAACCTGCCACGGGGAGGGGACAGGTGCTCACGGGGAACAGCGGGAACGCCAACACCGACGGCCTGTCGATCCGCGTGGCACTGACTCCCACCCAGCTCGCCAGCCAGGGCTCGAGCCAGGGAGTGGTCTACGTCTACAAGGGGGTGGCCAGCAAGGTAAGCGAGCGGCTGGCTGCGCTTACCGATCGCATCAGCGGAACCATCACTGGGGAGGTGAACACGACCCAGAAGCTCATCGATGGGATCAAGGACCAGATCAGCCGGTTGGAGGGGCGCCTGGAGAGGACGCGGGAGCGGTACATCCGGATCTTCACCCAGATGGAGCTTTCCCTGAGCCGGATGCGCGCCCAGAGCGGGCAGATCCTGCAGCAGCTTGCCAACCTGTCCACGGGAATCTTCTAAGCGGAGGAGGAGGAACATGGCCGCAACGCATCACCCTGCACTGCTCACGTACAAGACCACGGAGCTGGAGACGAGCAGCCCGCTTCGCCTCGTGGTCATGCTCTACGATGGGGCCCTCCGGTTCCTGGAGGAGGCGAAGGCCTCCCTCGAGAGGGGCGAGGTTGATACGGGGAGGGAGCGGATCCGCCGTGTGGAGCGGATCCTCCTCGCCCTCATGGACGCCCTGGATCGCCGCCACCACCAGGAGCTTTCCAGCTCGCTCATGCAGATCTACCAGTACGTCTTCTCCCTGCTGGAACGGGCCACGGCGCGGTCCGATGCACGCGCTCTTGAGGATGCGGCGAGAGTGTTGCGCCCGCTGGGGGATGCATGGAGGGCAGCGGAGGCGCAGCTTGCCAAGCAGGAGGCCGGAAAAGGGAATGGCCATGGACCAACGCCTTAGGGAATGGGTCGACGCTTTCCTGAGCGCTCTGGAGGAGATCGCCAGGCTGACCCGGGCGTGCGGGGAAGCGGTGGCCCAGCTCGATATGGCGGCTTTGGAGGAAACGCAACGCAGACGCGCTGAGGCGATCGAGCGCCTCGAGGCTTTGGGGCAGTCTCCCGGACCGTTGCCTGCGGACCTCCAGGAGACCGTGCGGGCTGCTGCCAGGGATGTCCTTGCTACCGATGCCAGGGTGATGGCGGAGATGGAGGCCACCCTGGAGGCGGTGGGCAAGCTCCTGGAGGGGGTGAGCCAGGGCCAGGCCGTCCGGGGGTACTCTCCCGATGAAGAGCCCGAGCCCCGGTTCTTTGATCGCAAGACGTAAGTCACCCCACCAAAATCCTGAAAACGGATTTTGGCGGGGACCCCGACACGGGGCAAGCTCCCGGAGCGATTGTGTAGCATCATTTCTGTCCGTTTACTTAATAATGTCGGGTCATTTGAGGTTGCGGGGAGGGCGAAGGGCACGGTAGGCCTACGGCGACGGGGCGGCGCAAGGGTCCAAACCCCCTCGGATGGCGGGTGCCATGCCGAGGTGCGGAAGGGTCCCCGTGCAGGCTCTGCAGGTCGCCACGGGAAAGGAGGGCTATATGGTCCTCACCCGGGCGATCCTGTGGGGCTGCCCTCCCCCGAAAACCTCTCTGAAAGTTGAGGGCTTCTCATGAAGGGGGACCCTATAGTTTCCATTATCATTCCCGTGTATAACGCTCTCCAATATACACGCGCCTGCCTGGAGCGTCTCCGCACTCTTCATGAAAGTGAAAGTGTACCTTATGAAATTATCGTTGTGAATGACGGTTCTCATGACGGTACAGCTGAGTTCTTGAAGGAGCAAGAGCCTTTCATCCGCACGGTTCATAATCCTACGAACCTGGGGTTTGCTGCGGCATGCAACCGTGGGGCGGATCTTGCGCGTGGTCCTTATCTCCTCTTTCTGAACAACGACACTTTACCTGAACCTGGATGGTTGGAGGCTCTGGTCGCTGAAGTGGACCGCGATCCTCGCGTGGGTGTCGCCGGTGCTCGATTGCTCTATCCAGACGGAAGGATTCAACATGCGGGGATCATGTTTACGCCGCAGGGCCTTCCCTTTCACAGGTATCGTGGTGTTCCGGGAGACGATCCCCGGGTGATGGAGACCGTGGCTTTACCCGCTGTGACCGGGGCTTGTATGCTTGTGCGCCAGGACCTGTTTATGCGTTTAGAGGGGTTTGATGAACGGTATAGGATGTACTACGAAGATGTAGATCTCTGCCTCCGGGCTCACCAAGCAGGATACCGGGTGATCTACTGTCCGCGGAGCGTTGTTGTGCATTTTGAGTCGAAGTCCAGCCCATCCCTAGAAGAAGCAAACGCACGGAATTTCCAGAGCTTGCCACTATTTCTCCAGCGCTGGTTACCCTACCTCCGGCATCTTGGTGTGGTACGCGAGGAGCTTCCGGCAAAGACCTTCTCGATGTCTCGCAGGGATTCTATGCATATGCCTCTCATCCTTTGGACCGGTCCAGTATTCGACCCCAGTGGATACGCTGAGGAGCTTCGGACGTTCGCGAAAGCGATGGACGCGTATGGGATCCCCTTCCGTCTTGAGGAGATGCCGTGGAGCCCTCTTGATGCAGGTCTGAAGGTTAGTGATCGTGATTTCCTGCGAAGGATGATGGAAGGTACCCTTTCTGCTGATCGAGCATACATGCGTGTCTGGCATACATTCCCGGTATTTTTCCGGCGAGATGAGCAGGCATTTGCGAACATAGGCCGAACCACCTTTGAGACTGATCGTCTCCCGGAGGGATGGGCAGAGAGATGCAATTCGATGGACTTTATCTGGGTGCCAACTGAGTTCAATGTCGAAACATTTCGGCGCGCGGGCGTTTCGCAGGAGAAGCTAAGAATACTTCCGCAGTGTGTGGATACGGAACGTTACGGCCCGCATGTCGAACCCCTCAAAATTCGCTTGGAGAGAGGTTTTAACTTCTTATCGATCTTTGACTGGTCACCGCGGAAGGGCTGGGACATATTGTTGCGGGCCTACGCGACCGCCTTTCGGCCTGACGATGATGTCTGCTTGATCTTGAAGGTCTACTCTAGCGCAGGCAAGACCATAGAACAGATCAAGGAGGAAATCGACCGTTTTCTGACTCAGGAGTTTGGCGACCGGGAACTACCGCCTATCTTGATCCTGGGCGGTATACTTTCAGAAGATGAGGTGCCAAGGCTTTACCGGTGTGCCAACGCCTTCGTATTGCCCAGCAGGGGGGAGGGATGGGGGAGACCGTTAATGGAGGCAATGGCTTCTGGTCTTCCGACCATCGGGACCCGCTGGGGCGGTAATCTTGCATATATGAACGACATGAACAGTTACCTTATCGATTGCGAGTTGGCCGACGTGCCAGATTGGGCACTGAGAGAATTACCCACTTTCCGGGGGCACCGCTGGGCGGAACCGTCAGTTGAGCATCTCAGGGAGGTTATGCGGCGTGTCTATGATGACCGAGCCGGAGCAGCACAGCGAGCCGAGACGGCGCGCGCCTATATCCAGAAAAACTTTAGCCCGGCGGCAATCGGCGAATACCTAAGGTCATTGTACTTTGAGGTCTCAGAATGGGGGAAGCAGAGAAGCAGAGTTTCCATTTCAGGAGGGATCACTCCACGTGGCTTCGTGCATTGGGAAGGGGATTTCTTCAGACACGATTCCCTGGCTCACGTAAATCGGGAGTTATGTCTCCAGCTACTTGAGGCCGGCTATGAGGTCTCCATAACGCCTTCTGGCCCCAACGAATTTCCTCCGGAGCTTGACGAGAGGTTTATTGAGCTAGCCAGAAGAGTCCATGCGCCTTTGCCTCGTGGGAGGTTTCGTCAAGAGGTGTGTAAAAAATCGCATCAGGCGGCGACCCCCTCCCGCGTGACCTCGATCCCGTCCTTGTACTCAACCCCTGCGTAGACTTTCGCAAGTAGCTCAGGTGCATTGAGCCTCCTGAACTTCTTCTGAGCTATCATGAGCATCTTCCAGATCACCGCCGTAGCCCGCTCCAC
>Ga0197143_1001182_pt1 | contig 22946 bp, 26 predicted proteins | sample GBS70_MetaG_FD_148603 | JGI IMG/M metagenome (GOLD analysis project Ga0197143, IMG submission 148603) | Sediment microbial communities from Great Boiling Springs, Gerlach, Nevada, United States - GBS 70_MetaG | ecosystem: Environmental > Aquatic > Thermal springs > Hot (42-90C) > Sediment...
CTTCAAGTTCTTCCCACGTGAGATTTCGTATTCCTAAAAGTCTTACTATTCCCTGCCCTATACAATTTGTTATTGCAGATTTTATTACATTTGGTAAGTCAACCTCATCAGGGGGAAGTTCAATTTTTTTACCTTCTTGATACCGAATTGCGAAAAATGGGTCATCACTTTCTCTTATTCCAATCACTTCAATTGAGGAATTACCAAGAGTGAAAACTCCTTTAACAGAAACTCTATAATGTCCGTTTGGTTTTCGTTCTATTTCAGGAGTATATAATTGCCACGAGATTCCGAAGAGTCGTGCAATTTTTTCAGCCCCCGAACTTTCAAGATAAGGTTTTCCTCCGAAATCCGTCCAGTCATCCTGATTGGTAATTCGGAGAGCCAACAACTTGATTTTTTTGATTGCTTCAAGGCGTTCTTCAGCTCTCTTTGCAATCTCTATAAGCATATCTTCTGCGATGAGAGGAGTTGAAGAAGGGACAATTGCAATTTCTTCTTTTTTTGTTATTTCCTTGTTTTCTTTATTTTCTTTTCTTTCTACCATGTTAAACCCCCTTATATATTATTCATTACCTTTTTAATTTCTTTTTTAAACACATAATGCATAAAGTCAGCTCGGATATGCTCAGGAGCTCCCCATTCCTCCGTCAATTTGAAAACTTTTTGAAGAATTTCATGAAGTTCCTCAAGAGTCGCATTTTTAATAGTCTTTCCAAAATCTTCGAGTAGTAGTTTCCGAAACAATCGCCGAGTTTCCTTTTCCAACAAGAACAATTTTTTTATTTTTGCATCCTTTTCTTCTTGAGAAAGGTCGGGATTTTCTCTGATTTTTTTGATTTCCTCGTCTCGCCAATCTAAAAACAATTCTCCTTTTTGAGGTAATTTAAACATCGTCGTACCTCCTTTTTATATTTCAATTTTCAAGATTTCTCCTACTCTCTGCTCTATGGAATGAGAAGCTATAACTACCGGTCCCAACCGAGGGTCGTATATTGCAATCCAAGCGGTCGGATGGAAAAAGTGGACAAGAAAGCCATAAAGCCATATTGGAGCTCTTCCTGTAAGAATTACCCCCTTGCGGGAGTTGACAGCCGGAACCTCTAATCTTTTCAATTCGTCGGGGGTTATTACCCCTTCCGGTGGCAGAATAATCTCTACCACCGTTGCCAACAAACCTTCTTTCGCTCTCAATTCTACCATTTTTACACTCCTTTTCGTTTTCTATGTATATATACTTGTAATTTTCATAGTTTCTTTATGGGCGTTAAATATCTTTTTTCTGAACTAACTGCGACTGGACGTTTTATTCTTGTAGTTATTGTAGGAATATCGGTGGGGAAATATATTGAAACTGCATATCCTAGAGCATCAACCACATGGTCATAATATCCGTCCTTAAAAGGTTCATCTTTTACTTTCGGAGAAGTAGTTTCTGGGAAATGATACCCTCCTAACATTGCATCAATCAATACTTCACAACGAGGATGTATTTGTAAAACGGGTCTTCCTGCTCTTAATGTGGTTAATAGTTTTTTAATCATATAAACTCTTTCCAGAACGGGGGTTCGACGATAAAAAGGAGTTATTCCGAAATCTCTTAAAATTTCTAATGAAGTTTTACCCTTATCGGTGTATTGTGAACCTGAGGGGTCGCAGGTATCCTCAAATTCAGCAAAAGGAAATTTTTTAACAGAATGCTTTATTACTTTATCTGCAAAATCCGTTAAATATATATCTAATCCCACCAATTCATCTAAAACATTTAAGTTACCGTCATGGTCTATCTGAAGCCACAATACAACGGGACGATGAAATCCAAAATCCCACGACCTGATTACTGATAATCCAGGAATATATTTTAAATTTTCATTAACATGTAATTTTCTGTTAAATTCGGTAAATACAGGTTTTCCATATATATCTGACCCCCACTCTCCCTCTAAATATCTTCTTCTATATTCAACTGGCATTTCTTCTAATTTTTTGAAATATGAAGGTGGCAAATTATCTTTGTTTTCAACAGTTGAAGCTTTATAACAAATTCTATCTTCACTCTTTTGTTCCACAAACAACTGATATAAATATGATTTTTTTGGTGGTGAAGCAGAAGTTAAAAAGAAATAATGTTTCGGCATTCCTTTCAATCTTAATCTTTTTGAAAGAAAATGATAAGTGTATTCATCACGCAAAGCCTCATGTGCCTCATCAATGTAAATATAATGCAGTTCAAGTGATTGAAATTTGACGGGGTCATCCAGTGCTCTAAATAAAACTACTGAAGGAGTATTTCCAATAGATTGAATAACTGCTAATTTCCGTGTATAATGATAATTCTTTAGAATTTTTAAACCCTCAATCTCATTGAAAAATGTTTGCATAGTGCTATCCTCAAGTTCTCTCATTGTGAATCTGCTTATCATTCCGACTGACCCGGGATTTAAAAAAGATAACAAAATTGCTTTTCGACATCCCGCAGTAGTTTTCCCGCATCCCCACCCCCCAATAAAAAGTTGTTCGGGATGTTCAAAATCAAATACAAATTTTTCCTGCGTCGGTGTCCAGGTCCGCCACAATTTTTTCAGTTTTTCTTTATCAAAATTCATTGCACTATTATTGAATCTTCTTCTATAAAATCATACCCCAAATAATTAAGAAAATCCAGTATGCCTCTAAATATAAAAGCAAAAAACAAAATTTCATTTTTATCAAAAGTCAATTCTTTTTCGGTTTCTTTTGGTATCATTCCTGGCACACAAAGAATTTTTAATCCTTCCATTTCATTATGGACGATGATGTTTATGTTTATGTCTTTTATTTCTCTGTCTTCATCACCTTCTTTACTCTTATCTGATTTTATTCTTTTCTTCTCCAGTATGTCTATGAATTGTTCTAAAAGGAATTTTTTGGTATAAATATACACTTTTTTCTTTTCTTTCATTTTATTTATCCTCCTTCTTCTAAAATCGCTTTAATAAGTTCCCAATCTGAAATATCTTCAATAGTTTCATCTGTGCCATTAAGCTTATAAATTGTTATTCCATGACTAGCATCTCCATGAAGTTTGCCTGACCGTTTCCATCTGATAATAAGCTTTTCCGGTTGAACATTAATTAATCCCCCTATAGATATACCCAATTTTCCTCGGGAAGAATGAAAATACTTATATTCAAAAATATCCACTTCATTTTTGGGAGGCGATATAACTTCAAAATATGCATTGCCACGATATCCGCTTTTCACTGAAACCCAAAACACGTTCCACCCTGAGACAGGACGAAGAATAAAATTACCCATCTCTGTTCTTTCTATTTTTGCATTCTCAAGAGGAAACTCTATATACGGAGTCCAACCTTTTTCTGTTTTTACAAGATTCTGATTAACCCAAAGTCTGAAAGAAGGTTTCCCATGCCCTTCATCGCCAAAATCCATGTAGTAGAGGATTTTTTCTTCTATTTTTTTCATCTGCAACTCAAATCTCTCTTTCATTGTTGCACCTCTCTTTCATTGTTTTCACTTACATTATACTTGTATTTTTCAAAAAATACAATTACAATTAAGATAAAGAAACTAAACAGGAGGTCTCTTATGGACAAAATCCCCCCAAAAGATATTTTTAAGGTGTTCAACGGCTTGCCCCCTGAACACAAACTGGAATTCATAATCACGATGAGTCAGGAATTACCCCCAGAAATCATAGATGAATTTGAATACGAAAATTTGAATATTTTCGAACCAGAGAAACTCCCAGAGCCACCTCCCTGCTATTCCGAACACAAAAAACTCCTGAAAACCATAAAACAAAAAAAGAATCGTGTCTCTTTTCAACAAGTTGTATGCCCAACATGTCTAAAATTCATTAAACAATACGAAGAAACTTTATATGAAAACTACGGTAAATTACAGCACCTCATAAAATTATACAAAAATTTTGGATCCCGTGAAGAATACATAAAACAAAAAACCATACTTGAAATGATAAAAAAATACCCGCCTGTAACCTGGTTTAGGAGCAGACTTTTCGGTATAATACAAAAAAGCGAAGAATTTGAAAATGATATAATAGGGGGTGACTGATGACCGATAAAATAACAAAAAAGAAAAAAACAATAACTATACCCGAAGACCTCATGCGATTTCTCGTATCAACCAACTTCCTCAATGAACGAGGTCGCATACTCTTAAGCATCATAACCCTCATCAACTTCCTCAAAGATGTAAGCCCCTCCGCCATAAAAAAACTCACTGGAATGCCCCGTCAAAATGTTCACCGAAATTTAGAATTATTAAAAAAATTGTTCGGAAACAATCTTATGCTACTACTACAGACCTACGACAGAGAAAAATACCTGTATCACGACATAACTCACAAATATTATAAAAATGTAATCAAAATTGATGACGCAAAAATCTCAAAAAATAGTGGGGTTAGAAAAAATGTAATCAAAATTGATGACGCAAAAATCTCAAACTGGACGCAAGATTTTGAGGAAATCCCAGAATGTAATCAAAATTGCTTACAAAACAGCATATCCGAGAGCAAAGATGTAATCAATTTTGATTACGCAAAACCCTCGATTTCACCCCTTCCCCCTCTCCCTAAAAATTTAAAGAAAGAAAAAAGAAAAGAAAAAAGAAGCAAAAAAGAAAAGAAAAAAGAAAGAAATTGTATTATAGACTCAAGTATTATATTAAATATACTTAATCCCTGTATTAAAGATAATAATACTGTATTTCATAAACCTTCTCCCCCTTCCCCTAATATAAATAATATAGGGCAAAATTTTTTAAAAATTGACGAAAGTGTAATCAAAATTGATGACAAAATGGAAGAAAAGAAAGACCAAGAGGACCAAGGTGTCCCACCCTATCAGCCACTCATCAGTACTCAGCAGAATATCCCAACCCCCTCTCCCACATCCCATCAACCATCAAAAGAAAAAACCACTCCACCCTCACTCAAAGACTACGCCACCCAGATCATCCAGGAAACCATCTCCAGAGAAGAAGCTCTTAACCAGCTTCAGCAAATCTATCCGCACCTGCCTAAACAAATCCTCAACCAACTCCTTGACCAATACATAAAACTCCTAACCCCAAAAACCCCTAATAATAAATAAAGGCACCGACCTCTTAAAAAAATAGCCCTGAAACGCACAGAAATGCCTCTATTTTTAATTTTCTCAACACACCCCCTATTGAGATAAGGGGGTTTTTTCAAAATTTTAACCCCTTCTCAAAAAAATACCCATAAAATAGAATACTTATCAGTTTTGAAAACTTTGTTGATAAAAAATACGAAAAAAAATCGGTCAAAATAAGCCCTGTTTTTGAGGAGGTCTAAATTCATCCCCCTCTACTCAGACTTCCGGAAAAAAGGTTGTTTGATAATATTGGAGAAAAAACTTCACTCCATAAACACAACCTCAAACCCCGTCTGGCTCTCTATCCACTCATTCACCTGCTTCTGCATACATCCACCACATAAAAAAACCGCCCTTTCAAATACATAATACACAAACGGCTCCTCCCGACGGTTTATCTCCTTTAAGCACTCCCCACATTTTAATTCATTTCCAAAAATATGCTCATGTTCAGTCAATTTCAGCCACCTCAAAGCCTCCCCACTCTTCAACCTCCTCACCTTCTTCACATCATTCTTATACACCATATCCGCACCTCCTTGGCTTTCTCACTCATTACCTATAACTTGTATTAAAAATTTTGGTCCGTATAAAAAGGGGTATCGTTGGCAAAAACGGGGGGGTGGTGGGGGCTTCCAAGCAAGGGATTTGACGCAGGGATAGCATACCCCCTACCCTATCTCATCAAGAAAACAGAAAAAAGACCGATAATTACCATTATGTAAAATAGAATCCAAATGGGATAAAAAACCTGTGAAATCTCTAGAAGTTATCAAAAATTTCTAAAGTGGCTCTTGAAAATGTCAAATAAAACAGTGACAAAAATTGTTATTGACGGTGTCATAGATTTAACGATTAACAAGAAAAAATTGTCAAAAAACCGACAGTTAGAAGTAAAACTTCCAGAAAAACTTGAAAAATCATCCTTCACTTTTTACCTATCAAATTTTTAGACCAATTCTAAAATCACAATATATAGTGGTCTTTAACTTAACACTTTTAAAGATAATGTTAAGAATGGGGTATAAAACACAAGACTGGAAAGGGATATTTTTCTCTAGTGGTCGGTAGGATAGAAAATACAAGTGATAAGGGATGAGAACGAAAAAGAAACTCCCTTGGGGTTCAAATCCCCGGAGGTAAAAGGAGGTGTGAAATGACTGAAGAAAAAAAGGTGATGGAAAAAGAAATAAAAAAGGAATTCCTCGTCCTCCGACTGAGGAGGACTGAGGAAGGCTTGAAGGTATATCTCCGGTCCGAAAAACTAGAAACTTTTTGGCAAAAAGCTGCAAAGGGGGTTGTCAGAGAATACAACCCCCCATACATCATAAAGGGGAGGGAAGAGGATAGAATAGAGGGCTATCCCTTCCCGGAGACTCTTCCCGGTAAAATAGAAAAAACATTTTTTAACAAAATCGAGAAGGGTCTCTTTTATGACGGAGAGCCCAATTTTTCCTTCTCCCGCCTACGAGGGGTAGGAGAAGGAATAACAATTCTTTTTCCAGAGCCTTATTCAAAAACAGCAATAAAAAGATGGGTAGAAGAGCTCAAAAAATCAATACAGATATTTGTGCATGAATATCTCAAACCAATAGAGATTGAAATCGTAATCAATGAAAAAGGAGAGGAAGCATGAAATATAAATATATAGATAAGATAGGAATAGAATTAGAAGGGGGCTGGCGGGAAATTCCTCCCGCTGGCAAACCCTATTACGATGGGAGCATTGAGGGAATAGATGCTCCCATCATCGGTGAAATTGCCTCCCCTCCAATTCCAGCAGAAAAAATATCAGAATTGGAAAAGTGGCTGAGACAGAATTACCCCCACAGGGTAAATAATACCTGTGGGTTTCACATTCATATTTCCCTCAGAAACCTCCTTTTCTATTCGCAGCTCCTCACTCCCGAATTTCATCAATTCCTTCTGCAGGAACTTCACAAGTGGGGTGAAGAAAACGAAATTCCTTCCTCACACTATTTCTGGAAAAGGCTGAATGGAGCGAGATATACCCGAAAGGAATGGCGAGCAGAAGAACAGATATTCGCAACTGAAAAAACAACAAGTCGGTATTGCCAGCTCAATTTCTGTTTTCGCCTTCATAAAACGGTAGAATGTAGAATTTTTCCGCAATTTGAAAAGAAAAAATGGGCGATACTTGCTCTAAAGAAATATATATGGATTGTAGAAGAGTGGCTCCGGAATTGTCCTCCGGAGCAGTCGGAAGAAGTGATTATTGAAGGGGAAGCGGAAAATGAAATTGAAAATGAAATTTTTGAAATTGAAAATAATAAAGAAGAAATAAAAGAAGAAATTGAAATATAAGGAGGTGAAACAATGTGTGTAATTGCAGTATGTGAAAAGAAAATCCCTCCTCTGGATGACTTGCTTTTGATGGAGAAAGCAAATCCAGACGGAGGGGGTCTGGCGTGGAGAGAGAAAGGGAAAGTTCTTTTTGAAAAAGGACTTACCGCACAGGAAATCCATCAAAAAATAAAGAGACTTCCTCTCCCGGTTGTCATTCATTTTAGGCTTGGGACTTCTGGCGGAAAATGTCCTGAACTCTGCCATCCCTTCCCTATTCAAGAGGATGTTCCTCTCATTCTCAAGGGTGAAGCCAAGGCAGTCCTTTTTCACAATGGAATTTGGAGGGACTGGAAAGAATTGTGCCTCAAAACAGTAATATATCACAAAAAGAAGTTTCCAGGTGGTAAGATGTCGGATACTCGGGCAATGGCTTGGTTTTGTAGCGTTCATGGTGAAAGCGTATTAACACTCATCGATGAAAAAGTAGTTGTTTTCACTCCCTCTCAGATAACTTTATATGGTAATGGCTGGACGGAGAAAAACGGGATAATATACTCAAATCTCTACTGGGAAAATACATTTGATGTGAGGAATATAACTCCAAAATGGTGGAAATAGGGGGTGGGAAATGGCAAGGTATCACGTGGAAGTAATAATAAGTGAAAAAATAGTAAAAAATAGTTATCTAAAACTTTCAGAATGGGAAATCCGAGAATGTTTACTTTCTCCCACATTTCCTCCTTGGCTCAAAAAGAAATTATCTTACTACTATCTTTTAAAAGATGAGGATGCGGACGGGGCCTTAAACTGGCTTCGGAACAACAACAAAATTATTTTTTATTCTCTTTCTACATGTAGAATGTCAAAATTTGAATATGACCCAGAAACAGAAAAATTAATAATTAAAAAAGAAAACGAGAAAATAAGAGAAGCAGACAATCTACAAAAGAAATATGAAGAAGAACTATCATCAATTATGTGTGCTCTTTTCTTTTTTTATGGGATATTTGATTTTTTTGATTATAAAGAATAAAAAAGGAGGTGCGAAGATGAAGAAGAAAGTAAAAATAAAAATAAACATGAGAAAGTTCGGGTGGTGGTTAGTAAAAGACCATATTGATGGCAAAATAATAGATATTGGTCCCAACTTCGTGCGAGTGCATGGAGTGGGAGTAGATGACTGGCATCCTTGCGGGGTTAATAGAACATACACTCGCAAGGATGCGTTAGAAACTTACTTTCTTCTGTCTAAAAAAGAGAGAAGAAAAGTAGATTGGGTGAAAAAGGTTTAAATTCCTTATAGGTAGGCTGGTAATCCTGTAAAAGCAGAAGGGGGGCGACCCCCTTCTTTTTTTATTTGTTGCCACTTTTATTAAAAATCACATAAAATACTGCAAGCCCCCAGTATTCATCAATTTTTTTAAAATTGATTGTAAGAGTATTTTCATTGAGTTCATATGACCAGTCTTCACTTGCAACTGCGAAGGGGTCTCTGAAGATTTCAGCGTGAATGTTATCTACAAATTTATATTTTTTAATCGCTTTTGCAATTTTCTTGATTAATTCTAAAAATTCTTTTTTGGTAAGTTTTTTGCCTTCTTCATAATCTGCGAATATAGTATACAAAAAATCCACGCCTGAAACTTCGTATTCTACAATTTTAAATTCTTTTCCATCTTTACTCCATTTTTTTATTTCTTTTAAAAAACCTTCGACTTCATTTCGGGGGTCAAGAAATACTTTTCCTTTTCTTTTTGTTTTTTGTATCTTCTTTCTCATTTTTCTCATTTTAACCCGTCTTTTTAAAAATTCAAGTTTTTTGATAAACCCTCCCTTAAAAGGGAGGGTAAGTAATGGGGAATGTGGAAGAGGAAAAAGTTAATCCTGGTTATATATTAATCTTTCAACAAGGTTTCTAATTTCATAGAGAAGCCTTTTCAATTCCTCATGTCTTATTTGAGCTTTTTCCTCGTGTATATTGAGATATTCTTTCATTTCATGGGTATGGGTAGGATTATGTGGATTTTTATTGTTTTTGTTTTTCACAAGATTAAAGAGTTCTTTGAGTAATAGAAGAATAACTCCCACCAGGATAGAGGAATTCATAAAAACAAGGATTGATGAATTCATATCCATTGCCACTCCTTTAATGTATTATAGCGGTTGATAGCGGATTGTCCAGCATCAATCCTGTATTGAAGGTTGACGACTTTGATTAACTTTGTATAAGCCATAACCTTTGAGATTGCCTCTTCAATTGTATCTCCTATCTCTACAAGTTCTCCCAGAATACCATCATATCCTGCCATTTCAATTTCTCCTTTTTTTGTTTTTCTAACATCTAATAAATACAAGTTATTCTTTAACAATTGTTCAGGGTAAATCACAGGCAATCCCTCAACAACATTCTTGAGATTATTTTTTTCATCAAGTTGCATAACATGTCCAGGGTAGGGGAAGGTCGTTAGTCTTAAAGCAAAACTAAATTTGTCATAATAAACTGGCAATTCCTGGAGATTTCCAGAAAGTAATCTGAAAAATACATTCAACAGGCTTTCATTTTTCAGAAGATGTTTCCACGCAAAAATAGCATTGTAGCCAAAACGGGGGGTAATTTCTAAAAAATATGCTTTTCGGTCTGTTTTTGAAACAATACAATTGAAATCCACAGGTCCCGTATAATCAAAATTTCTCATAACAGGAATAAAATGCTGGAAGATTTGTCTATAAGGACGACAAGTAAAAGTATCTTTCCAGTTAAATACGACTGATGACATACATCCTGTATTACATCCGAGGTCTCCAGCAAGAAATTTTTTGTCTTCAAATGTAGAATTGAGAGGCGGGACAAATCTTCCATGACTAAACCACGCTTCAGTTGAAATTTCAACACCTTCAATGAATTGTTGTACTATGAAAGGATATGTGAGAATACCTTCAGAAGTTTTTTCTCTAGCAACCTCATAGGCTTCTTCTCCCGTCTCACAAATGATTGTGTTTTCAGTCATCCTTGAAGCCTCTTCCTTTATCACACATTTTTGATTTTTGAAGTGTTCTATAATAAGAGAAAGAGCCTGTGGAGAATGAATATAAATTGTTTTCGGAACAGGAATTGATAATTTTCGCACAAGTTCAATTGTTTGAAATCTTTTGATTTCAAATTTTGACATATTTTCTGCACATCCTAACACAAGATAACCCTGTTTTTGTAGTTCACCTGCGAGTTTGTCCTGAAGAGCAGTTTCAAAAACAAATATAGTTTCATTCTTTTTGAATTTTGAGAGTGGCGGTAATATCGGGTATATAGGAACGATATTTTGGTATACTTTCTGTTTCCAGCATGCTTTGTTTTTGTAGTATATTACCATTACTTCCTGTCCTTCGTCTTGAAACTCTTTAGCAATAGGTAAAAGGTCTCCTACATCACTGATAAAAACCCATTTCATTATTGTTTCCTCTCCATTTCTTTTTCTCTTTCAAATTCCTGTTCAATTAAACTCTTAATGTAGTCCCATTGCAACATGTAAGCGGGGGGTTTATAAACTCGGGGTATTCTTTTGATAAAATTAAATGCTTCAGGATAGTTCATTGCTTTTAAGCCATTCTTTGTGCCTCTTACTACACCTTGTAAGAGCAAGATTTTTTCAGCATCTGTAATATCTTTTCTTTCACTTATTTTCAATAAAGTATCTAACAGTCTGTTTCCTATTTCAACTGGAGTTTCACCCCTCAAAACATAATTCACAGTTTCACTAACTTCAATTCTACCTGAAGCAATTTTTTGATAGGTTGCAAATTGTTTTTCTCTTTCAATTGCTTCTCGATATGTTCTACCAAATGCAAATCGGCGAAGTGCGTCAATAAAAGGATTTTCACTGATAAAAGTATATCCCTTTTTCTTTGTTTGTCTATCTATATTTGCGAAATGTATTTGATTTTTCAAAATAGCAAGTGCATCATACAAGTTATGAGGAGCCACGCCCATCCGGGTTATAACCTCTTCCAGGATATTTTTGATTATTTCAGTAGCGGGGACTTGATGAATAGTTTTGAATTTCTGTGCGGTTATGCGGGTTGCTTCGGCAACCTGTCGTAAAGTTGCATAAGGCATTCCACCGACCATTGCAATAATATTGTCCATTGCCTTGGCAATATCGGGTTGATTTGTGATTGTTTCAAGCGTGTATTGAAAATCAAATGCTGGTTTAATAGAATTGGAAATGTCAATATCAAAAATTTCTGCGGGTAATCCTCCACCCAGGATAGGATATTTTCTGAGTGCATCAAGAAATTCTACTTCTCGTAAAGGATTATCATCACCTGTATATTTTTTGTATTGTGAATAAACCAAATACCCAAATAAAGTAGCAAGTGGTATTCCTCTTACTCCACCACTCAATCCAAGAATAGAGGCATGTCTCAAATATGCTTTTGCACCCTCTTTTTTGTAAGTTTGATATAGCAACTCCAATTCCTTCATAAACCAAAATCTAAACATATATAACCATTTCGTAAATTCTGACCTCACACCCATGGGTAAATCGGAAGGAGAATAATAAAATTGTGTTTTTCCAATCATATCAACAACATATTTTCTGATTTCAAGAGGATTTGTCATACCCAGTTTTTCTTTTGCGTGTAAATAAAAAGCAATTGATGAAACAGTTCTATTGACGGGTTCAGGAGCGGAGAATAAATAAAGTGCTGTCCCTGTTAATTTTTCACCCCATCCTTTGATAGGAATATATCCCTTTTCATTCCAGCCCCAACTTGCAATTAATTCTGCAATATCCTTCGGAACACTTTCAGGATTTATAAGATAATCTGTGAAATACTTATAACTTCTTATAATTGTATTTCTGCCTACTATCGGATAAGTATTAAGCCATACCTGTAAAGCATTAACAAAAGCACCTTTTACATTAAAGCCCAAACCCATTAAAGCATTTATTGTTCTGGCAAAACGAGGGATTTTTGAAAGTGTTCTATATTGAGCCCACCAGCCATGCGTATAAGGTTCTACAATTTCCCAGCCCATGAGCCTATCAATCCATTGCAAGGCAACTTGGTCTGCAAATTTCTTACCGATAAGAGGAATTTTTGAAACTGAATTATAAAAAGGCACTGCTTCATTCTTATACCAGTTATTCAAAAATACATTTTTCAAATCATTATAAAGTAATTTCCTCATGTTTCTAATGGCATTCCATTCCATCAATTCAGGAGTTTTCTCTACTATTCCCGTTCTTCTGGCAAATGAAGAAATAAATTTTCTTCTATTTTCCATAATCCACAAAAGAGGAGTTCCCAATTGACGGGCAAATTGAGCGTGGAGATTTCGTATATCTTCTTTTGTCAATATTTCAGATAATTGTTCACTATAATTTTTTAATATGTTTGTAAGTTTTCCAACAACTGCATGTAATTGTCTTCTACTAACTCGTCTTTTCAAAAATGAAAGATTGATTGTAGAAGGTTGAATAATAACTTGTTCTATATCTGCAAGTTGTTCAGGAGTAAGATTTTTTATGAAAGCGTAGGCTTGTTCAGGACTATCAACCCGTATTTTTACCTCTGTTCCATCTGTTTTTTTGTATGTTATGTCTGTTTTGTAAAAATTAACGAGGTCATAGGCAAGAGTATGATGATAATAATTTGGAATAATTCTTTCTTCAGGAAGAGCCCCTAGTTTAGCAAGCATGCCTGTAAAACTTCTGTATGTTTTGAAAAGTCCTAATGCCTCATCCCTGTATGTTTGAGGAATTCTGGCATACTCGGGTGAAGCAATGAATTGTTCAGGAGTGGCATAAGTATTTAAGGCTTTTCCTACAATCTCTTGATATTTTGCAGGTAATTTCATTTCAATTTCTTTCAAAATACTTTCATAATTTTCAACTATTTTGTTATATGTGAGATTTGTAATGTGAAATGAAGTATATGCATCTTTCCATTCCAGCCCTGCCTGCCTCAAATATGCACTTAAAGTTGGATTTTTCACTTTATTATTAATTAAACTTTCAATTCGTGCTTGAATAGATTTTAAATATGTATTTTTGACTGTCGGAGTAAATTTTAGTTCTGCTTCAGCAACTTCAACTAAATCAATATGTTCAACAGGGATTGAATTTGAAATTTCAATTGCCTCATTATACCACCTTGACCCTTTTGAAAATAGATTTTTTAGATTTTTTGAAATAACAGAAAGAGAAGGTAATTTGAAAAGCCCCAGTTCAATATCAATTTCACCTTCTTCAAGTGGGATTTGAGAAAGTCTCTTTATTATACCTTCATTCTTCTCAGTTAATTCAATTATATTTTTTTCAGGGAAAGTATCTAACAGGTTAAAATAACTTTCATGTAAGTCTTTTATAAACTCATTTTTAAATTTTGAAAAATCAAGATTTTTTACTTTTGTTGCCTCTTCAATTCTTTTATAAAAAGGTTTTAAAATGTTGTTTCTTGTATTATTAACATAATCCTGAATAGTAAAAGCAGTTAAACGGCGTCCTTTTCCTTCATATACATATTCTCGCATTGCAACAGGCAATTTATATGCTTTATCAAGTATGGCTTTAATCTGAGAAAGTGAAGTACTTGAAACAATAGAATTTGTGAGGTTTACAAATTCTTTGATTGCCAAATCTTTGTAGGTTTCTTTTGCAGTTCGTAGTTCACCTGTTTTCGGGGGTCTACCTCTTGCAATGCGTTCTATTTCTTCAAGTGCCAATAATTTCTTTTCTTTTGCGGTAGTAATATATCTTGAAACATCTTGTTCCCATTTCTTAAATATCTCTGTAAGAGTTGTAATTTCTTGAGGAGTTAATACATCCCACCCCGTTTTTGCTGTGAAATCAATAAAATCTTCAATAGTAAGTTCCTTTTCAATCACTCGTCCTGGTTCAGGGGATATTCTAAAAAGAAAAGTAGGTTTTTCAGGTCTTCTACTTTTTGCTGTAGAAATTGATAATTTTCCTTCTGAAATATCAAATACAATAATATCATTAAATTGTGTTTTTTTGCTAAAATCATTTAAAGCCTCAATGATTTGAGTTTTGTTATTTTTGATAAAACTATCTATATCAACTGGAACTTTTGTTGTTGGTGGTGGGGGTAATTCTGGGCGTTCAATCGGTTCTTCCCATAATGCTTTAACCTCTTCTTTAGGGATGTTTATATTTTCGGCTAATTTTTCAAAAACTTTTTCCTGAGTAATTATTTGAGAAGGCTCAATTGTTTTTGAAACTGGATTTTGAGTATCTTCAATTTCTTTAATAGGTTGTGGAGTTTTTGTAATTTCTCGTTCTTTTGATAATAATTTTGTTTCTTCTATTGCTTCCTGGATTATTTTTGTTATAGGAGTTTGAGGTAATTCTTTTGCAACTGCTTCAGGAGTTAATACAGGAGGTGGAATTTCGGAAGGTGTCGGCACTTCAGCAGGTGGTTTTTCAGGAACAGGTGGAGGTGCTGGTGCTTTTTTTGGTTTTTTAGTAGTTTGTTGAGAAATAGATTTAAACAGGTTTTGTGCTTCAAGTATAGAATTTATTGTGTTTTCTATATTTGAAATCTTGACGTCGTAACTTGTTGTAAGCATTTTTAAACGAGGTAATCCCGTAAGTCCCCCTATTGCTGTTGCAATACCACCCCATTTTAATGCCTCTTCTATATCCCCTGTTGCAGTGCCCACTGCTACTGCTGTGGGTATTGCTTCTCTTCCCACAACTTGCCCCATATATGCTCCTGTCGGTAAAAGTGTGCGTCCCACTTTCGCTGTTGCGGGAATTCTTGTTAATGCTCTTCCGGGAAGTGCTCCAATTTGTGCTCCTAATCTTCCCAATCCTAAAACTTCTCCTAACGCTCTAATTGGAGTTTCCACCGCTCTAAAACCCGTTGCAGTTCCCATCAATCCATATAGGGTTTGTGCAAGAGGATGTGCGGTTGCTAATGCTACTGATGGTAGGGTTTCACGACTAACAAATTTTTGAATAGGACGCTCTAATCTTTCAGGCAGTGCTCTTGCAAGTAAAGAGGCAATCCCCCCAAAAACTCCACCTAATCCCGCATATATTCCTGCTCCCGCTATATGTTCACGATATTTTTGTTCTTCTTTTTTTCCCTCAGGAGTTCCTCTTTTTTTCTCTAAATATGTATTCCAGGTTTTCTGATGAAAATCTTCAATTTTCATAAGTTGTGTTTCAAAAGTGGGATATGAAGTGAAGAATTCTCTAAATTTATCAAAATAAAACTGATACCGAGTGGGAATATCCATCTTTTGTGCTTGTTCATATTCTTGTCGTGTCAAAAAAACAGGTAGATTTTTAACTTCAAATTCTTTTCTTTTTCCTTGTTCAAATTCCTGTAATTGATTATAAAATTCTACTAAGGCTCTTGCTGAAGAATTGATTTTTTCTAAAAATCCACCACTTCTCGCATACTTTCCACCAAATTTTTTTTCAATATGTGAATAGGTTAATTCAGGGTCATCTACATAAATTGTGAAAGTTGATTTTGAAAATATATCATTGTTCATTTTTACTAATATTCTTCAACTTGAAAAGAAGGTGGGGGTGATTGAGGAGGTGGTGAACCTTTCATAAATCCAAACCACTCTTTAAAAGATTTTTTAGTTTCAGGTTTTTTCTTTTCAGGTTCAATCTCTTTCATAATTCTTTCTAATTCTTTTTCACCAATTTTTCTTAATTGTTTTCGTTCCTCTTCGGGTAAGGTTGGGTCATCACCCATAATAATATATGCTCTTGCATTCAAATATGGTTCAAGTAAATCTTTTCTTTTCAGTGAAATAACAAAATAATCAATATCGGGTGAAGTCTGTAATTCACTAATGACTTGCTGTCTTGCTCGGAAAAATCTATCTCTCTGTTCTTTTTCTCGTCTCCATGCAAGGGTTTGTCGTTCATATTCTGTCATTGAAGGTGGGATGTAAGGAGTAAATAAATTCATTAGAAATTGTAATCTATTCCAGTAATCCTGCATTTGTTGTGCATATCTTTGTTGTTCTATATTTGCTCTTGTAAGTGCACCTTGTAATACACCACTGGGAATAGAAGATAATCCCGTAAATACTTGTGCTCCTGGCGTTGCTCCGTATCTTGTCCAACCCGTCGCTAATCCTGTCAATAAACCTGCTCCTGCGGGTATTAAAGAAGATAATAAAACACCCCTCATTATCCGTCCCCAGTCAATTTGAGGTGGTTGTGTTTGTAACCCTCCTAATGCAGTTTGTAGTAATTGAGAAAGTTGTTCCTGTGTGAGTTGACCAAATAAAGGATGTATCATCCAGGGCACGGGTGAAGGATACAATGTTGAAAGAGTAGGTGAGGATGAAGGTGAATAAGTTTGTGTGAGTGTGGGTTCACCTGTTAATAAAGATTGTTTTTTCTCAGGCATTTTATTATGCGATTTTGGCTCCTATACCCATTCCTAAACCCGTGGCAATTCCTCCAGCTACTTGCCCTAATCCTGCTGCAAGATAATCCCAGAAAGTAGGTTCTTGTGCCCATTGTGCTAATAACTGCGGTTGTGTTGCTGCATACATTTGAAGCCACGGTGCAAATAATTGAGCGGGTGCACCATATAAAGAAATTCTTCTAGTTGCTTCTTCATAGGGGAGTAATCCTAACTGCATTGCGAGAGGTATTGCTTGTAATTGTCTTGCTTGTTGTTCTAAAGCAAGTTGAGCATATAATTCTCCTAAATTTTGTAATGCTCGTTCTGTTATTTCAGCCATTGCAAGTGCCTCGGCTGATGACCCAGGAGTTCCTAATCCTATAAATTGACCTCTTGTTTTTGCTAATGCTTCCTCTAATTCTTTTCTGTATTGCCGAGCGAGAGCGTCATAAAGTCCTACCAAACTTCCACCACTTAAAATACTTGCCAAGCTCTGCCTTGTTAACTTTCCGAGTTCGGTTGTTGTAAAAGTGGGTAGGGTGCTTATTTGTCTTAAAATATCTGTTTCAAATACTTTTTGTAATTCTAATTGAGGAAAGATATATTGTTGTCCCAAGGCTTCCGCACCTTTAAAAGGTTCAAGATACTCATATTTTAATTTTGTTTGAGGCATTTATTTAATCCTCCATAACAAAAATTGTCTATTTGATACATTAACACTCACTCCACTGTTATTTTGACATAAAACTTTTATATTGTCAAGGGTTTTGAAGTTAATAATTGAAAAAATTGTATATTGTTGATAAGTAAGTGGTGGTGCAAAAGATAAACTCGCAAATTCTATGCTTCCATTTGAATTTACAACTTTTAATATAATATTCCCTGTTGGTGAACCTGATGCCTGAACAAAACAAGAAGCAATAAAAATCATAGTTCCTGGCTCTAGTTTTTTGTTTATTCTTTCTATATCACTAATATTTAAAGTTGAACCATTTGTAACCACAAGTGTAGAAGTTATTATTTCTCTAAAAACGTCTACTTCTCGTAAATCTTCTCTGTTTTTAATATTCAAAAAATTATTGTTTATCTTAATAACACAATCTTTTGCCCAGGCAAGTAAATCTTCTATTTTGAGAAGTTCTTTTAATAAACTTATATTCATCCAGTTGCTCCTATTTCTTTAGTCCCTGCTTTTATTGAGGTATCTAGATAAATTATATTTATTCCCGTCAATGAAAAATAATCCGTTGTTCTTATTAAAATTTGGAAAAACCTTGCTTTGATTGAAACATCCAGATAAGGATAAATAGTTATATCAGGAACTTCATATTCTTCACTTTCCAGCATCCCATCAGGCGTATCTCCATATCGGATTTTAACATATAATTTTTGCTGAATTTTTTCATCAGTTAAAAATTGAATGCGGTTTAGTCTCTTAACCACATAGGGATTACCAAAGTCTAAAATGGGGGTGGCATAATATCCTTCATAATCTAGATTTAAACCACCTAAAACCGAAGTGAAATGTGCAACATAATTATAACTTTCTTCACCATCATGTTCTTTTATTCCAAACCAAATTTCTCTAACTCTATCCTGAAGATACGCTTCTTGCCATCTAAACCCTGCTTTATCCCATGAAATTCTTACCGTGTCCCATGTATACATGTTGACTAAATCTTCAACCTCTACAAAACCTCTGAATTCTATATTGGGAATTTCATATTTCGTCCATTGCCCTGTTAAAATATGATACCCCAATCCAATTCCATACAAATTGTCTTGAGGCACCGCAAAAGGAAGCCAGATAAAATATTGTTTTTTAATTTCTATATAAGAAGCGAAAACCTTTGAATAATCTATATTTCTTTTTATTGCTGAAAAGTATGTGGCAATAGGTTCAGAAATTTTTTGTATTCTATTTCCCGAATAGGTATATATTCCATCATCACCGAGAAAAAACAATGTATCTTTATAGTTTACAATTGAATGTGGGGCTTTACAACCAATATCATCCGAAATTTTTTGAATTGTCATAATGATTGGTAAACCAACATATTTCCCTACATATATTGCTTTTTCTTTAAAGATTAATAAATCATCACCCATTACTTTTATTGCTGTTATTTCTCCTTTCTCATCTTGAATATCTACAAAATAGGCATCGTTTGCAGGTGAAGGAGTATAAGTATTGGCATCAAAATTTTTTGACAATCTTATCCGTGTGGGGTAATACACTCCTTGTTCAATAGTTTTTGCATGAACGCAATGCCATTTCCATACTTCTATTAAATATGCCTTAATATACTCATCAGCTAAATCTGTTGTAAGGTCTAATATTCGGGTATCTTGAATATTATGATGTCTATATTTACACCATTTGTTATCTATATCAAAAATGAAATATAATTCCCCATTACTCCACATGTTCTGTGAAGTTATCATTTTTGCAAAATTATTGCTTAATTTTTTAAAAATAGAATAAGGAACTTGTGATACATTAGAACTTACAGCCGAAGTAAGTGTGATTTGAGTATCACTATCAATTGATTGAATGTAATAAGTTTCGGATATTCCTGAAATTTCAATTGCATCTCCTGGTTGTGCTTCACTCTTCGTCCAGGCTGTATTATGCCCTATTATAATATTTGACCCTGCATAAGCAGTAACTGTTCCTCTTTGCCATACAATATTTAATTTTTGCCATTTTTTTGTTGCCCCATCATATTCATAACAAGAAGTAGTTGTTAACATCAAATATCTTTTTGACCCATCCCTTACAAACCATTTTCCTAAATAATAAATGTCTTCAGGAATAACTTGTATATACCAGAAAGGAATATTTGAATAATCTTGAGAGAAAGGGGTTGATATAGTTAATGCTGTATCAGAAGAAATACTTATAATTTTTCGTTTTTCAGAACCTATTACAATGAACCAGCCAACCTCAAGTTCTGTTGTAAATTGTGTGTCTGTTCCTGTTATCTCTGTTCCATTAGTTGTAATTGTGCCAGTTCCTGCATTTAAAATAGGTTCAATACCAAGAGCATATTTTATTGAAGTATCGGTAAAATCTATATTTTTTAGATTTATTGAACTTTCGGGGGGTAATAAATAAGCAGGAAATTCAGTATATAAACCTTTGAAAGGTGCTTTTATGAATATGCTTTTTACTTCATATCCCATATTTTAATCTCCTAAAAGTGGACATTGATACATTTTTATTTTTGATATTTTTTTGCCTGAAACCATCCACGCATCAGTAAAAGTAAAATCTTCAATTGTAAGAGAAAAAGCAAGTTCAAAAATAAGCCAAAAATTATCTTTATAAAATAGAATACATCTAAATCCTATTGGAGTAGGGATTGAAAAAGTTAAAGTATTCTGCCCCAATTCTTTATATTTTGTATCTTTCCACAAAAATTGATACCTATTTAAAAAGCATCTTAAAACCACATTGCCTTCTTTATCTGCAGGAAAAGTAAATCCCACTTCTATCTCATCACTTTGTCCTTCAATTTGACAATATGTTAAGTATTTTCTAAAAGCATATGGATATGGGTTATCTCTGGGATAATAATATTTCTTATAAAAAGTATAAATACAGTATTTTTGATAAGTATTTAAAGTCATTTCATCTTCATTTGGTGATAATTCTGAATATACTCCTTCCGCATATTTATATAAGTAATCATAAACAATAGTGGGACTTTCCTGAATACAAATTTTTTGAGTAGTATAATTTTTATATTGTTCTAATTTCTCAGGTGAAATAGGTTCTTGAGGAGAATAATGAATAATTCGTCCTAAACGAGGTGATAAAGGATTTAAGAGCCAACCTGATTTTAAACTTCCTTCTTTATGTTCTCCTTTTTCCCATTGTAATCCATGTGGAATTGGTGAAGGTTCATGTTCAGTCTCATATATATTTTTGAATACTTGCTTGAATTCTCTTATAATACTTGCTCCCCTTCCTACGTAATCATCACCTGGTGGTGTTGAACTTCTCCATTTCGGCATTGTTAATATTGACTTCCTCCTTCAAAATTTGCAACTGCTCGTATCATTAAAGTGCTTGCTACTACAAGAGGAGAGGTATAATTTATACAAAAACGCAATTTATTATATCCATCGGCATATTGTGCCGAAAAATTCAAATAAAAATACGTAAAAAATTGTGCATCCGTTGGCAAAACATACATTAATGTAGTTCCGCCTGTGAAATGAACTTGATATACATGTATTTCTAAAGGATTTTCTAAAGTATGTTGATACCCCCTATAACTTCCCCACCAAATAAAATCAAGATAATAATGATGATATGTTGTATATTGAAATTCATAAACTCCTTGAGAAGGGTCTGATACAATTTTAGTGTCTTGAACTAAAAAATGATAAGGAATTAAATTGAAAATTTGTTGCCACCCATCATTATAAATATATAATTTTTTTGTGTCTAAATTCCAAAATAATTGCCTGGGTCTTAAATTAAACTCTAGAGGTGTGGGGAAAGAAGTTCCAATATAAACCAAACCTGACCCTTCTTTATGATGCCCGTATACTCCCGGGCTAACTTCTGCATTTTCATCGGGAAAAATATGTTCTCTTGAAAAAATTGTTTTAAAATCAGATTTTAATTCCCGTATAATATCATCCCCAAACATAATTAAATCAGTATTAAGAGGTTTGTTTGTATTCCAGGTCATAATGTTTTACCAATCCAATACCCAATAACAAATCTCAATAATTGTGCGGTATCTGACGAATAAACTTTTAAAGCAATTGTTCCATTAACTATATCTTCAGGGGCTCTATAAAAAACATATAAATCCCCATACATAGTATTATTACTTGCTTTTGCTAATTGTTTATATCCTAATTTTATATCATTTAACCACAATTCAAAATATTGCCAATTTGAGTGTGAATTCCAAATACCACATTCTATAACACAAATATTATTCTGTGGAACATTTACTACATTACTAATTGAATAAACATAAGGATTTCCACTAACATTACTGCCTACACTAAAACTTATTCTTTTATGAAGAGCATTTGCGGGATACCATTTTTTTTCAGAAGGAAGATAATAATATAATCTTCTGGTTGTATTATTATAAAGAAGGGTGCTTCTTAAATTTGGATTATCACCTAAATTAGGGAAACTACTGCTTACCATACAGCGTTGAGGTATTTTATGAACGCCTTTATCATCAGCATTTTCTCCTTCATTGGGAAAAGTATGTTCATTAGAAAGTAGTAATTTTATAACTTCTTTGAAGTTTCGTATTTCCCACGCACCGCCTTTTACAAGTTCACTATCATAAGGTTTTGTTATATCAAAAATAGGCATTTTTTATATTATCCTCGCCATTTTATAGGCAATTTTTTTGCTCCCAGTGAATATTTCATGAATGATTTAGGAGGGAATTTGCGTGCCTGGTCTTGACTAATCATTTTTCTAACTGCTTCTTCATAGTTCATTCTCCAAATGGTCACATCGCCCTCTTGAAGCCACATAAACCCATAATAAACTGCTCCATTTATCAGGACATCTGGAAAGTTATTTGTAATATAATTTGTGTCTTCATCATTAATTAAATCAGGCAAATAAACATAATATTCCATAATTGCGTTATAATCTTTTTCAGGAGTGGGATATATAACATAATTTCCATCGGCAAGTCTAAAATACATAGGTTCGGCTTTCGGAGTGGCAGGTGGAAACAATTCAAGTGCTTCAGTCAAAGTAATTTGTTGTAAAGGTTTATATGCGGTAGGTAATTCCAGCCAAATTTTCAAATCATCTTTGAACAAAGCGGGTAAATCATAAGTATTTATATTTTCATAAAAAGTTGTATTTTCTTGAGTTTTTAAGAAGGAAAAATTTGATAATCGGCAAACTTCTTTTTGAACTCTGTTAATCCAGGTGGGTATCAAATCAAGTAGTTCTTGCTGTCGGTATACAAGTATTTTTTCAACTTCGTTTTTTATTTCTTTAAAGTTCATTCTTCATTTACTTCAATTTTTTTAGAGGGTCTCCCTCTTTTTCGGGGTAAAGTAGTTGTAATTATTTCTTCAGCTTCG
>Ga0197143_1001183_pt1 | contig 22942 bp, 19 predicted proteins | sample GBS70_MetaG_FD_148603 | JGI IMG/M metagenome (GOLD analysis project Ga0197143, IMG submission 148603) | Sediment microbial communities from Great Boiling Springs, Gerlach, Nevada, United States - GBS 70_MetaG | ecosystem: Environmental > Aquatic > Thermal springs > Hot (42-90C) > Sediment...
GATTCTTTCCTTGATAAATGACACCATGGTGTTGATTTGACTTCTACTTACTCCTGCTTTTTTCTCTAAATCCGCATAATAAGCTTCATTTACAGGTGAAACTGCTTCTTGCCATCTTTTAAGCTCTTCAGGGGATAAATAAATAAAATTAACCCCCTTCTGTTTTGCAATCTCATATCCATCAAACTCAACCTCATTCCAAACCCTAGCGGCTTTTTCTTCATATTCGACCGCCAATTCTTCAAAAACCTTCTTCACATCTGCCGGAAGGCCATCCCATACTTTTTTGTTAATCACCACATAAAAGGTATAAATGGGTCCTACAGCCCAGCACATAGTCACATGTTTTGCCACATCGGCAAGCCTAAAAGAGCCGAGAGTCTCAACAGGAGTCATACAACCTTCCACCACTCCTCTTGCCATAGCTTCGTAGACTTCGGGCATAGGCACAGGTTTAGGGGTAGCACCCAAGGCTTTCAAAACCTCAGCGATCCTTCCAGGTCCTCTGACGGTTAAGCCCTTAACGTCTTCAAGCTTAGAGACGGGTTTTTTGGCCAAAATAAGAACCGAAGGGGGTGAGGTATTAAACCAAAGGGGCTTAACGTCTTTCCATTCGGCGGGCATGAATTTCTTGTAAAACTCATTGGCCACATGGCTTGAGACATAAGCGCTTGGCCAACCATGAGGAAGGTCCAAAATCTCCGTCACGGGGAACCTCCCAACGGTGTACTCTATATGGGAGAAACCTATATCCGCTATACCCTGAACAACCCCATCATAAATTTTAGTTGCCTCAAGAAGGGCACCGCCCCCAAAAAAGTCAACCTTAACTTTGCCAGCTGTCCGCTTCTCCACGTCCTTACAAAATTCCTCCAGAAGCTTCGATTGTTTCGCCGCCGTTGGAAAATAAGAGGCAAACTTCAACCTTATCTCTTGGCCCCAAAGCGAAGAGGCGAATAACAAAATAAAACCTAAGACCAACCACTTACCCTTTCCCATCCTTCCCTCCTTTTATTTTATTTTTAAAAAATTGTTTCATAATAATCTTAACCTATAACGCATGATTTTTCCAGTAGTAGTTCTTGGGAGTTCCTTTACGAATTCAACGGCTTTAGGGGCTTTGAAGTGCGCTATTTTTCCCTTTACGAATTCTATAAGTTCCCTTTCAAGGTCTGGGCTTCCTTCGTATCCCTCCTTTAGTACCACAAAGGCTTTGCCCTTCAAAAGCCCATCCTCAAATGGTACGGCCACCACAGCGCATTCCAGAACCGCCGGGTGTTCCAATAAAGCGTTTTCAACCTCCATGGGGGCAACCCATTGGCCACTGAATTTCAACATATCGTCAGCTCTCCCTTGATAGTAAAAGTACCCATCGGAGTCCTGATAAAAAAGGTCTCCCGTTTTAAACCATTCCCCGTAGAAGATCTCCTTGTTCTTCTTATGTCTTCGCCAATAAAAGGGGGTGATGCCCTCATTTTTCAACCATAGTTCCCCCACTTCACCAACGGGGACTTCCTTTCCCTCTTCGTCCATGAGTTTGGCTTCGAATTTGGGAAGAAGTACCCCTGAGGCTTCTGGTTTTTCTTGAAGGTTTTTGTTGGCAATATACATCCCCCCTACGTCGGTACTTCCAACTCCATTTATGATCGGTTTTCTAAATCTATTCCACCATTTCTGGACGATGTTCTTAGGTATCATCTCCCCGGCGGTCACAAATGCCCTTACGGAGGAAAAATCCGCCTCAACGCCCTTTTCAATTTCCTGAAGCATGGCATTGTAAAAACTCGGTACACTAAAAAACACCGTGGGACGATATTTTTTTACCACTTCAAATATCTCATCAACTCGAGGCCACTTGGGCCACAATACAACCGAACATCCATAAAGCAGAGGGGTCTCAAGGGAGGCATTTCGTCCATATGAGAAAAAAACCTTGGAGGTACAGAAGATTATGTCATCCTCCTTGACCTCAAAAGCCGTTTCACATACAGGAGGCCAATAGTAAATAATGTCATGATGCAGATGAACTACTCCTTTCGGTAAGCCGGTGGTACCGGAGGTATACATCCAAAAGGCCATATCGTCCCGAGAGGTCTCTTCGGGTTCAAGTTTCGAAGAGGCCTTCTCCAGGAGTTCATAAAAGTTCAATGCCGAAGAAGGGGTTCCCTCCCCCACTACTATAAGGTGCCTTAAATATTTGGCCTGATCCTTTATCTCCGAATACTTTTCGTAGAGGTCGCTGCTTAATACCAAAACCTTGGCCCTTGAATCGTTTAAGAAAAACAGAAGGTCTTTAGAAGTTCCCAAGGTGTTTATCGGTACTGGAACAGCCCCTATTTTCATCGCGCCTAAATAGGAGTAAAACAGTTCGGGCGAATCCCATATCCCCAAGATAACGCGATCTTCAGGCGTAACTCCAAGTTCCCTTAGGAAATTCCCCACCTTGTTTGTATTTTCAAAAAGTTCCCCATAGGTTATTTCCTTATCAAGGTAAAATATGGCGATCTTTTTCCCTCTTCCCTCTTGAAGGTGTCTGTCCACCAGAAAAACCCCTTGGTTGAAATATTCGGACACTTCAAATTCCAAAAAACTTTTCATCCCTCTCCTCCGCTTGGAGTCATCAGCTTAAACTTGATACTCCAAACTTATTTTTTTTGTCAATAGATAAGTTATGTTGTTTTATAGAGAACTCAATGAATTTTAGAGAGGAGATAGGGTACAATAAACAGTGATAACCCAAAAATCGAAAAACCCATTCCCAAGGTATATTTATCGCCTATCGTTCCTATTAAGGCGGGGATAACTCCTCCTCCGACGATGGTGCCTGACAAAACGGCGAAAGAGACGCTCAAGTTTCGCAATTGGGGCTCAACCATATGAGAAAGCATTGAGAAAGCGGGTGGGAAAAAGGAGGCCACGAATATGGCTTGAAGGAGGACCAGGGGGATTAAAGGTTTTTCCATTGATCCCAGAAGGAAAGTGCTTAGACCAGATCCCCAGAAAACCAGTTTCAGAGTTCTTTTAGGGCCGAACTTATCGGAGATCATTCCTGAAAGTAAAGAAGCCCCTATACTTAGAATTCGAGATAAGGCTATGAGGGTATTTGCGGTTTTTTCGTTAAAGTCACGTTCCACAATAAGGTAAAGGGGGAGCATATTAAAAACGCCCAAACTTGCTCCGACTCCCAATCCCATTATTATTGCCATAAGGATTAAGGAACGGTTTTTGATGAGGATTTTGATGTTACTTGGGGTTGGCAATTGGGCTTTAAAATTTCCCCCCTTTCCCAAAATGAGAAAAACAAAGGACAAAAAGAGGGAAATAAAGCCAAAGAGCATGAAGATATGTTCCCATTTTGTGATTTCAAGTAGAGCTTGAACTATTAAAGGAGATAAAATGAAGGAGAGGTTAGGGGCGAACTCGTGAACGGCGATGGCTTTTCCCCAGTGTCTTTCTTCGAACACGGAGGTCAAAGTGGCTATTCCCGAAGGAAGGTACAAACCTAAAGCCACCCCTAAGCCCCAAAAGAGGAATTTTAGACTCAAAAGATTCCCAGCGCCAAAAGGAAAAAGCAAAAGCACTATTCCCGAAAAGAAGGCTGAGATAAAGACCATCTTTCTATGGGTCAATTTAGAGGAAAGAAAAGACGAAAATACAAGTCCTACAGCATACCCCAGAGATAAAAAGAGAAAAATGACCCCTGCCCCTCCATGAGTTAAGGAAAATTCCCTCTCAATGTGGGGTAAAAGCGGGGCTAAGGAGATACGAGATAAAAAACCTATGAAGAAAATGCCTGTAAGAAGAAAGAGGGTTACAAAAGAGGATAGAGACATTCTAAAGAAGGAAGCTCTTATCTTGCCTTAAATTCCGGTTTCCGCTTTTCTAAAAAGGCCTTCATGCCCTCCTTCTGATCTTCCGTGGCAAAAAGATTGGCCCAAGCTTCCATCTCCATCGCTTCTCCATTTCTCAAACTGGTTTCAAGTCCCTTTTCTACAAGTCTTTTTGCTGACCTTACGGCTAAAGGACCGTTTTTGGCGATCTTACGGGCTATCTCCTTGGCTTCATCAAGGAGTTTATCCTGAGGCACTACTTTATTGACTATTCCAAACTCATAGGCCTTTTTGGCATCGATCATCTCACCGGTGAAGATCAGTTCCTTGGCTCTGGCTTTTCCTATTAGCCGGGGAAGCCTTTGGGTTCCTCCAAAACCAGGACATATGCCAAGCGTCACTTCTGGAAGTCCAAGCCTTGCATTTTCGGAGGCTAAAATGATGTCACAGGCCAAAACGAGTTCGAGCCCCCCTCCTAAGGCATAACCATTTACTGCCGCTATCACTGGAGAAGGAAATTCCTCGATCAGGTTCAAGGTCTCATGTCCCAGTTTGGAAAATTCAAGAGCCTCTTTCGGGTTCATTGGAGCCATCTCCGAAATATCGGCCCCGGCCACAAAGGCCTTCTCGCCTTCGCCAGTGATGATTAAAACCCTAACTTGGGGGTCCTTTTCGAGTTCCTTCAAAGCCCTTTGTATCTCCAAAAGGGTGGTCCGGTTCAAAGCATTTAAAACCTTAGGTCTGTTTATCTTTAAAATCGCTATCCCCTCTTCCAGGCTTAAGCTTATATTCTCATAAGCCATATTATCCCTCCCTCTCCACGATCATGGCCATCCCCTGGCCACCACCAATACACATGGTGGCAAGTCCCCAACGGGCTTTGCGCCTTCTCATTTCATGAATTAGGGTAACTATCACCCTTGCACCCGTACACCCAATGGGGTGTCCAAGCGATATGCCGCTTCCATGCACATTAGTATTCTCCAAGCTCAACCCCAGTTCCCTTATACAAGCTATGGCCTGAGCCGCGAAGGCCTCATTTAGTTCCACCAGGTCTATATCCTTTATGGTCAAGCCCGTCTTATTCAATACCTTTCTTACCGCCGGGATGGGGCCTAAACCCATATAGGCCGGATCAACTGCCCCTGAGGCCCAAGCTCTGATTGTGGCCATCACCTCAAGTCCAAGCTCCTTTGCCTTTTCCTTCGACATCAAAAGGACCGCTGCTGCCGCATCGTTTATCCCGGAGGCATTACCCGCGGTGACTGTTCCGTCCTTTTTGAAAACCGGAGGCAGTTTGGCCATTTTTTCCAAACTTGTATCCATCGGTCTTTCATCGGTGTCAAATACTATCGGCTCCCCCTTTTTCTGAGGGATAACCACCGGAACTATCTCTTCCTTAAAGATCCCCTCTTGAATGGCCTTTCGGGCCCTTTGGTGGCTCATAAGGCCCAGCTTATCCTGTTCTTCCCGGCTTATTCCGTAAAGCTCGGCTATATTTTCGGCCGTATACCCCATATGATAGCCGTAAAATATCTCCCAGAGCCCATCTAATACCATAAGGTCATAAAAATCACCTTTCACATCCACGTTCATCCTATAACCCCACCTGGCTTGAGGAAGACCATAAGGCACACCGCTCATATTCTCCATCCCACCCGCTATTACCACTTCTGCCTCTCCGAGCATTATGGCTTGAGCCCCTAAGGCTATGGCCTTAAGACCCGAGGCGCATACCTTATTTACGGTAAAGGCGTTGGTCTCCTTGGGAAGACCGGCATAAATTGTAGCCTGTCTCGCCACATTCTGACCCTGTCCAGCTTGAAGCACACACCCCATGATAACCTCATCCACTTCTATGGACTTTGAGGAGTCATCCCAGTCGTAATATTCCTTTTCCAGCTCCGTAAGCCCTTTTCCCTTAAATGGATCAGGAACCACCTCCAAAGCCCTTTTCGGCGGAACAGGCCTTAACCCTACTCGCTTAAGCACATCCTTTATCACGATGCTTCCCAACTTGGCTACCGGAACATCCTTTAAACCCCCCCCAAAGACCCCAATGGCCGTCCTCACACCACTTACGATCACCACTTCTCTCATGGGCAACTCCTTAAAAAGAAAATTTTCACAAACTAAGTCAAAAATTAATGGTGCCGAAGGGGGGAGTCGAACCCCCACGGGCTTTCGCCCACCACCCCCTCAAGATGGCGTGTCTACCAGTTCCACCACTTCGGCATCCATTGAAAAGGATACATCATATGGGATTATATTTCAATAGCCTTGATTTTGAAGGATTTTTGGTGATAATGTGGTTAAGAATTTGAGGAGGTTGTAAAGTGAAGGAAGGACTTCATATATTTACGGTTGTTCCCAGACTTCCTTCAAAGCTTAAGGTATTAGAAGAGCTTGCTTATAATCTTCTTTTTGCTTGGAATCCCGATATCGGTAGGCTATTTAGGCGGTTTCCCGAAGATTTGTGGGTTGAAACTTATCATAATCCGGTTTTGATGCTTTCCAGATTAAGTCAATCTCGTTTTGAGGAGTTTATGGAGGATGAGGCCTTTTTGGCCAATCTGGAAAAAACTTACCGAACCTTCCGAGAATATATGGAGCAACCGGCCTTTGGGCTCAAGAACGTTACTAAAGATATGACTATAGCCTATTTTTCCATGGAATATGGCATTACCGATTGTATGCCCTTTTATTTTGGTGGTTTGGGGATACTATCGGGCGATACCTTAAAGTCAGCCAGTGACCTTAATTTGCCTTTTGTGGGAGTGGGGCTTCTTTATCAATATGGTGCTTTCCGACAAAGGGTCACTGCTACGGGTGAACAGATCGAGACGATTCCCGAGCTTGACTTTTATCATTTGCCCATAAAGCTTATAAAGGACCAAAATGGGGATCCTATTTTGGTTTCTATCTCAGCTGATCATCAACAAGTTTACGCTCAAATATGGAAGGCACAAGTTGGGCGGATTTCCCTATATTTACTTGATGCTAATGTTCCTCCTAACCCTCCGGAATTGAGGCAGGTCACCTTCTACCCTTATCCGGATGATCGGAAATTGAGGCTTCTTCAAGAGATGCTTATTGGAATCGGTGGTATGAAGGTCCTTGAGGCTCTCGGCATTAGGCCTTCTGTTCTTCATATGAACGAAGGACATACGGCTTTTGCTGGGCTTGAGAGAATAAGGAACTTCAAGAAAGAGCTCTTTATAACTTTTGATGAGGCCTTAACATTGGCTTTGGTTTCAAACGTCTTTACTACTCATACCTCCGTTCCAGCGGGTATAGACCTCTTTGATCCGGAATTGGTGAAGCGTTTCTTTGGTAGTTATGTGGAGGAACTAGGGATAACCATGGATGCCTTTTTGGGGCTTGGTCGTATAAATCCAGAGGATAAGGGTGAACCTTTCTCCATGACAGTTTTGGCCATGAAGCTTTCGGGGCATATAAATGCGGTTTCCAAGCTCCATCAAAAGGTCTCCAAGAAGATGTGGCGTGCCCTCTGGCCTAATATTCCTGAAGAAGACGTTCCCATCCGTTCCATAACCAATGGTGTTCATGTTCCTTCCTGGGTCTCCAGGCAGATGGCGGAGACCTTCGATCGGTTTTTAGGTCCCAAGTGGATAGAGGATCCCGACAACGTGAAGGTATGGAGTAGGGCCGAGGAGATACCCGATGAAGAACTCTGGGGGGTTCATGAGAGGAGAAGGGGAAGGCTTGTGGCCTTTTGTCGGAGGAGATTAAGAGAACAGTTACGGAAAAGAGGGGCTTCTTCTCGGGAGATGGAGATGGTGGATGAGACCCTTAACGCTGAAGCTTTGACCATTGTATGGGCCAGAAGGATGGTCTCTTATAAGAGGCCTCTTCTAATATTCAGGGATCCTGATAGGCTTGTTCGGATTTTAAATAATCCCAAGAGGCCCGTTCAGATAATTATGGCGGGCAAAGCTCATCCCAATGACTGGGAGGGGAAGAAACTTATTAAAACCATAATTGAAATGGTACGGGACGAAAGGTTCAGGCGACATGTGGTTTTCATCGAAGACTATGACATGAACGTGGCGCGGTATTTAGTCCAAGGAGCTGACGTGTGGCTTAATACCCCCGTAAGACCCCAAGAGGCTTGTGGAACAAGTGGGATGAAGGCCATGTTTAATGGGGCTTTGCATCTGAGCATACTTGATGGGTGGTGGGATGAGGCCTTTGATCCGGAAGTGGGTTGGGCCATTGGAGGGAGGGAGGAGTATTCTGATCCCGAGTACCGGGATGAGATGGAAAGCCGGCAACTCTATTCGATTCTTGAAAACGAGGTCATTCCTCTCTTTTACGATCGAGGGCCTGATGGAATACCCAGGAAATGGGTGGCCAAGATGAAAAAGGCACTAAAAAAACTTGGACCCTATTATAACTCCAACTACATGTTAGAGCAGTATTTTGAGGGGTGTTATCTGAAGGCTCATAACGCTTTAAAAGAATTAACCCACGAAGGGACGAAGCCCCTTAAGGAGCTAACCTCCTGGACTAAGAGGGTTTCCAATCTATGGTACAAAGTTAAGGTGATTAAGGTAATCCAAGAGGGGCCTTCGGAGCTCAGGGTGGGGGATATCCTTACTATAAAGGCTTTGATAGACCTGAGTGAGCTTCAGCCAGAGGAGGTTTCGGTGGACCTTTATTATGGCCCATTGGGACCGGAAGGGGGACTCAAAAGAAGGGATACTCTGCCTATGGAGTACTTAGGCGAAGAAGAAGGGCTTTGGGTTTTTGGAGTTTCCTTTCCCGTAAAAGAGGCGGGCCGTTTTGGCTATCACATAAGGGTTACCCCTTATCATCCACTTTTGTTCCCTACTCATTATCTGTTGGGGCGTCTTGTCACTTGGGGTTAAGGAGGGTCTGATAGAGCTTTAAGTATTCCTTGGCTGATCTTTCCCAAGAAAAATCCTCTTTCATGGCTTGTTTTTGAAGCGATGACCAAAGCGTCTTGTCTTTATAAGCCTTTATACCCCTTAAAATAGCCCTTAAAAAATAACAGGGCTTTTTTAAAAGGAACTTAAAACCGGTGCCCCTTTTTTCTTTAAAACTAACGTCCTCCACAGTATCCTTCAAGCCTCCGGTATCCCTTACTACTGGTAGGGTACCGTACCTAAGAGCGTACATTTGGTTTAAACCACAAGGTTCATAAAAGGAGGGTATGAGCAGAAGGTCAGCTCCCGCTATTATCCTATGGGCTAAGGCCTCATCGTACCCTAAGATGAGCTTTAACAGGGGGTTTTCTCTCGCATGGTCCCTTAATGCATCTTCATATCTTCTCTCACCCGTTCCCAATATTACCAATGGGTACCCTTTTTTGTGGAAGAAAGGCAGAATGGGGATAAGGAGATCTAGCCCCTTTTGGTAGACTAACCGCGAGACCATGGCAAAAAGGGGCCTTTCGGATATCCCCTCGGGAAGTTCCACCTCTTTTATGAGTTCTCTTTTGCATATGATTTTTCCGCTTAAATCTTCGGGAGAGAAACGGCAGGGTAGGAGGAGATCGTTTCGAGGATCCCATACGGAGTAATCCACGCCATTTAAGATTCCCACAAGTTTATCCGAACGTTCCTTAAGGTATTTTTCAAGCCCAAACCCATATTCCGGAGTTTGGATCTCCCGGGCATAAGTAGGGCTTACCGTAGAGATAAGGTCCGAAAGCAGAATGCCTGCTTTTAAAAAGTTAACCCTCCCGTGATGTAAGACTATCGGCTCTTTTTCTTGGGGGATCCCGAGTTCCTCTAAGACTTCTAGGGGGAAATCACCTTGATAGCCCATATTATGAATGGTGAAAAGGATGGGTGGCCTTTTTCCGTTCAGGAATAAGGGCAAAAGGGCCGTATGCCAGTCGTTGAGATGGACTATGTGGTAAAAGTTTTCCTCCATGAGCTTTATTAAGCTCTTAGTGAAGGAGGCAAACCTCAAGGCATTATCCGGAAAAGCCTCTCCAGGAGGGCCATAAAGGAAAGGACGGTCGAAATGTTCGGGTTGATCTATGAAGATGAGTTTTAGGGATTGGTAATGAGTGTAGAGGATCCTGGTATAAATCGTCCTTTTCCCCATTTTGAGCTCGAATTCGGTAATTGGATGAAACGAAAAGCCTGTTTTTTTCACCACTTGATAAAAGGGAAGGACTACTTCAATATCTATCCCAAGTTTTTTCAAAGCTTGTGGCAAATAACGTCCTACTTCTCCTAAACCTCCTGTTCCAGCGAAAGGAAAAGCCTCAGCTGTGACGTATAAGACTTTCATGGTTGCGGATTTGGTTTTCTAAGTTTAACATAAATTGTGTTATGGAAGAAAAATCCCTATCCCTTAGAGATTCCATAGCTCCTTATGATCCTCTTCAAAGATACCTTCAGGAAATCAGAAAAATCCCTCTTCTAAGTGAGGAAGAGGAAAAGGAGTTGGCTATAAGATATAAACTTCACGGAGATAAGGAGGCGGCTTTTAAGCTGGTGGTTTCAAACTTGAGACTTGTGGTTAAGATCGCCCTGGAATATCACCGATACTGGACTTCAAACCTGCTTGACCTTATTCAAGAGGGAAACATAGGTCTTCTTCAGGCTTTAAAACATTATGACCCCTTCCGCGGGGTAAGGTTTACCTCTTACGCGTCCTTTTGGATAAGGGCTTATATCCTCAAGTTCATTATAGACAACTGGCGTTTGGTGAAGATTGGAACTACTCAAGCTCAGCGGAAGCTTTTTTTTGATTTAAAGAAGGAGAAGGAAAAACTTGAACAGATGGGTTTTGAGGTGACTCCAGAGCTTGTTGCCAAAAGTCTAAATGTTCGAGAAGAAGACGTCTTGATGATGACACAACGCCTTGAAGAGAGTGAGATTTCTCTTGAACTTCCTGTGGGTGACGATTCTCGGGAGACCTTAGGTGACATGATCCCCTCCAAGATTCCCCATTTGGATGAACTTCTTGGGAAAAAAGAAGCGAAGAAGGTCTTTTTGGAGAAACTGGAAGAGTTTAAAAAAACTCTTCCCGAAAGGGAAAAGGAGATCCTGGAAAAGAGAATGCTTGCCGAGACTCCTTTAACCTTAAGGGAGCTTGGGGAAAAATACGGGATAAGTCCTGAAAGGGTTAGGCAGATAGAGGGAGAGATCGTTAATGCTTTAAAGAAATTTCTCCAGAAGGAGATACCTGATTTCGAACACTACCGAGGTGCTTTGGAGCTTTCGGAGTGATACCTTTGTGAGACTTCAAATTTAACGGTTGCTTCTTTTAACCGACGAAGGGCTCCTTCGTACTCAGGATCAAGGGGGATAAGTTCTTTTAATTTTTTTTCTGCTTCCTCCTTTTGGGTTTTGGCCTCTTGAAGGTCTATTTCTTCCCCGAAAAAGGCCCATTCCACAAGTATGGTTATCCTCTCCGGCAATACTTCAGCAATCCCCTCTCCTATTGCTATAACCCTTTCCTTTTCTTTCTCCCTGAAGTAAAGCTCCCCTGTAGTTAAAGTGGCCACAAAGGGCCTATGGCCCGGTAGGACTCCAAACTGCCCAAATTCACCTGGTGCTATAACTTCGTCAACTTCTTGGGATAATAGGAGCCTTTCAGGCGTAACCACTTCAAGAAGCATTAAACCCTTACCCCCAACGATTTGGCCTTTTCAATGGCTTCTTCAATGGTTCCTACCATGTAAAAGGACATTTCGGGAACATGATCATATTTGCCTTCCACCAATTCGCGGAACCCCTTAATGGTGTCTTCCAGTTTTACATAGGCTCCTTTCCGACCTGTGAACTCCTCGGCCACATGGAAGGGTTGACTCAAAAACCGTTGAATCTTCCGGGCCCGCGCCACAATGAGCTTATCCTCTTCGGATAGCTCTTCCATACCCAAAATGGCGATTATATCCTGTAAGTCCTTGTATTTCTGTAAAATCCTTTGGACCTCTCGAGCCACCCAATAGTGCTCTTCTCCCACTATTCTTGGGTCCAAGATTTTAGAGGTCGAATCAAGCGGGTCCACGGCGGGATATATTCCCAATTCCGCTATCTGTCGAGAAAGCACAATGGTGGCATCCAGGTGAGTGAAGGTTGTAGCTGGAGCTGGATCCGTCAGGTCATCAGCCGGAACATATATGGCCTGAACCGACGTGATGGAACCCTTAATAGTAGAAGTTATACGCTCCTCAAGTTCGCCTAAGTCAGTGCCCAATGTGGGTTGATACCCTACTGCCGATGGCAATCTCCCAAGAAGGGTTGATACCTCCTGGTTAGCTTGAACGTATCGGAAGATGTTATCTATAAAGAGCAATACGTCAAGCCCTTCCTCATCTCGAAAATATTCGGCTTCTGCAAGAGCCGTAAGCCCGACCCTGGCCCTTGCACCAGGTGTTTCGGTCATTTGCCCGAAGACCAAAACCGTATTGGCCAAAACTCCCGACCTTTTCATCTCAAGCCAAAGGTCATTTCCCTCGCGGGTTCTCTCGCCTACTCCGCCAAATACAGATACGCCCTTATGATAAACGGCAATGTTATGAATCATCTCCATGACGATCACCGTCTTACCCACCCCGGCTCCACCAAAAAGCCCGATCTTCCCACCTTTGGGGAAAGGAGCAAGTAGATCGATTACCTTTATACCCGTTTCAAGAACCTGAATATTCACGTTCTGTTCCACCAGACTGGGAGCAGGCCGATGAATGGGGTAATACTTTTTGGCCTCTATAGGCCCAAGCTCATCTATGGGTTCCCCTATCACGTTAATCACCCTTCCCAAAACTTCTCTTCCTACTGGTACCATTATGGATTCACCCGTATCGATGGCCTTCATGCCTCTTACAAGACCATCAGTAGTATCCATAGCGATGCACCTTACGATCTTTTCCCCTATGTGCTGAGCCACTTCAGCCGTGAGGTTCCACTCCTTGTTGCTGATATAAGGGTTAGTGATCTTTATGGCGTTATATATGGCCGGAAGATCTCCATCAGGAAACTCTATGTCAATCACCGGACCTATGACTTGAACAATCCTCCCTTCGTTTACCTTTTTCATCCCTCTTCCTCCCTTCACTTCATCTGGGCCTTTAAGGCCTCAGCGGTTGTGGCTATCTCAGTAACTTCCTTTGTAATTGAGGCCTGACGGGCCTTATTGTAAAGGAGTGTCAATTTCTCAATGAGTTCCTGAGCATTTTTGGTGGCATTATCCATAGCGGTCATTCGGGCTCCATGTTCTCCCGCGTTATGTTCCAAAAGGGCCCTGAAAACGCTTATTTCCACATAACGCGGTAAGAGCTTCGCAAAAAGCTCCTCTGGAGGAGGTTCATAAAGGGGTTCTACGGGAAAGATTATAGGTTCACCAATAGGAAATTCCTCTTCTTCCACGAGGATTTCAAGGGGTAAAAGCCTTTCTATTGTCGGAATTTGAGAGAGGGGGGATCGGAAGAAGTTATAAGCTAAGAACACCCCATCTACTTCTCCCTTTAAAAAGTCCTCCATCAGAGGTTGAGCCAACTTTTTTGCCACTTCATAATCCAAACTCTTGAACTGATCCACATAAGTGCGTTTTATCAATTGAGGATACCTTCTTCGAAAGTAATCCCATCCCTTCCTTCCAAGAATATCAAGCTGAACCTCGAAAGTAGCTTCGGCCATAAAGCGTTCCACTTCTCGAATCAGATTAACGTTATAACTCCCACAGAGACCTTTCTCCGTACTCATAAGCAAAATCAAAACCCTTTCCAGTTTTCTCCTCTCCATCAAAGGGTGATAGGGATTTTTTGCCCTTTCCCAAAGGTCCTGAACCATTTCCTTTAATTTATCAGAATAAGGCCTTGCGTTAAGGATCCGATCATGAGCCCTTTTTAACCTTGCAGCCGAAACCATATACATAGCTCGGGTTATCTGTTGAGTACTCCTTACGCCCGCTATCCTTCTCCTTAAAAGCTTCAGGCTCAGCATTGGACCTTAAAGACCTCCTGAAATTCCTTTAGGGCTTGGTCCATTTTTTCTTTAAGGGACTCGCCTATCTCCTTTTTTTCTTCAATCTCCCTATAGATCTCTGGATACCTCTGTTCTACAAATTCATAAAGCTCCTTTTCATAACGTCTAATAACCCCAACGGGTAATTCGTCCAAATAACCGTTAACGCCCGCATAAATGATGAGGATCTGTTTTGAAAAAGGAAGGGGTTGATATTGGTCCTGTTTAAGGATCTCCATAAGTCTCTCGCCCCTTATCAATTGGGCCTGAGTGGCCTTGTCCAGTTCACTTGCAAATTTGGCGAAGGCAGCAAGTTCCCTATATTGAGCAAGCTCAAGCCTTAAGGTTCCTGCCACCTGCCTCATCGCCTTTATCTGCGCATTTCCACCCACCCGAGAAACAGAAAGCCCCACATTTATGGCCGGACGGAAACCGGCATAAAATAGGTCCGTCTCCAGATAGATCTGGCCATCGGTGATGGATATGACATTAGTGGGGATATAAGCCGAGATATCCCCCGCTTGGGTTTCTATTATAGGAAGGGCCGTAAGTGAACCCCCCCCTTTTTCATCGCTTAACTTAGCAGCCCTTTCCAGGAGCCTGGAATGAAGATAAAAAACATCCCCTGGATAAGCTTCCCTTCCAGGAGGCCTTCTCAAAAGAAGGGACAATTGCCGGTAAGCCATAGCATGTTTGGAGAGGTCATCATAGATTACCAGGGCGTGCATTCCATTGTCTCGAAAATACTCGCCCATGGTGCAACCAGCATAAGGGGCTATGTATTGCAAAGAAGCAGGTTCACTTGCTGAGGCCGCAACCACAATAGTGTAATCCATAGCCCCATATTGCCGAAGTTTATCCACCACCTGAGCTATGGAGGATTGTCTTTGACCTATTGCCACATATACGCAATATACGCCTTGATCCCTTTGGCTCAGGATCGTATCTATCACAATGGCTGTTTTCCCCGTCTGACGGTCTCCCAAGATAAGTTCCCTCTGCCCCCTTCCTATGGGTATCATGGAATCTATGGCCTTTATCCCCGTTCTTAAGGGTTCCTTAACCGGCTGCCTTTCCACGACCCCCGGTGCTTTCCTCTCAATGGGCCTATACTCTTTTGCCTCGATAGGACCTTTACCATCCAGGGGTTCACCTAAGGGATTCACTACCCTTCCAAGAAGCCCTTCCCCTACTGGTACTTGGATGATTCTTCCCGTACGCTTTACCATATCCCCTTCCTTTATCCCCTTATCCTCTCCCAAAATGGCAACACCCACATTATCCTCTTCCAGGTTGAGTATAAGCCCCATCATACCGTTGGGAAACTCTATCAGTTCGCTCATCATGGCCTTTTCCAAGCCATAAATTCTCGCTATTCCATCGCCTACCGATAGCACCACTCCGGTTTCGCTTACGTCTATTTCTTTCTCGAATTCCTTTAAATGCTTCTCCAAGATCTGAACGATCTCTTTAACTCTAACTTGCATCACAAGCCCTCCAGAAGGGTTTTGCTTAGACGTTGAAGTTGTGCCTTTAAGCTTCCATCGTAGACCATCCCTTTAAACTCAACCTTTGCCCCCCCTATCAAAGAAGGGTCAATGGCCACCCTCAATATTACCCTTTTGCCCATAAGGTCTGAAAAGACACTTTCTACTTTTTGGACCTCTTCTTTTTCCACTTCCATGGGAAGGTACAATACCCCTCTCATAATGCCCAAGGCCTCTTCTTTGAGCTCCGTGAAAACCTCCTTTATCAGTTTCAAGAGGTTCATTCTTCCGTTTTCGAGGACCATCAAGAGGAATCTCTTCATACCTTCGCTGAGGTTGAAATTTTCGGCTATATCTTCCAAGATCTCCTTTCGTTTTTTAAGAGGAAGAAAGGGCAAGGTCAAAACACTTTTTAACGCCTTTTCCGTTTCCAAAAGCCCTGAAATGAGTTCAAGTTCACGCTCATATTCCTCAATTCGGTTCTCACTTTTGGCAAGGGGAAAAAGGGCTCGAGCATAACGCCTGGCAAGGCCTAACATTTAATCCTCCTCAGGTCTTGGACAAAATCTTCCAACAGTTTCTTTTGATCCATAGGGGTTAGGTGTTCCTTAAGGTTTTTTTCCAATAAAGTTAAGGTTCTCAGGACCAACTTTTCCCGGAACAAGTTCTCAAGCTTTCTTCTCTCTTCTTCCATCGTCTTTTGGGCTTCAAACCTAATCCTTTCGGCTTCTCTTCTTGCTTCTTCTATTATCCTTTCCTTTTCCCTTTGGGCTTCGGCGATGATTCTTTCCCGCATTAGTTTTGCTTCTTCTTCTAAGCCTTTTAGCCTGATTTTAAGTTCCTCAAGCTCTTTTTCCCAAAAAGCCTTTTCTTCTCCAGCTTCCTCAAAAATTCGTTTCAAAAAATCGTGTCTTTCCTTCAATTTGCTTTTGATGGGTTTTCTCAAAAACCAAAAAAGCAAAAAGACCAACACCAAAAAGTTTATTAATTTGAATATGAACTCCCACATCCTTTTAACCCAAAGGCCTTCCTAGGATTTTTCCCGAAAAACCCTTTGCTAGGTTTTGGGCTAAATTTTCAATTTCCGAAAGAGCATCTTTCAAGTCTTCTTCCATCTTTTTCCTAATCTCTCGAAGTTCCTTCGAAAGTTCCTCCCGAACTGAAGCCAAAAAGCTTTCCTTTTCCCTCTTTGCCTCTTCTCGGAGCAAAAATCCTTCCTTTAAACTTTCTTCTCTCACTTTACGAAGCTCTTCTTCCAAAAACTTTTGCAAATCTTTGGCTTCCTTCTTCAACTTTTCAGCTTCTTCTTTTTTACCGAAAATCTTTTGATTTCGTATCTCCAAAAAGCGCAAAAAGGGCTTAAAAACCAATTGGTTTAACAAAAACATAAAGGTTAAAAAAATCACAAATTGGATAAGTAAACTTTTATCAAGCGAAATCACCCCTCCCCCTTATGTGCTTATTTTATATAACAAAACGCTCACTTCTTTGCAACTATTAAGAATTTATGGGCATATTATTCCCTTTTCTGAGGAATATTTCAAGGAGCATAAGAGCTACAGGCGTCATCCCAGGGATCCGAGAGGCTTGTGCTAAGGTTTTGGGGTTGACTTTTTGTAATTTTTCTTTGATCTCGTTAGAAAGCCCTGGGATGGAGGAGAAATCCAAGTTCTCGGGAATCCTTATGGATTCGAGGTCGCGACTTTTTTCTACCTGTTGTTTTTGGCGTTGGATGTATCCTTCATATTTGACCTGGAAAGTTACTTCCTCTTTTACGTCCTGCGGAAGTTTCCCGATCTCCGGTAAAAAGAAAACCAAATGATCGAATTCCACTTCTGGTCTTCTCAAGACTTCCCTTAAGGTCAGGGGTGTTTTTAAGGGCGCTGTTCCTATTTCCTTCAAACGGTCATTGATGGAGGCTTGGGGCTTTAGCTTGAATTCTTCGAGCATCTTCGAGGTCATTTCGATTAGGTTCTGTTTTTCCAGAAGTTTCTTGTAACGCTCCTCTGGGATAAGGCCCAGCTTATATCCTATGGGCATAAGCCTTAAGTCCGCGTTATCCTCCCTTAAAAGGAGCCTGTATTCGGCTCTTGAAGGAAACATCCGGTAAGGCTCATCGGTTCCTTTAGTGACAAGGTCATCGATCAATACGCCTATGTAAGCTTTTGACCTTTCGAGAACCAGCATTTCCTCTCCTCTTATCTTGAGGACCGCGTTTATGCCGGCTATAAGTCCTTGAGCAGCCGCTTCCTCGTACCCGGTCGTTCCATTTATCTGGCCGGCTAAAAACAGGCCTTCTATCAACTTGGTCTCCAAGGTGGGTTCAAGTTGGGTAGGATCCACATAATCGTGTTCGATGGCGTAACCGGGTCTAATTATATGGGCCTTTTCAAGGCCAGGGATGCTTCTTACCATCTCGATCTGAACCTCCAAGGGTAAACTGTTGGAGATACCGTTGGGATAATATTCGTTGGTCCTTAAGCCCTCCGGTTCTAAAAAGACCTGATGGCGTTCTTTGTCGGGGAATTTAACCACCTTATCCTCTATGGAAGGGCAATACCTCACGCCTCGGCCCTTTATTATGCCCGTATAAAGGGGCGATCGATCCAGGGCCTTGCGGATGATCTCGTGCGTTTTTTCGGTGGTCCAGGTAAGCCAGCAGGGGACTTGAGGCCTTTCAATTTTCTCGGTGAAAAAGGAGAAGGGCCTCGGCGGATCTTCTCCATATTGAGGGATCATACTCGCGAAATCTATAGTTCTTCCGTCAAGGCGAGGGGTTGTTCCTGTTTTAAAACGTCCAAGCCTAAAACCAATTCTCTCCAGTTCTTCCGATAGCTCATAAGAGGCCGGATCCCCAAGCCTTCCTCCGGGAAAGTTCCGAAAACCTATGTGGATGAGCCCTCTTAAAAATGTACCAGGGGTTATGATTACGGTTCTTCCCAAAAAAACCTCTTCGAAGCTGGTCTTTACACCCTTTATTTTACGTCCTTCCACAAGAAGTTTTGTCACAGTTGATTGGCGAATGAAAAGGTTAGGGGTTGATTCCAGTACCTTTCGCATCTCTATGCGGTATTCCTCCATATCCACTTGAGCTCGTGAGGACCAGACGGACATGCCCTTTTTGGTATTAAGGCGCCTCATCTGAATTATGGTCCGATCGGTGTTTTTGGCCATCTCTCCGCCCAAGGCATCTATTTCTTTAACCAGGTGTCCTTTGGCAAGTCCCCCAATGGCAGGATTACAGGACATGTGAGCGATCCTATCCACGTTATGGGTCAAAAGAAGTACCGATGCTCCCATACGGGTTGCGGCTAAGGCTGCTTCACAGCCCGCATGACCCCCCCCTACAACGATTACGTCGAATACTTCAGGCATGTTCATCGTTTATTTTCTTTTAAAAATAAAAAATTATCTAAGCTTTTCCAACTTGGAAAGCCTTTTTAAATGATGTAGTTTAGAGATATGGGAGATGTAGTGGGAATAGGAGCGTTGAACCTGGATTTGTTTTATGAGGTCGAAGATTTGGAGGATCTTGGTCTTAAAAGGGGAAGGGAGGTTGGGAGGAATTTTGGAGAGGTTTTAGAGTTCTTGCAAATCCACGGGCGTAAGGTAAGTGAAAGCGCCGGTGGTTCGGCAGCCAATACCGTGTTTGCCCTTTCCCGGTTAGGTTTTGAAGCAGGTTTTTGTGGTAAAGTGGGAGAGGACAAAGAAGGAGAAAAGGTCCTTAAGGGGATGGAGGGGGTTGATTTATCTAAGGTTAAAAGGGAGGGTAAAACCGGGCTTTGTTTGGTGATAATAGACAAAGAGAGGGATAGGGCTCTTATCGTTCAACCTAATACCAATGATACCCTATCCTTTTCTGATCTCGATCTAGATTACATTTCACGCTTCAAGATCCTTCACATGAGTTCTTTTGTTGGGGATGTTCCTTTGAAGGCCCAGCTTTCCCTCATGGAAGAGCTCCCTTCTCAAGTTCGGGTAACTTTGGATCCGGGAGAGCTTTATGCCAGAAGAGGGATAGAGGGTCTTTTGGGGATTTTGAAAAGGAGTTGGATAGTCTTTTTGACGGAAGAAGAGCTTGAGCTTCTCACTGGGAAAAAACTTGAAGAAGGAGCAAAGGAGCTTTTTAAAGTGGGGGTGAATTGGGTTATTTGTAAAAGGGGGAAAAGAGGGGCCATTGCCTTTGGGAGGAAGGGAAATTACGTTATTGAAACGGAGCCATCGAAAGAGGTGGTTGATAACACTGGAGCGGGGGATGTGTTTAATGCGGGATTTTTGACAGGAATGCTTTTAAAAAGGAGTGTTGAAGAGTGCTTAAAACTTGGGCACAAATTAGCCTTAAAAAGCCTTAAAGGTTTTGGAAGATCAAATTACCCCAGAAAGGAGGACCTTTGCTTATAGGTTGGTTCTCTTCGGGAAGGGATGAGGCGGCAAGAGTTCTTTTAAAGGAGACCCTAAAGGCCATAAGGGAAGGGGTCATCAAGGGAAGGATAAGTTTTGTCTTTGTAAATAGGGCTTTTGGTGAATCCGAAGAGAGTGACAAGTTTTTTAAGCTTTGCGAAGAATTAGGTTTAAAAACCCTGAGCCTTTCATCTGGGGCCTTTTTCCCTGCGGAAAAGCTTAAGGATAGGGAGAGATGGAGAAGCCTTTATCATGAGGAGGTTAGAGAATTAATCGAGCCTTATCCTATGGATGTGGGCGTTTTGGCTGGCTATATGCTTATAGTGAGTTCTTCTTTTTTGAACCGATTCCCCCTTATGAACCTTCATCCTGCTTTACCTTGGGGGCCAAAAGGGACATGGGAGGAGGTGATGTGGGAGCTTATAGAAAAGCGACAAAAAGAGACAGGGGCTATGATTCATCGCGTTACCGAAGAGCTTGACCGTGGTCCGGTATTGTCCTTTTTTAAGATCAACCTGAAAGGTCCAAGGTTCGATCCTTTATGGGATCAACTAGAAAAAAGGCAGGGTGATAATTTGAGAGAAAAGGAAGAGGCTCGGCTTCTTTTCAGGCTCATAAGGGAGGAAGAGGAAAAGAGGGAGATTCCACTTTTGATCCTCACCTTGAAGACCCTTTCTGAAGGAAGGATAAATCTCGAATCTCCTCCAGGGCTTGATTTAACTCGAGAAATTGAGGACTACTTAAAGAGGAAAGAATGAGGATCTTTATAACCGATTGTGAAGGGCCTATTACCAAGAACGATAATGCCTTTGAACTCTGTTCGAGTTTCATTCCGGGAGGCGATCTATTGTTTCGGACTTTGAGCCGTTATGACGACTATTTGGCCCTTGAGGGGAAGATGAGAGATTATGAGGCAGGTTTTACCTTACGTTTGGTTATGCCCTTTCTTTTGGCTTATGGCCTTGATGCCCAAAAGATGTTTCGTTTCAGCTTCGAACGTTTAACCTTGATGCCCCGTGCCATCGAGGCTATAAGGGCTATAAGGGGATTAATGCCCCTTTTTATAATAAGTACCAGTTACCAGCCCTATCTTAAGGCCCTAGCGGGCCTTGTGGGATTGCCTTCGGATTGTATTGTGTGTACGAGGATTTCCGTTGAGAATATAAGGCTTGATGAGAATATGTTGAAAAGACTCAGGGAAATTGCCAAATGGATAATCTCCCTTGGTGAAGTTGAGGAGTTCGATTTTGAAACCATCAATAGGCTTAATGAGGTATTTTTTAAGGAGTTTTTGAAGAAACCTTTGGATCAAATTATGAAAAGTGTTCATCCGATAGGTAGCAGAGGGAAAAAAGTAGCCCTCAGGGAGATAGCAAAACGAACGGGTTCAACCCTGGAGGAGGTCATTTACGTAGGAGATAGTATAACCGATTGCGAGGCCTTGAGGGAGGTGAGGCTTTCAGGGGGATTAGCCATTGCCTTTAATCCTAACCGGTATGCCCTCCAGGAGGCCGAAGTGGTGTGTCTTTCGGAAGATACTTCTCCACTTGTGGTATTCGGGTATTTGTTCTTCAAGGGAGGAAAAGAAGAGGTTATCAAGGCCGTGATGAACTGGAATGAGGAGTATCTTATCAAAAGGGGCGTTCCCTCGGAATGGCTTCCCAAAGGGGAAGTGGGTCTTATAGAAAGGGAGAACCTTGAATTTTGGACCTTTCGAAGCGAGAGCTTTCGTAAAAAGGTTCGGGGTGTGAAAATAGGAGAATTAGGTTGAAGGAAAAAAGGTTTTTTCTCCTGTTGTCATATCTTCTTCTCTTTTTGGCCTTTTATCTCTTCTTAAAAATCATCTTGCCTTTTGTGGCTTCTCTTTTTTGGGCGGTTATTTTTGTAGTCGCTTTTTATCCCGTAAACCAAGTTTTAAAAGTCCTTTTGCGAGGCAAAAAGGGGATTTCCGCCGGTATCTGCACTCTCATGGTGGTGCTTTTGATCGTCATACCCCTTATTTATCTCACCGCGTTATTAGCGAAAGAATTAACTCATGCCTATCAATATTTTGAAAACCTCATAGAATCAGGGGCATTTGAAAACATTATGGAGAAACTCGAAAGGTCAAAACTTGTTCAAAGGATTCTCCAACTTTTTTCCAATGGCAATCAACCGTTAAACCTTGAGGATGCCCTTTTGCTCATGGGCCAAAAGCTCAGTCGTTTTTTTGCTTCCCAAACTACCTTATTATTAAAAAAGGTATCTCTAGGGGTAATCCAGTTTTTGGTCATGATTGTAGCCATTTTTTACCTTTTGAGGGATGGGGATATATTGCTGGAAAAGCTGAAAGAGGTTTTGCCGCTGGAAAAAGAGGAGAAAGAGGAACTCCTTCGACGCATTCACGAGATGATAATAGCAAGCCTCTATGGGAATGTGCTTGTGGCAATGGTTCAAGGAGGATTCGGAGGAATCGGATTTTGGATAGTGGGTTTGCCTTCCCCCATATTATGGGGTAGTGTGATGGCCCTTTTTTCGCTTCTTCCTCTGGTGGGGGCTTACCTTGTATGGGTACCTGCTTCGTTGTGGCTTTTTTTTGGTCAGGGGGAGTTAGGGAAGGCCCTCTTCCTAGCAGGTTGGGGGGTTTTGGTGGTGAGTATCATCGATAATCTCTTGAGGCCCATTTTCATAAGCGAGAGGGTAAAGGTTCACCCTTTGCTTTTATTCTTCGCCATCTTAGGAGGTATAAAAGCCTTTGGGATTTTGGGAGTTGTAGCTGCTCCGCTGATTGTGGCTTTTAGTTTGGCCATTTTCGACTTCTACTTAAAAAGGCCAAAGCCTTCCCAGCCAGGAACCGAATAGACCTTCAAAGCTGGAAGCTCCACGCAGGTGAGTTCTCCTCCATAAACAGCACCAGTATCGATGCCAATTTTATTTTCCATCACCAGAGCTTTCCTCAAAGGGGTGTGACCGAAGACCACTATCTTTCCGAAATCATGTTTTGACATGATGAACTCACCCCTTATCCAAAGAAGGTCCATCGGGTCCTGTTTTTCAAGGGGTATACCTGGTCTTAACCCAGCATGAACGAAAAGGTAATTCTCCGTTTCGTACCATAGAAGAAGTGATTCGAAAAATTGAAGATGATCTTCCGGTAATTTGAACTTTCCACCTTCCATATAACTTCGAATGGTCCCTCCTCCTCCGTTGTAAAGATAAAGGTCAAGATCTTGTCCAGTTTTCACCCACCGAAGGAACATGTCTTCGTGATTTC
>Ga0197143_1001185_pt1 | contig 22918 bp, 20 predicted proteins | sample GBS70_MetaG_FD_148603 | JGI IMG/M metagenome (GOLD analysis project Ga0197143, IMG submission 148603) | Sediment microbial communities from Great Boiling Springs, Gerlach, Nevada, United States - GBS 70_MetaG | ecosystem: Environmental > Aquatic > Thermal springs > Hot (42-90C) > Sediment...
CTATACCTTTTACTATAGGGTCGTCTTTTTTTATTATATTTACTTCATATTCAACTATTCCTCCCGGATGACTTACAAACTGCCCTCCAACCATAAATTGATATCCTGTGTTTTCTCTAAAAGCATCTCCCATGCCACCATGCCATCCTGCAATCCCTACTCCAGATTCTACTGCCTTTAATAAACCTTTTTCTTGCTCTGAAGTTAATTTCCCCATTGTCCAATTTATAACAATTAAATTTGCTGAATTTAATTTTTTTTCATCAAGGAAGACATTAAGTGTATTAAATATTTCTACCTTGTATCCTTCTTTTTCCATGATTTTAGAAAATAGTTCTGTCGTTTCTTTCGGTTGATGTCCTTCCCATCCTCCGTAAACAAAAATTATCTTTTTCATATTAACCCTTTAAATTTCAATCAAACATCAAAATTAATTGACTTAAATATTTAACTGTAAAAGGTAAAATTCTTTCATCAAGATTAAATTTACTACTATGATGAACTCCACTCTTTTTACCAATTCCAATAAAAATATATGTTGAAGGAACAATTCTTGAATAGAATGCAAAGTCCTCACCACCCATTATAGGATGATATTTATAGAAATATTTTTTAGATAAGATTTTTCTACTAATTTGTTTTATTTTCTCAGTTAATTTTGGGTCATTTTTTAAAGTTGGTGAATAGTAATCATATCTAAGTATATATTTACATTTAAAAGCAGAAGTAACTTTTTTTGTAATATTTTCAATTTCTGACTTTATTTTTCTTCTTGTTTTTTCTGATAAAGTTCTAACAGTGCCTTCAATTTCAAGTGTGTCAGGAATGATATTAAAAACTTCTCCTCCCTTTATCTTACACACAGAAATAACAGTTGGCTCATAAGGATTAATTTTTCTGCTAACTATTGCCTGTAAATTACTTATTAAAAATGCTGAACAAATTATAGGGTCATTTGTAAGATGTGGAGCACTTCCATGTCCTCCTTTACCTTTAATAATTATTTCAAATCTATCTGTATTAGCCATAACAGCACCATTTTCAATATAAATTTTATAAAGAGGAATGTCAGAGAAAAAATGAAAACCAATTAAAAAGTCAATATCTTTAAAAACTCCTTCTTTTATCAAAATAGAGGCTCCTCCGGGTGGCTTTTCTTCGCATGGTTGAAAAATTAATTTTACATTATACTTTAGATAATCAACAAATCTAAACAAAATTTTACCAACTCCAAGAAGAACAGCCATATGTCCATCATGACCACAAGCATGCATTATACCCTTATTTTTTGAAGAAAAAGGAAGGCCTGTTTCCTCATTTATTGGCAAAGCGTCCATATCTGCTCTTAAACCAATAGTTTGTCTTGCATTCCTATTTATAAATCCTATTACACCTGTTTTTCCTTTAATCTCATAAGGTATGCCAATTTCTTTAAGTATTTTCTGAATTTTTTCGGATGTCCTATATTCTTCAAGACCAAGTTCAGGATACATATGGAAATCTCTTCTCCATTCAATGATTTCGTCTTTTATTTTTTCAAGTTCTTTTTCTATACTTTTATCAAACATTTTATTCCCTTTTTATAAAAATTAAATCAATTTTTTCTTTTTGAAATTCACTTTTTATCTTCTCAATCATTTCATCAATTGCTTCTTTCTCATATTTATAATCAATTGAAAAACTTAAATTAAAAATTATTTGTGAGGAGGTAATTTCACTCAAATAAACTTCAGATTTATTATTGGATATAAAAGGATTATTTCTACATAAATTCAATAAGAGATTTTTAACATTTTCAGTATTTGAAATTAAATTTGTCCCTATCTTTAAACTTATTTTTATTTTTGAATCAGGATAACTAAAATTTACTATTCTTGTTTTTGCTATTTCTGAATTTGGAACAATAATTATATTATTTTCAGGAGATAAAATTTTTGTTCTTCTTAATCCTATTTCAATTATTTCTCCTATTTCACCTGTAGCAAGTTTAATTCTATCTCCTATTTTAAAAGGTTTATCAATAATTATAAAAAAACCAGAAATCATATTTGAGAGTGTATCCTGTGATGCAAAAGCAATAGCAAATGAAGCAATACCTGCTGCTCCAAGTAAACTTGTTATTGGTTGATTGAATTTATTTAATATTATTGTTACTCCGATGAAAAAGATTATTATTCTTGAAATCCTTTTGAATAATAACATAAACTCTTCATCTATTTTTGTCTTTGTTTTATTTGCTATTTCTTCAAGATACCATTCAACAAAACCATCAACAATTCCACTTACAATAAAACATATTGAAAAAACAATCAAAGAATAGATAATCTTAGGGATATTAATAATGAGTTTTTCAATTGGTTGGCTTTCTGTTTTTATTAAAATTGATGTTCTTTCCCATAGAATACTTAAACCAGAAAAAAATAGAAAGGATATGACACCATTTCTCATTTTATTAATTATTTTCAAATCAAGTTTGCTCTTTTTTATTATTTTAGGAAAAATATAATCCCAGAAGTATTTTAAAATCCAAGATAAGACAATAATGATGAGAAAATAAATCAATGTAAAAATGTGAATTTTGAATTTTTCAGACATTTTTATAAAGTTATTTTTTCCATTTTCATATACTCTCTTAAAACTTCTGGAATAATCACCTCTCCATTTTCTGTTTGATAATTTTCAAGTATACTAACTATTGTCCTTGGCAATGCAATTCCTGAACCATTTAATGTATGAACGTATTCAGTTTTACCATTTTCCCTTTTGAATTTTATGTTTGCTCTTCTTGCCTGAAATGCTTCAAAATTTGAACAGGAAGAAACTTCAAGCCATTTCTTTACTCCTGGACACCATACCTCAATATCATAACACTTACTGGCAGCAAAACTTAATTCTCCTGTGCATAATAAAACTACTCTATATGGCAAATTTAATAATTGTAAAACTTTTTCTGCTTCATTAAGTAATGTTTCAAGTTCTTCATATGAATTTTCTGGTTTTGTAAATTTTACTAGTTCAACTTTATCAAACTGATGAACTCTAATAAGTCCCCTTGTTTCTTTTCCATAAGCACCTGCTTCTCTTCTAAAACATGGAGTATAAGCAACATAATAAATTGGTAAATCTTTTTCATTTAAAACTTCATTTTTATGTAAATTTGTTACTGGAACTTCTGCTGTTGGTATTAGAAAAAAGTCATCCTTTTCAAGATAATACATATCATCTTCAAGTTTTGGGAGTTGGCCTGTATTGAATAAACTATCCCTATTTACAATTGCAGGCACCCAAACTTCTTTAAATCCATTTTTTATATGAAGGTCAAGCATAAAATTTATTAATGCTCTAACAAGTAAAGCACCTTTTTCTTTAAAAACTGGAAAAAAACTTCCTGTAATTTTAGCACCCCTCGGAAAATCAATAATTCCAAGTTTCTCACCTATCTCCCAATGAGGTAAAATATCAAATTTTTTTTCTTTTATTTCTCCCCATTCTCTTATTATTTTATTATCTTTTTCATCCTTTCCCACTGGCACTGAAGGATGGGGAATATTAGGAATAAAAGAAATTATTTTTTCAATTTCTTTTTCAATTTCACTTATTCTTTTTTCAGCATCTTTTATCTCATCAGAATATTTCCTTGCTTGATTTATTAAAGGTTCAATTGCTTTTTTATCTTCCTTTTCTTTTGCTATCTTTTCTGTAATGTCTTTTTGCCATCTTTTCCTTTCTTCCACAAAAACTATTAATCTTCTTCTTTCATTATCAAGTTCTTCAAATTTTTCCCAATCAACTTTTTGATTTTTAACTTCGCATGTTTTTTTCAATAACTCAATATTTTCTCTTACGAATTTGAATGAATACATACTAATCCCTTATTTTTATTATAAATTCTCCTTTTTTTATCATTCCATATTCTTCTCTTAAAATCTTTTCTACATAAAAAGGGTCGTTTTTAATTTTTTCTATTTTCCCAGCAAGGATTTTATTTTCTTCTTTTAATCTATTGATTTCATTTTGGTAAAATTTTAAAGTTTTATAAACGTTATAATATGACCTTAATCTTATGATAAAAAGAATAAAAAAGATAATACTTGTAATTGAAAACCAATTATTAATTATTTTCCGCATTTTTCTTTAATTATCTCTCCATAATATTTTGCTTTCCCTCCCAATTCTTCTTCTATTCTTAAAAGTTGATTATATTTACAAAGCCTCTCTGACCTGCTTAATGAACCGCTTTTTATTTGGCCTGCATTTGTTCCTACTGATAAATCTGCTATAAATGTATCCTCTGTTTCTCCACTTCTATGAGAAATAATCGTATTATATCCATTCTGTTTTGCAATTTCAATTGTTTCAAGTGTTTCTGTAAGAGTTCCTATTTGGTTTACCTTTATTAATATTGCATTTCCTATTTTTTGTTTAATTCCCTCTTTAAAAATTTTAGGATTTGTAACAAATATATCATCTCCAACAAGTTGAATTTTGTTCCCAAGAAGTTGAGTCAATTTTTTCCATCCATCCCAATCATTCTCTGCAAGACCATCTTCAATAGAGTATATAGGATATTTTGAAACAATCCTTTCATAAAATTCTATTAAATCATCGGATTTTACCTTTTTACCTTCAAAATTATAAAATCCATCATCATATAAAGAGGAGGCAGCAGTATCAATAGCAATATAAATATCCTCACCTGGTTTATAACCAACTTTTTCAATTGCCATTAAAATCAATTCTATTGCCTCTTCATTTTTATTTAAATTTGGTGCAAATCCTCCTTCGTCACCAACAGAGGTTGAATAATTTTTTTCCTTAAGTATTTTTTTAAGCATCTGAAAAACTTCTGCTACCATTTTATAGCCATCAGAAAAACTTTTTGCACCAAGTGGAACAATCATAAATTCCTGAATATCAAGATTATTATCTGCATGTAGCCCACCATTTATAACATTACACATACAAACAGGCATTATATTTGCACATAATCCACCAATATAAAAATATAATGGAACATTAAGAAAATTCGCAGCAGCACGACAAACAGCCAAACTTACACCTAAAATTGCATTTGCACCAAGGCGTGATTTGTTCTCAGTTCCATCAAGTTCAATCATTTTATAATCAATATATCTTTGGTCAAGAACATTTTCTCCTTCAATTTCTGGTGCTATAATCTCATTGACGTTTTTAACTGCAGTCAAAACTCCTTTTCCAAGAAAATCCTTACCTCCATCTCTTATTTCAAGTGCTTCTCTTTCCCCTGTAGAAGCACCAGAAGGAACCGCTGCTCTCCCAAGTATTCCTCCTTCAACAGTTACATCAACTTCAATAGTTGGATTACCTCTTGAATCAAGTATCTGTCTTGCATAAACATCTATTATTTCCATTTTGCCTCCTCTTTCTATTTTATTATAATCTTAAATCAGTTTATTTTCAATTAAAAACTTTTCAATTTCCTTCATATTATCAAAAATTAGTGGCGAATCATATTTTTCAAAATCCTCTTTTTTAGAAGAACCAGTTAGAACAATATATGTATCAACTTCTGCGTTTTTCCCTGTTTCATAATCAATATCCATATCACCAATAAAAAATACTTCCTCTTTCTCAAATTTAAAATAATTTATAATTTTTAAGATTATTTCTGGATTTGGTTTTGGTTTACTTACATCATCTGCACATAAAACAAGGTCAAAATATTTTTCAAGTTTAGTTATTTTAAGTAATTTTTCTAAAGAAAATTTGGCTCTATTAGTAGCACCAGCAATTTTTATATTTCTTTTTTTAAGTTCTATAAAAAAATCAACTACACCATCTATAACTTTAACATTATTTTCTAAAAAATATAAATAATTCTCCCTGTAAAGTGAATGAGCAATTTTATATTTATCTTTGAAAAGAGTTTTAACAAGTTGAAGGTCTCCCTTGCCAATTGCTCTTTTTACCACTTCATATTCAAACTTTTTATAATTTAATTTTTCTGAAATATAATTGATTGTCTTATAGATAGAATCATAAGCATCCACAACTGTTCCATCTAAATCAAAAATTGCCAGTTTTTTCTTCATTATTTTAAAATTATTATAATACACTAAACCATTTTCTTTTTCAAATGTCTAATTTTATAGAAGGAGGGAAAAATGAAAAAACTGATTATAATAATATATGCTATAAGTTTCTTATTATCACGAGAACTTTATTCGCAAAAAATAAAAGGAAAGTCATTAAAATTTAAACAAACTGAATTTAAAAAACAATTACCACTTGAAAAAATGCCTCCTGATTTAAAAGAAAATCTTAAGGAATTTTTTGAAATAAGAAAAAGAATGCGAGAGATAGAAAAACAGATAATTGAAAATGACCCTGAATTAAAAAATTTATGGAATGAAATAATGAATCTAAAAAAAGAAATGAGGAAAAGATTGGATGAAAAATTAAAAGATAATGAAGAATATCAAAATTTAAAAAGAAGAATTTTTGAAATTTGGAAAGAATTTAAAGAAAAAAGAAAGGAGGTGAGAAAATGAAAAAATTATTTATGTCTTTTCTTTCATGCTTACTTTTTGTCTGTCTGACACAAGTAAGGTTGAATGCACAGCCAAGAGAAAAGCATCAAAGAGGTGAGAGACAATTTGGAGAAAGATTTGAAATAAGGAAAAGGATAATGGAAATAGAAAAGCAGACAATTGAAAGTGACCCTGAATTAAAAAATTTGGATCAACAAATAAAAACATTGAAGAAACAACTTGATGAAAAATTACAACAGAAACTTTCAACAAATTCAGAATATCAGGAATTGAAACAAAAGTTGGAACAAATTCAACAACAATGGAGAGAAAGAATAAAACAAAGACAAGAAGATTAAAATTTTTAAATTTTAAAAAGGGCTACTTTAAAAGTAGCCCTTTTTTACTTTTTTTATTTATGATATTATTTTTTTATGACTGGTATAGATTTTATATTAATTGTTGTTTTTTTAAGTGGAATTTTAATAGGAATCACAAGAGGGTTTATCGGTGGCATTATAGATATTGTAGGAATAATAGTTGGAGTTTCACTTTCTTCAATTGCATATAAAGCACCAGTAAATTTATTTTCTAAGTTTAACATTAAAGGAACTCCTGTAGATATTTTATTTTTCCATCTTTTTTCATTCCTTTTTATAATTTCAGTCATTGTTGGTATTGAAGTATTTAGAAAAAAGGTATTTATAAAGCATATAGTTGATAGAATTTTGGGTATTTTTACAGGTGCGATTGTTGGCATGTTTTTATGTGGATTCCTTTTAAATATAATGAGTGCTTCTCCAAATTCAGCAAGGGAAATTGATAATGCAAAATTTTCAAAATATATAACCAGATTTGCACCAAGAATTTATGAGAAAAGTGATAAAATTGGAATAACTTTGCCAAAATTGATAGCATTACCAAAAGAATATACAGATGAATTTGATAAAACAAAATTAAATATTTCTTTCTTAAAAGTAAATTTTTCAAAAATGAAAGGAACATGTATTAAATGTGGAGGAGAAGTTGTTTTCTCTGGTTATTTTATTAAATCTGGAATGAGTGTAATACCAAAATTTGTCTGTAAAAATTGTGGTAGGACTTCTGATGGATGCCAGGTATTTGAGATATTCCATTTTATTTATAAAAAATGTCCTGTTGAACTTGCAAGAAAAGGTATTAAATTTGATTGTGGCAATTTTCCAAACCATGAATTGATTATGCCTAAAATAGAATGTCCTGTTGATAAAAACCAATTACAACTTTGGGAATGGCAACCTCCAGTTCAATATTAATATATCTCATATAATTAAGGGAAAAAAATCTTAAGGTAATATTAATCCTTTATATTTGGCTAAAAACCATAAGCAACGAGAGGAATAAGCGAGGACAGTAGCAGGTATTAATGGTCGTGATTGATTACAAAATTGAGGTGGTCTACCACTATCTTCTGCCTGTTCTTTGTTATGGATTTCATAAATTGGATACCAGTCACCACGACATATTGGATCTTGTGAGCGATTTTGTTTTTTATCCAAAATTTGAAAAACATTTAATGCAATTTCACTAAAAATAGGTTCACCTGTATATTCACCTACAATAGCTAACCCATATAATGCAAGTCCAATTGCATCAATATCTTTTACTCCTTTGCCATTATCAGGAAATACCCATGCCAGAGCTTTTTTTAATACTGGTAAAATCTTCTCATCTTTGGTTAGATCAAAATAATCGCCAAGAGCCATAATTGCATGCTCAGTGAAAGTGGGATGAGGTGGTCCTTCAGGTTTATTAAAAAACCCAGGCCATGAACCATCCGGTTTTTGTAATTTTATAAATGTTTCAACTATTTGTTGAGCCAATTCTATATATTTTTTTTCACCTGTATATCGGTAAAACTGTGTCATCATATGAAGTTGCATAGCAGCATTTCTACAATCAGTAGAACTAAAATTTCTTTTAGTAGACGCTAATCTCTCACCACATTTAAGAACCCATTCCCAAGCAATTGGATCACCACTTACTCCTGCCCATTCAAGTAATCCCATTAACCAAGAATGGTCAGGCTTTCCATAAATATTGGCACCAAGATAAAAGTGGCCGTAAGAGTGTGTGTACATACCATAATCAGGGTAATGTCGTATATCCACGTCTAAAATATGTTTAGATATAATACGACATAATTCCCATGCTTCTGAATTTCCTGTCCGTAGATAATAAAGTAATATTCCTCTCAAAACATCTCGTTCATTGTTATTCCAATATCCTTCCCTTGGCATTTCTCCCATATGTCCCCATTTGGTTCCAGGATGACACATATAGGTTGTTGATGGGATAAAGTATCTAAAATCACCATAATCAAATTTACCATAACATTTAAATGTCTCTATATGGCGTTGAAACCAGTTAAAACATTCATCAAATATACGTTCAGCATCAGGGAAATTTTCAGGGTCATAAGGCCATAAAGGTCCACATACCTGACTTTTTGCTACTTGAATTGGATCTATATGGGCACGGACTGGAGTTAAACTTCCATTCCACAATTTTTTTTCAAATATAGGTTTACTATCTCTACCTGCCCAAAAACTAATTACAACTTCTTGTGTCTTTGCTAAACCTTGTGGAACATCTAAACACTTTTTTTCTTTATCAAAAAAAGCAATATAAGGATGAGGCATAACTGGCCAATATCTTAAACGATGATATCGTTTACCATCAATGTCTGCCGGTAAAATTCGTTTAGATGAAAGATACTCATTTGCTCTCTCTGGCCATAAACCAATACTAATTTCTCCCTCTTTTATTTCAATCTCATTAGGATATTCCTGCCAAAAATTTGGAACCCATACTCCAAGTAGACAATTTGAATTTTGTAGGTATACCCAGCCAGGAAAATGTTCACCATCACAACCTCCGCTACATAAATGTTGTATACGACCGTCAGGATTTTTTGTTAAAGCCCAGTATTGATTGTGATCTTCTTGTAAAATAAATACTGGCCAATCTTTCAAAAATGGTCCATCATATACTCCTCTTTCACATCCAAAAACAAGCCGATTAGGAAGAAATTTAAAAGGTAAAACTATACGAATATCTTTTAAAAATACACCTTCTGAATCTTCTGTATTTATCCAAGTTAAAGTAGTTATAATTTCAGAACGAGACCTATATGCTTGCCACCTCCAGATATAAGAAAATAAACTCTCCCCATCTTCAGAAAATAATTTTCCTTCATATCTTAATGAAGCACGTATAGGACCAATCTCTTCAATAATAACTCGTCGTGAATTATCTAATGATGCTTTAAACTGTTTCCCATCATATCTTTTAATAACTAAATCTATTCCCGGGCTTTCAGAAATTAATACTACTTTCTTTCTATCTTTTCCTAAAGCCGTTATTTCTTTTACTAATGTGCCATGGTTTTGATTAAAAAAAATTGAAATTTCTCCTGTGTCAACAATTATTTCATTATTTATTTTATTCAGCAAATTTGGTGCTGTTTTTGCTTTTCCTTCTTTAAGAAAGTAATCACCGGGTCCTTTTTCTGCTTCAAAAAGAAGATGCAACCATTTAATGCTACCATCAAGCCAGCGTTGAACTACACGAAACTGAGTTAGAACTGGTTCACCCGTTGATGTAGTTACTGTTAAATTTGTAATCTCATGAATTTTGCCACAGGAAAATGGAACGCTCGTTTCAACTACTGCTCCAATAGGGGGAGGGCCACTAGGTGAAGGAACTTTAATTCTTATAGGCTCAAAACTTTTAGTTTCTGCTAACTTAAGTAAACAAAAACCTAAAAATATTAAATATTTTAATATATTACTTCCCTTACACTTCCTTCTTACAATACTTAATAGTTTACTTTTTATAAACAATTGTCCATTTCCCAGGTGGTTCATATGGACTAACTGGATTATAATTTTTTAATTGTCCTTCATTCATTGTCTCCACATGTCCATCAGCAAACATAAAATTACCAACCCCTAAATGCCAAATTGCTGGAGCTCCTTCATAAGGAGATGCATAAGAATTATCAAGACCATACCATATTATCCCATAATATTGAGAAGGATAAACATAGGCACAATCTCCAACAAGTATATATTTATCAGCAATCTTTAATTTTGAAATATTTAAAAAAAGAGAACTATGTTGAACAGCATTTACATACATATTTCTATAAGGTGTACCTGGTAGCCAAACATTTGGTTTTGCTAATCCATATGATCTTGATATATAATCTGCATCATACTTTCCGCTTGAACAGACAAAAATACTATTTGCTCCTTTCCCATAACCAGTGTAAGGAGTTGGAATTCCTGTTTCTGTAGAATAGGGTTTCCTTGTTATTTTAACATATCCTAATCTCCATAAAAATTCTGTCCAAGCAAGATAAGTAGTTCCAGAAACAGTTCTTCCCGGAAGAGAATAATTATATGTTCTGCAATTTCCAATTACCCATCCATCATAATCTTCTGCATACATCCTGAGAGCAAGACCTATTTGTTTTAGATTATTTATACATATTGCTGACCTTGCTCTTTCTCTTGCTTTACTTAACGCAGGAAGAAGCATCGCTGCTAAAATTGCAATTATAGCAACTACAACAAGCAACTCTATCAAAGTGAAGCCATGTGGTTTTGAAAATTTTTTCTTCATAGTTCACCTCCTTTTTAATTATGTTATACCTATTATTTTAAAAAATAATAGCACAAAAACATATATTATTAGCACTAAAACGGACAATTTAAAAATTTTAAAAGACCTTTAATAGGGTTAAAAAATAATTCATATATAACTTTCTCAAATTTATTACCTTTCTTTTTCAAAAATTCCTTTTTTACTTTTCCAAGAATATAACTTAATATCTGAACATTATCTGCGCCTGCTTCTAAATAATCAAAAATATGCCTTCCTTCATAAATCCCACCTGTTGCTGAAATTGAAATATTAGGAAATGCTTTTTTTGCCTCTTTAATCTGAACTAAATTTCTGTCTCTTAATTCTTTACCTCCATAAGCAGAATTAAGTTTTTCTTTAAATATTCTATTACCTATAACAACTCCATCTGAATTACCTTCTATTGCTGATTTTATAATCTCAAGTTGAAAATCTATTCCATATTCAAGATTTAAAATTTTTGGAAATACATATATATCTGGAAACTCTTCTTTTAAAAATTTTGGTATCTCTTTATACCATCTTAAAATATTTTCTCTTTCACTAATTTTCTCCATTTTTAATGCTGGACAAAAATCAATTTCAAAAAATCTATAACCAATCTGATAAAGTTTTTTTGTTGTATAAATCCATTCTTCTTTCTTAAATTCTTCATCAGGGCCTGGTAAATGGCACAAAATAGAAGAAACAATTAAAAAATTTTTATCTGAAAAATTAAAAGAAATTTCCGCAAATTTTAAATATTCTTTTAAATTCCTTGTATCTCCTCTTCCATCCCATTGAATTACAGGATTATCCTCTTGGTCATAAATTGTTTTTATATATGTCATTCTTTTTCTCTGATTTAGCATTGAACAATTACCTTCTTCATCCTCACCAATTACTGATTTTAATACACATCCTGAATAACCTGCTTCTTTAATCATCTTTATCTGGCCTACTTCTCTTGTTAATTGACCTGGTGCTATTAATATAGGATGAGTTAATTCAAAATTTCCATATTTTGCTTTTAAATCAATACCTATTTCATTTTTAATTATTTGGAAAAATTTATTATCAATTGGATTTTCAAGATAATATTTTCTCAATTCATCAATTTTTCTATCAAGTGACACTTTCATATTCCTTATAAAGTTTTCTTATTTCTTCTTTCTCTTCATTAGATAAAGGCAAAAGTGGAGGTCTTACAATTGAGTTTTTAAATATTCCCATACATACAAGAAATTCTTTAATTCTTGCTCTATAATCTCTTATTGGTTTTTTGAAGCAGAATTTACATATTTTATCTATTTTATTAAATAAATTTAATCCTTCCTCATATTTTTTTTCCTTTATTTTTTTTATAACTTCAATCTGTATGTCTGTAAAAATTGACCCAAATCCTATTAAAGCACCATCTGCTCCAAGTAAAAATGATTCTGGTATAAAATTATCATTACCTGTTAAAATTATTATCTTTTTGTTAAGTAAACTTAAAAAATCAACTACTTCTTTAAATTTTAATGCATCAAAACTTGCCTCTTTTATAGCACAGACATTTTCTATTTCAACGAGTTCTTTTAATGTTTCAAATTGATAAAATGTGCCTCCAAGTGCTTCTTGAAGTTGAAAAATAATCATACCAACACCTATTTTTGAAATCTCTCTATGATATTTTATTATTAATTCATCCCTTTCAAAACCTCCTCTAAATGTAGGATGCGGAAAAACAAGAAAATAATCAACACCTAAATCTTTAAATGCCTTTCCTTCTTCAATAACCTGATATGTTGTTGCACCACCAAGACCTGTTATTAATGGAATTTTGTCTTTGAGAATTTCTTTTGCTATCTTTATTATTCTTTTCTTCTCATCAAATGTTAAAAAATGTCCCTCCCCTGCATCACTATTTACAACAAGACCCTTTATGTCAAATTTTTTTATAAATTCAATATATTCCCTTAGTTTCTCCTCATCTATTTGATAATCTTCATTAAAAGGTATAACAATCGCAGGAATTAAACCATTCAATTTTTCCATTTTAACTCCTTTTTTATTTTTTAACATAATTTTATTTTTTTAAATAGTATTTTTTCAAATATTATTAGCACTAAAATGGACTACTTTCTATATTTTGATGGAGGAATGCCTTCAATTTTTTTAAATAATCTTGAAAAATAATTTATATCATAAATTCCAAGTTTTCCTGCAATTTCTTTAATTTGAAGTGTTGTTTCTTTTAATAATTTTTTTGCATAATCAATTTTCATTCCGTTAAAATACCTTGTAAATGAATAACCAGTATATGTCTTTACAATCTTTTGTAAATAGTTTTGTGATATTCTAAATAATTTTGAAACATCTTTTGAACTAATTTTTTTCTCAACATTTTCCTTTAAATAATTAGTTATATTTATAAAAAATCTATCTTTTATTGAGAGTTTCTTATCATTCTTTCTCTCTACCATTGAAATTAAAAATTCTCTCAAAAGTAATAAAATATATCCATTTAAGGCGATTAAATATCCAAATTCCTTCTTTCTTAATATTTCATTTATTTTATTTATAATTGTATCAATTTGGTTTTTCTTTTCATTTGAGATTTTCCATAGATTTGGTCTTTTTGAATATAAAAATTTTAAAATTTTTAAAGAACTTCTTTCATCTTTTTTAAAGTCACCAATTACATTTTTTATTATTTCAAATCTTAAAGTAAATATCTCAGCACTTGTTCCAGGTGAAGGAATAAATGAATGTTTTTTGTCCATTGGAATAAAAAAAATTACTCCAGGAGAAACTTCATATTCTTTATTTTCTATAATCTCTTTACCAGCACCTTTAATATAATAAATTATTTGATTATCAGAGTGTAAGTGAGGTAAAGTAGGAGAATTAATTTTATGAATATTTAGTTGAAGATTGCTTATAATTACCAGGTTTTCACCTAAAAAAAGTGGGAATTTATATTCTCTTATCGCCTGAAATGTTCTAATTGTTATGTATCCATATTTTTCTTTCATTTTTTAAGTAAGTAATTGATTATTGAATTTGCGGCTTTTTTACCCATTCCCATTGCACTTATAACAGTTGCTGCTCCTGTTGCTATATCTCCTCCCGCATAAATCCCTTCTATATTTGTCTGGCATGTTTCTGGATCAACTATAATATTACCATTTTTTCCTATTTTTAATTCTGGGTATGTTTTTGGAATTAATGGACTTGGAGATTGGCCTATAGCAACTATCACCGTATCAAAAGGTAAAATTTCTTCACTATTTGGAATTGGAATAGGTCTTCTTCTCCCACTTTCATCAGGTTGACCAAGTTCATTATGTATTATTTTTATTCCTTTAACATAACCATTTTCATCTCCTATTATTTCAATTGGTTGAACAAGAAAAATAAATTTAATACCCTCTTCCACAGCATTCTCATATTCTTCTCTTCTTGCAGGCATTTCTTTTTCAGTTCTTCTATATAAAATAAAAACTTCTTTTGCTCCAAGACGCAATGCACTTCTTGCTGAATCCATTGCTACATTTCCGCCACCAATAACTGCAACTTTTTCTCCAATTGAAACAGGAGTATCATATTCAGGGAATAAATATCCTTTCATTAAATTTATTCTTGTTAGAAATTCATTTGCTGAATATACCCTTAATAGATTTTCTCCAGGGATTCCAAGAAAATTAGGAAGTCCTGCTCCAGTTCCTATAAAAATTGCATCATAACCCATTTGAAACAGTTCCTCTATTTTAATTGTCTTTCCTATTATAATATTTGTTTTTATTTCCACTCCAAGTTCAATAATTCTTCTTATTTCCTTTTCAACTATTCTTTTTGGAAGACGAAATTCAGGAATGCCATAAGTTAATACTCCTCCTAATTTATGTAATGCTTCAAAAATTGTAACTTTTATTCCACATCTTATAAGTTCACTTGCACAAGTTAACCCTGCTGGTCCAGAACCAATAACTGCAACTTTTTTGTTTTTTAATTCAGGATTTGTATTAATGGAACAACTTAAAGGGACATCTGAATTATCTGCTGCAAACCTTTCAAGTTTTCCTATTGCAACTGGTTGAAATTTTTTTGTAAGTGTGCATACTATTTCACATTGTGTCTCTTGAGGACAAACTCTTCCACATATTGCTGGTAATAAATTTTTCTCATAAATTATTTGTAATGCTTTTTGGAAATTACCCTCTTTTATCTCTTTTATAAATCTTGGAATATCAATTTCAACGGGGCAACCTTTTATACAAGGAGCATTTTTACATTGTAAGCACCTTTTTGCTTCTTCTACTGCTTGTTTCTCATCATATCCAAAACTTACCTCTTCAAAATTTTTTATTCTCTCATAAACTGGTTGTTTTCTATCTTTTACTCTTTTTTTCATTTTATTTCTACTCCTTTCTTGGTTATAATTATATGTTTTTTCCATTCATCTCTCTCTTCAGGAAAATCCTTTCTAAAATGAGTTCCTCTTGATTCTTCCCTTAAAAGTGCTGACTCTGTAATTAAACTTGCAACAATAAGCATATTTAAACTTTCAAAGCCACCTCTATCATAAAATTCTTTCCAAAATGCATATTTCTGCCATTCTTTAAGTTTATCAAGAGCATATTTCAATTCTCCTCCATCCCTTTCAATACCAACATTCCTCCACATTAAACTTCTAATTGATCTCTTCAAATCCTCTTTATCTATTAATATATCTCCTTTTTTGGGAAAAGAATACTTAAATTCAAAATCCTTAATTATAAAATTTGTTTCTTTAACTCTAATTCCAACTCTTTTACCAAAAACAAGGCCTTCAAGAATTGAGTTACTCGCAAGTCGGTTTGCTCCATGAACACCTGTGCAAGCACATTCTCCACAAGCAAAAAGATTTTCAATATTAGTTCTACCCCATAAATCTGTTTTTATTCCTCCCATAAAATAGTGTGCAGATGGTCTAACTGGAATTAAATTTTTTGAAGGGTCTATTCCATAACTTATGCAAAAATTATAAATATTGGGAAACCTTTTTTTAATAAATTCCTTTTTTAAATGAGTAAGGTCAAGATAAACACAATTTGAATTAGTTTTTTTCATTTGGTCTATTATTGCTCTTGAAACAATATCCCTTGGTGCAAGTTCTCCCATTGGATGGTAATCTTTCATAAATCTTTCACCATTTATATTCCTTAAAATTCCACCCTCCCCTCTTACACTCTCTGATATTAAAAACCTTGGAGCACCTGCTAAATAAAAGGTAGTTGGATGAAATTGATAAAATTCAAGGTCAACAAGTTCAACATTTTTTCTATATGCTATTGCAATACCGTCTCCTGTGATAAACATTGGATTTGTTGTCTCTTGGAAAATATTTCCTGCTCCTCCTGTTGATAAAATATAACATTTTGCTTGAATGATAATTATTTTTCCTTTTTTTTCATCAAGAACAATTGCACCTTTAATTTCATTATCAAGTAATATTAAATCAATTAAGAAGTGCTGATAGAGAATTTTTATGTTTTTTTCATTTGAGACAATATTAAATAAGAAATTTATTAAACTTTTACCAATTGCATCTCCTTGTGAATGTAAAATTCTATTTTCAGAATGTCCTCCTTCTTTTGTTAAATGAAAGTCCCCATTTTCTTTGTCAAATTTAAATCCCATATCAATTAGTTCTTTTATTCTTTCTATACCTTCATTTACCAAAATATCCACTGCTTCCTCGTTATTTATATAACAACCTGCCTTTAAAGTATCTTCTTTATGTTTGACTGGAGAATCATTTTTACCAAGAGCAACAGCAATTCCACCTTGTGCATGATAACTGCATGTTTGGTCAATTCCATCTTTATATAGGATTAATGTCTTAAAATCTCTAAGTTGATAAGCAGCAAAAAGTCCTGAAATACCTCCACCAATAATTAAAAAATCAACTTTTTCTTTGGCAAGATTTTTAGTATCAAAAGAAATAAGATATTCAGGTATCATTTTTTCTTTTTTAGAAGATTTTCAAGTTTCTCTTTATATTGTTCTTTTTCAATTTCTGTTGCATAATCAATTATTAGTATTCCATTTAAATGGTCTAACTCATGCTGAAAACATCTTGCAATTAAATTAATCCCTTCAACAATTATTTCTTTGCCTTTTTCATTATATCCTTTAACAACAACCTTTTTGGCTCTCTTAATTGTAAAATAAATTTCTGGAAAACTTAGACAACCTTCAAGATCAATATCTTCTCCTTCTTTTTCTATTATTTCTGGATTTATAACCGTTATTAAATTATCTTTTTCTTTATCATATGCAATAAAAATTCTTTTTGAAACTCCAATTTGTGGTGCTGCAAGACCAACACCTTTTGAATAAATTAATGTTTCCTTCATTGATTTTATAAGTTTCTCAATTTTACCATCAATAATTTTAACTTCTTCTGCTTTCTTTCTTAAAATTTCCTCACCATATTTTCTTATTCTTCTCATTTTGTTTTTACAAAATTTTAAATTTTTTCAGCGATAGAAATTTCTTTTAAAAAAGAATTTGTCTTTTTTTTAATTTTTCATATTCTTCATCCACTGGCATATATGAATTTATGATTTTACACATTTCATCAAGAAGGTCAAGAAATTTTTCACTCATTTTTTACAATTATGATGTCAATATCCCTTGGATTAAATACTATTTTTATATCACATCTCTCAACAGACAATTTTAGTTCCAAGATATTTTTCAACCATTTTTATTGCGCAAAATTCTCCACACATTGTGCAAACATCTTTTTCTTTTAATGGGAATTTATTTCTTAATCTTTCAAATTTTTCCTTATCAATGGCTATCTCTTTTTCTCTCTTCCAATTTCTTTTGGCCCTCAATATATCCATCAAATAATCTTTCTCTATTTCTCTCTTTATACCTTTTCCAATATCTCCTACATGTGCTGCAATTTTAGTTGCAATAACTCCTTCAATGACTTCTTCAACTCCAGGTAAAGAAAGATGTTCACTTGGAGTAACATAACATAAAAAATCTGCTCCCTTCCATGCCGCAATTGCTCCACCAATTGCAGAAGTTATATGGTCATATCCTGGTGCAATATCACATACAATTGGACCAAGAACATAAAATGGTGCACCATGACATATTTTTTTCTCAAGTAAAACATTTGCTTCAATTTCATTTATTGGAATATGTCCAGGACCTTCTATAATTATTTGAACATTTTCTTCCCATGCATATTTTGTAAGTTCTCCAAGTGTTAATAATTCTTCTATTTGAGAACTATCTGTTGAATCAATTAATCCACCTGGTCTTAATCCATCTCCTAAACTTAAAACAAGGTCATATTTTTTAGCAATTTTAATTAATCTATCAAAGTTTTTAAATAAAGGATTTTCTTTTTCATTTGTTACCATCCAGGAAATTAAAAATGCTCCTCCTCTACTAACAACAAGTGATTTTCTTGGATTTTTTCTTAATCTTTCAATTGCCTTAAGATTTAGTCCACAGTGAACAGTTATAAAACTTACTCCATCTTCTGCATGTTTTTCTATAACTTTGAAAATTTTATCTTCATCCATTTTAATTATTCCACCTTTTTCTCTGATTGACTCTATTGCTGCCTGATATATTGGAACTGTGCCAACTGGAACATTACTTTTTTTAATTATTCTTCTTCTAATATTATCAATATCTCCACCTATACTTAAATCCATAATAGTATCTGTTCCATATTTTTCTGCTGCCTTTAATTTTTCTATTTCAAAATTTATATCACATACATCAGGAGAAGTTCCTATGTTTGCATTTATTTTTGTTCTTAAAGTTTCTCCAATTCCAAGATATTTATTCTTATGTTTTAAAATAACAATTTTACCTTCTGCAACTTTTTTAGATATCTCTTCAGCACTTACTCCTTCAATTTCAGAAATTTTTTTTACTGCTTCACTTATTATTCCCTTTTTTGCAATTTCTTTTTCAAGTTGATTCATTCTAAAATACCTCCTGTATTTGCTGATTTTACAAGTTTAGAATACTTTTTTAAAACACCTTTTAAATCCTTCTTCAAAATTTTAACCTCTTTTTTCCTCCTTCTCATCTCCTCTTCACTAACTTTTAACTCAAGTTTTCTATTTGGAATATCAATTTCAATGATATCGCCATTTTTAACATATGCTATTGGACCACCTTCTGCTGCTTCAGGACTTACATGACCTATACATGGACCTCTTGTTCCACCTGAAAACCTTCCATCTGTAATCAAAGCCACTTTTTCATCAAGTCCCTTACCACTTATTGCTGAAGTTATTGAAAGCATCTCTCGCATCCCAGGACCACCTTTAGGACCTTCATATCTTATAATTATTACTCCTTCTTTTATTTTACCCCCAATAACTGCATTCATTGCATCCTCTTCACTATCAAAAACATAGGCTTTCCCTTTAAATTTCATAACATTTTCCTTAACTGCTGATTGTTTAATTACTGCTCCATCAGGTGCAAGAGAACCTTTTAATATTGCAATTCCACCCTCTTTCATATATGGATTTTCAATGTCTCTTATTACATTTCTATCATAAATCTCTGCTTTCTTTATAATATCTCCTATTTTTTCACCCGAAACAGTCAAACAATCTTCATAAATTAATCCATTTTTACTCAATTCTTTCATAACTGCTGGGATACCTCCTGCTCTGTCAAGGTCTTGTATATGCTGATTTGATGCAGGAGAAAGTTTACATATATTTGGTGTTTTCCTACTTATTTGGTCAAAAATTTCAAGATCAATTTTTATTTCTGCCTCATTTGCTATTGCTGGTAGATGTAAAACAGTGTTTGTGCTTGCACCTATTGCCATATCAACAGTTATTGCATTTAAAAAACTATTTAATTTAACTATATCTCTTGGTTTAATATCATTTTTAACAAGTTCAACAACTTTTATTCCTGCATATTTTGCTAACCTTATTCTTCTTGCATCAACTGCAAGTATTGTCCCATTTCCCGGCAAAGAAAGACCGAGTGCTTCTGATAAACAATTCATTGAATTTGCAGTAAACATACCAGCACAACTACCCGCTCCAGGACATGCTCTTTCTTCAATAATTTTCAACTCATCTTCTGTTATTTCTTTATTTAAAAATTTCCCAATTCCTTCAAAAACACTTATCAAATCAATTTCTTTTCCATTTGATAAAATCCCACAAAGCATTGGACCTCCACTTATAAGTAATCCGGGTATGTTTAATCTTAATAAAGCCATAAGCATTCCTGGAACAATTTTATCACAACTTGCTACCATAACTATTCCATCAAATTGGTGTGCTTCTGCCATAATTTCAACACTATCAGCAATTATATCTCGTGAAACCAAACTATATTTCATACCAATGTGACCCATTGCAATCCCATCACAAACACCAATAACTCCAAACTCTAAAGGTGTTCCGCCTGCCATTCTTATTCCTGCCTTTACTGCCTCTGTTATTTTATCCAAATGGATATGCCCTGGAATTATCTCATTTGCTGAATTTGCAATACCAATTATTGGTCTTTTTATCTCCTCATCAGTAAGACCGATTGCTTTTAGTAAACTCCTATGTGGTGCTCTTAAATAACCTTTTTTTATATTATCGCTTCTCATTTTCCCTCCTTTTTACTTTTTAATATTATAGTTTAAAAGATAAGGAAGTCAAAATTAGCAATTTTAATAGGGAAGGGATTTATACTATCTTTTTAAAACAACTGAAAAATCCCAACCAGCAGCAATTTTAACAACATCTTTTAAAACTTGACCGTTTCTCATCTTTACTATTACCAAAAAATTAGAATTCCTCAAATCTGAATTACCAAGTTGACCTGAAAGATTGCTTCCCCATGTAAAATAATCCGGTCTCTTCTTAAAGCAATTGAATGAATATCTCCTGCATCAATATCTATAATAATATTTTTAAGATCCTTAACTTCAACAATTTATAACAATTTATAACCTGCCCTGATTCATTCCACCTAAAAGCAAAAACTTTTTTATCTTCTCTCAAAATTAATGGATGAAATTCTCCGCTTTCAATTTTCTTAATATTATTTGAGAAGACAGAAAAACATAAATACGAATAAAAAATTTTTTTCCTTCATTTTTATCTTTAGACACTTTAAAATTTAATTGGGTTTAGTCAAATTTTTGACTTTTGGTTTTAAATTTTATAAAATAGTAAAAATTTAAAAATAGGAGGTTAAAATGGAAAAAGTTAAAATAGGAATAATTGGAGTTGGAGGAATGGGATATGCTCATTGTAAAATTGCATCAACTCTTCCTGAAACAGAATTAACATGTGTTTGCGATGTTGACCAAGAAGTTGCAAAACAAAGAGGGGAAGAATTTGGTGTTAAATATTTTACTGATTATAAAGAATTGATAAAAAGTGGATTATGTGATGCTGTAATTGTTGCTACCCCTCACTGGTTCCATCCAGAAGTAAGTATTTTTGCTTTTGAAAATGGTCTGCACGTTTTAAGTGAAAAACCAATAGCAGTTAGAGTTTCAGATGCGGATAGAATGATTGAAGCAGCAAAAAAATCAAAAAAAGTTTTTTCTATAATGTTTCAAAGAAGAACAGAACCAATATTTAAAAAAGCAAAAGAGATTGTTAAAAGTGGCGCATTAGGAGAGATAATGAAATCTGTTTGTATAGACCCTTGGTATAGAACTCAAGCATATTATGATAGTGGAACATGGAGAGCGACATGGATTGGAGAAGGTGGTGGAGTATTGATTAATCAGGCACCACATACAATTGATTTATTTACTATGCTTGCGGGGTTACCTAAAAAAATAGAAGCAAAAACAAGAACTCGTCTCCATGATATAGAAGTAGAAGATGAGGTTGCTGCATTCTTAGAATATGAAAATGGGGCTTGGGGATATTATTATACTTCAACATGTGAACCTATTGGTCCATTCCATTTAGAAATTACTGGTGAAAAAGGAAAGTTGATAATAAGGGGAAATAGTTTGACTTTCTATTCTTTTGAAAAACCAATCACTAAATTTACAAAAGAATGCCCAGATATGTGGAGTTCATTACAATATACAGAAGAAAAAATAGAGATTTCATCAAATGTTCAGACAGGCCACGCTGTTATAATAAAAAATTTTGCAAGAGCCATTTTATATGGTGAGGAATTGATAGTAAAAGGTGAAGAGGGGTTAAATAGTGTAGAATTTATAAACGCTTGTATTCTTTCTGGAAAGAAAAATAAAATTGTTGAAATACCTGTTGATAGAAAAGAATATGATGATTTAATGGAAGAATTAAAGAAAACTTCAAAACCTAAAAAACTTGTTAAAGTTCAAAGAATAACAGATCCAAACATAGCAAAGAAAATTTAATTAAAGCCATCTTCTTTCATGCATTGCTTCTATAAGGAATTTTACTGCAATATAGGTTGCTGCTTCTCTATATGTAGAATTTAATTTTTCTTTTGTTTCTTTTATATTATAAAAACACTTTTTTATTTTTTTATCAATCTCATTAAAAACTTCCTCTTTATCAGTTTGATTTCCGGATTTTGCATTTCTCCATTCTATGTAAGAAGCAATAACTCCTCCAGAATTGCAGAGAAAATCAGGCAAAACAGGTATTCCTCTTTCTTTAAGGATTTCATCTGCTTCTTCTGTCACTGGGTCATTTGCTCCTTCTATTATAACTTTACATTTTAATCTTCCTGAATTTTCTTTTGTTATT
>Ga0197143_1001186_pt1 | contig 22902 bp, 16 predicted proteins | sample GBS70_MetaG_FD_148603 | JGI IMG/M metagenome (GOLD analysis project Ga0197143, IMG submission 148603) | Sediment microbial communities from Great Boiling Springs, Gerlach, Nevada, United States - GBS 70_MetaG | ecosystem: Environmental > Aquatic > Thermal springs > Hot (42-90C) > Sediment...
GAAAAGGAGATAATTTTATGAATTTTATTATTTCAACAGGAGGAACAGGTGGACATATCTTTCCAGCAATAAGGATAAAGGAGGAAATGGAAAAAGAAAATTTTAAAGTTTTACTTGTGATAGGAGGTGATTTAAGAATTCCTTTAAAAGAAAATTTTATTTTTATAAAAGCAGCACCAATTATGGGTAAAAAACCTTCAACCTTTTTTAAAAATATTTTTATAAATTTTTGTGGAATAATGAAATCTTTTAAATTTTTAATCAAAAATCCATTTCCAATTATAGCAACCGGAAGTTATGCTTCATTTCCTCTACTTTTTTCTGCTTCCCTTTTAAATATTCCTTATTTTATATTAGAACAAAATAGTATCCCTGGGAAAGTAAATAAAATTTTTTCAAAAAAAGCAAGGATAAATTTTGTCTCTTTTGAAATGACAAAAAAATATTTGAAAGGTAAAAAAATATTTTCACCAAGTCCTTTAAGAAAGTTTAAAGAAATTGATAAAATTCAAGCAAGAAAATTATTGGGATTAAAAGAAAATGATAAAGTAATACTTGTATTTGGAGGGAGTCAGGGTTCAAAATTTTTAAACAATCTTACTTTAAAAATTTCGGAGATCATGAAGGATTATAAATTTATACTTATTTCAGGAAAAAATTTCTATGAGGAAATAAAAGATAAAGGAAATGAAAATTTAATTATATTCCCCTTTTATGAAGAGATGGAAATTCTTTATAAAGCAACTGATATAGCAATGACAAGAGCAGGTGGATTAACCATTTATGAACTCCTTTATTTTGGAATGCCTTCTCTTTTGATACCCTTTCCATATGCAACTCAAAATCACCAATTTTATAATGCAAAATGCATATCAAAAAAATATAAATTTTTTGAAATGATAGAAGAAAAGGATGCTTCCAAAGATAAAGTAATACTTATTTTAAAAGAACTTTTTAATAAAAAAGGAGAAAAAGTGAGATTTTTTTCAGAAGGAAAAATAATTGAGGAGATTAAAAAATGCTTTTTAAATTAAAGGGAATTAAAAAGTTGCATTTAGTTGGGATAGGTGGAAGTGGAATGAGTGGATTGGCAGAGATTTTACTTTCAATGGGATTTGAAATAAGCGGTTCTGATATAAAAAGAAGTGAAATAACTGATAGACTTGAAAAACTTGGATGTAAAATATACTATAAACACTCGCCTTCAAACATAAAAGACACAGATTTAGTTATTATTTCATCAGCAATAAAGGAAGATAATCCTGAAGTTGTTGAGGCAAAAAAATTAAAGATACCTGTTATAAAAAGATTGGAAATGGTGGCAGAATTGACAAGAACAAAGTATTCAATATGTGTATCTGGAGCCCATGGTAAAGGAACAGTTACAAGTATGATAGCAAAGATAATAGAGAAAGCGAAACTTTCTCCAACTGTAATGGTTGGGGGGATAATTAGAGGAACATCAACCGGCATATTACTTGGGCAAAGTGATTTCTTTGTTGCAGAAGTTGATGAAAGTGATAAATATTTTTTAAAAATTTTTCCAACAATTGTAGTTGTTACAAACATTGATAAAGAACATCTTGACACTTATAAAAGTATAAAAGAAATTAAAAAAGCCTTTAAAGAATTTATCCTTAAAGTTCCTTTTTATGGATGTATAATAATAAATGGAGAAGATAAGAATTTAAGAGAAATTGTAAAAGATGTTAAAAGAAAGGTAATAACTTTTGGATTTTCAAAAGATTTTAAAATTTATCCTGAAAATTTAAAATTAAAGGAAAATTATTCAACATTTGAAATAGGATACAATGGAGAAAGAACAGAAATAAAAATAAATTTACCAGGAAAACATAATGTTCTAAATGCGCTTGCAGCAATAAGCACTGCATACGAACTTGAAATACCTTTATGGATTACAAAAGAAGCACTGGAAGAATTTAAGGGATTGGAAAGAAGGTTTGAATTTAAAGGGGAAAGAAAAGGAATTGGCTGGCTCGACGATTATGCACATCATCCAACAGAAATAAGAGAAGCACTTTTAACTGCAAAAAATTTCTGGAAAAAAGGAAGAATTATTGTAATCTTTCAACCCCATAGATATACAAGAACATATTATCTTTACAAGGATTTTTCAAAATCACTTGAAATTGCCGATATTCTTTTTATATTACCAATATATCCAGCAGGGGAAAAGAAAATAAAAGGGGTAACTTCTAAATTAATATATAAGGAAATAAAAAAGAGAAAAAAAGAGGTTTATCTTGTAAAGGAGGAAGAACTTGAAGAAAGCATAAAGGGAATTTTAAAAGAAGGAGACCTTTTAATTTCTCTTGGTGCAGGCGATGTATGGAAAAAAGTTAAAAAAATTTTTGAAAATTTATGAAAAGAATTGAGAAAAAAATAATAAAAAATTATCCCTTAAAAAATTTGACCACTATAAAAATTGGTGGAAATGCTCTTTTCTTTGCAACCCCTTCTAATATGGAAGAACTTTTTGAAATAATTACTTTTTCTCAAAAAATTTCTATACCAATTTTTATTCTTGGAGGCGGTTCAAAATGCATATTTGGTGATGGTTTAGTAGAAAAAATTGTGATTTCAACAAAAAATTTTAAAGATATAAAAATTGAAGGAGAAAAACTTTTTGCACAGGCAGGAGCAAAATTTCCCGAAATTCTTAAAAAATGTGAAGAAAATGGACTTTTTGGACTTGAATTCGTTGCACCAATTCCTGCAACAGTTGGTGGAAGCATTTATATGAATTTTGGTAGCATGGGTAAGGAAATATCCAATTATTTAAAAAAATTGATTTATATTGAAGGAAATGAATTGAAAGAAATAGAAAAAGAAAAAATAAATTTCTCATATAGAAAGGGATTTCAAAAAGGTATAATAATAGGGGCTGAATTTGAACTTGAAAGAAAGGATAAAGAAGAAATAAGAGAGATAAAAAGAAAAATAATTTCCATTAAAAAAGAAAAACAACCTATTGGTAAAAAAACTTGCGGATGCATTTTTAAAAATCCACCAGGAAATTTTGCTGGAAAATTAATAGAGGATGCAGGACTTAAGGGAAAAAGGATAGGAGATGCGATGATATCAAAAAAACATGCAAACTTTATAGAAAATTTAGGAAATGCCAATTTTGAAGATGTTAAAAATTTGATAGAATATGTGAAAGAAGAAGTAAATAAAAAATTTGGAATTAATCTCGAAGAGGAGGTAATAATTGTTGAAAAGTAAGAAAAAAATTAGAAAAAGAAAAATATTAATAATATTTATTTTGATTTTTTCATTTGGTTTTCTATTTAAAAATAAAGTAAAAAATCTTGGTGCAAAAAAAGAAAATTTTGAAGCAATTGCTAAAATAAATGAAAATATTTTTATGAATGAAGAAGGAAAACTTTTTAAAGGATTTGAAAAATTAAATTTACCTTATATAAAAGGGAATTTTAAAATAATTTTTGATAAGAGAATTTCCGAGTTATATCCATGTGCAGAAATATTAAAGATAATTAAACTTTATTATCCAGAATTTTTTGATTCAATAGAAAGCATTGATATAGATAATTACAAAATAATTTTTAAAAATGGAAAAACAGGAATTATTGGAATTGGAAATTTTGAGAGAAAACTTGAAATTTTATTTAAAAATTATAAATATATTAAAGATGAAAATAATTTAAATTTTTTGAGTTTTGAAAAAAAGGAGGAATAAATTGGGAAATGAAGACATCATTGTTGGATGCGATTTAGGAAGTCATAAAATAGTAGGAATAGTAGGTGTTAAAGATGAAGATAAGATAAAGGTTTTGGGCATCGGAGATGCAGAAAGCGTTGGAATTGAAAAGGGAACAGTCACAAATATTGAGAAGGTTTCAAAGGCAATAGAAGATGCTCTTAAAAAAGCTTTAAACATGGCGGGAAAGGAGAAAAGAGAAATAATAGTTTCCATATCAGGGGAAAATACTGAGGGAAAAATAGAAAAAGGATTTGCTATAATCCAGACACCTGATAATGAAATAAGAAAAGAAGATGTTAAAAAAGTAATAGAACAAGCAAAAACAAGGTCCTATTCTGAAGAAAAGGAAATAATTTTTGTTTATCCGAACCATTTTATTGTAGATGACCAAAAAGGAATAAAAGAACCCATTGGAATGATAGGGACAAAACTTGAAGTAGAGGCTTTTATATTAAAAGCAAAGAGAAATACATTGAGAACAATAGAGAAATGTTTTAAAAAAGCTGGGTTTGAAGTTACAGGATTTATTTCCCAACCTGTTGCTTCCTCATTTGGAGTTTTAGATGAAGAGGAAAAAAGTCAAGGGGTCGCTACTATAGATATAGGAAAAGGAACAACAGATATAGCAGTATGGAAAGATTCCGGACTCTGTTATACAAGCACATTAAAAATAGGAGGTGATTTTTTAATAAATGACTTGGCTACATGCCTTAAAATACCAAAATTTAAAGCAGGTGAAATTTTAAAAAAATACAATTTTGTTGGTAAAGAATTAGCAAAAGATAAAGAAAAATTAATTATTGAAAGAACAGGCGGAAGACCACCGGTTGAAGTAGAACCAGAAGAATATGCTCAAATAGTTGAAGAGAGAATTACAGAAATTTTTAGATTTTGCCTTATGGAAATCCGTAAATGGGGTGAACCACAAAACCTTGTAGCAGGAATAGTTTTAACTGGTGGTTATGCAGAGATTGAAGGTATAGAAGATGTTGCAGAAGAAATTTTTAATCTAAATGTAATAAAAAAGGGGCCAAAAAATGTGAGTGGATTATATGAGATTGTAAAGCATCCTGCTTATTCTGCATCAGTTGGTCTTTTGAGAATAGGAATAATGGAGGGAGAAAAGCATAAATCTAAGAAAAAGAATATTTTTAAAAAATTATTTGATTTTTTTGAAAAAATTTAAGTTAAAAGGAGGTAAAAATGATAAAATTTGCTGAAAGTTCCTATAAAGGAACTATTATAAAGGTAATAGGAATAGGGGGATGCGGCTCAAATGCAGTTTCCTACATGATGAGAAACAATTTGAGAGAGGTAACAACATTTGCTCTTAACACTGATGCTCAACACCTCCAAAAGATAAATGCTGATGAAAAAATAGTAATTGGTAAAAAAATCACAGGAGGATATGGAACAGGTGGAGACCCTATAAAGGGAAAAGCAGCAATGGAGGAATCAACCGAAGAAATAAAGGAAATGATTAAAGATGCAGACCTTGTTTTTCTCACTGCAGGACTTGGTGGAGGAACAGGAACAGGTGGAATTCCTGTTCTTGGAAATATGTTAAAAGAGTTGCAAATTTTAACAGTGGCAGTTGTAACAAAACCTTTTTCCTTTGAAGGTAAAAAAAGAATGGAAAAAGCAGAAAGAGGACTTATAGAACTAAAAGATAAAGTAAATACATTACTTGTTATACCAAATGACAAACTTTTACAGGGAGACCCTAAAATTCTCTTAAAAGAAGCTTTTGAAAAGGCAGACGAAGTTCTATATAAAGCAGTTAAGGGAATTGTGAACATAATAAAAAATCCCGGATATATAAATGTGGATTTTGCGGATGTGAGAAATATACTTACTCTTGGCGGAAGAGCAATAATGGGAATCGGAGAAGGTAAAGGGGAAAAAAGAGGACTTGAAGCAATAAAAAATGCCGTTTCTTCACCTATGCTTGAAGAAGTTGATATTAAAAGAGCAAAGGGAATATTACTCAATATAAGAGGGAAAAATATAACAAGTGAGGAAATACAAGAAATATTTAACTATCTTGGACAAGAAGTAAATGGGAAAGAAGAAATAGAGACAATTCTTGGTCTTGATATTTCTGAAGATGCACCTAGTGATAAGATTGAACTTACATTAATAGCAGCAGGAATAAGTGATGAAAAAACAAAAAGAAAGGAATTTGAACCATATCTTGAAGTAATTCCTGATGAGGAAATTTCTATTCCAACATTTTTAAGAAAGTATCAAAAGGAGACAAAAAAGGTTGAGTATTCAAATGATGGAGATTTAAATGAAAATTATTAAAAGTTAATTAAAAGAGTAATTATTTTACCCCTTTTATTTTCAATAATTAATTCATTTTCATAAATTAAAGGATTTTCAATTTCTTTTTCTCCCTTTAAATCCATAATCTTTATTTCTTTAAAAGAAATGGGGAAGTTTATTTTTAAAGAATCTGAAACACAAATCCCTCTTAGAAGAAATTTTTTAAGTCCAATTTGTCTTAATGAGTATGGAATAAAAATTCCATCTTTTATTATAAAAAATTTACAAAGATCCATATTTTCAGGAATTTTAATAGGAGAAAAAAAATAGGAGAAAAAATTTTCATATATATTTTTTTCGTCAGATGGAAATGGATAAAAAACTAATAAGAAAGGTCCTTCCTTTATTTTTATTTTTATTTCCTTATTTTCTATTTCAAAGAAATAGGGAAAGGGAGAAAAAATTGCAAAATTATAAATAGGAGAATATAAAAGATAAACAAATCCTTTTTGCAAGTCACAAAATTTTAATCTATAAGATAACGCCTTTAAATTTTTCCCTTCAAAGGGAATTACAAAATTCATATTAAAATCTTTAACCCTGATTACACCTTCAAATATTACATAAGGATAGAATTTAGAATATATTTCTTTTAATTTTATTTCTCCATTCTCAAATTTAAAATTTTCAAAATTCACTCTATAATATTTACCTTTTTCAAAAAAAGTTTCTTTTAAAGTTTTTTTCAAAAGCTTATTTTTTCTTTTTATTTCAATTTTTAAAACAATAGGAGGGATCTCTTCCTTCTCCTTATGAATAAAAATTATTTCATTTCCTATTTTTCTAATTTTAAAATTTCTCACAAAATTTAAAAATTCTTTTTCATTAATATATTCAAAAGGCTTAATCTCTCTCAAAAGATATTTCTGTCTATCGGGAAAATAAATTTTAAATAGGAAAGGATTAAAAAATTTTCCATCTTTGTGATTTTCAAAACCCATCTTCTTATAAACTTCCCTTAAAATTTTTTTAAATTCTCTAAAATCTTTTTCTCCCTCTAAAAATTCTGTGAATTTTTCAAAAACATAATCAATTAAAAAGGAGTAATTCCTTTTTTCATAAAAACTTTTATAAGAAATTAAATATTCTAATTTAAAAAATAAATCCTCTATTTTTTTATATTTCAAAAAATCTTTTTCCTCTTTTTTATAAAAAAATTCATCGGAATTTTCAAAATATTTTTCTGTCAAATAAAAGAATTCTTCACAAGAAGCATTTATATAAATAACATCCTTTTCATCTTTTTCCTTTTTTATTTCTTCTTTAAAAATCATGCTGTAAGGGGAATTTGTATTTTTTCTACCAATCGGATTATAAATCCTTATAAAATCATCTAAAACTTTTATCTTTGAAAATTCAGGATAATTTCTATCAAAAATAACAATCTTTTTAAAACCAAGTTCAAAAATTTCCTCTGAAATCTCTCTCAAATCAAAAATTTTATTTACAAATAAAATATGACTCCCCTCCCCTATTTTTTCACAAATTCTTTTTGCAATCTCGTAAAATCTTACAAGAGAAGGAACATTTATCTTTGAAAAATCCAAATCTTTATAAATAAAGGGGAAAGAAATCATTTTCAATCTATTCCAGACAGAAATTTCTTTTTCATAAGATGGAAAAATCTTTATAAGCTCTTCAATTCTTTTTGTGCAAAAAGAAATTAGTAAATAATTTATTTCTTTATTTCTCAATTTTTCAAAAAAACTTTCTATTTTTGAAAAATAATTTAATGGAGAGGAAGGAAGATAATAAATTTCATAAATTGTCTTCATGCTATTTTCTTAAAAATTTTCTCCTTTAAATTCAGAGGCAAATAAAATTTCTCAAACTCAGGATGTATAATTTCTACTTTTCCCAAAACAAGAATCCCATCCTTTTTTAAAGAAGAAGTTAAATTTTCAAAAACTTTTTTCTGGGCTTCTCTTTTCATATATATCAGCACATTTCTGCAAAGAATAAAATCAAAATCTTTATCAAAAGGAGAAGATAAAAGGTCATGTATTTTAAATTCAATATGTTCTTTAACAAAATCCTTAACTTTAAATTTTTCATTTATTTTTTCAATATATTTAATTTTTAAATTTAAAGGAAAATCCTCAAAATCTTTTGCATCAAAAATACCTTTTTTTGCTATTTCAAGCACTTCGTTATCAAAATCTGTTGCAAATATTTTAAAATTTTTGATACCGGAATCCAAAAAAAGAATAGAAAGAGTAAATGCTTCTTCTCCTTGCGCACATCCTGCACTCCATATTTTTATTAAATCTTTCCTGTTTTTAAAAAATGGTAAAATAAAACCTTTAATTGCATCAAAAACATCTTTATCTCTATAAAATTTTGAAACATTGATTCCAATTGCATCTATGAGTTTTTGGATTTCCTCTTCATCTTTTAAAAGTAAATTATAATAAGAAAGCACATCATCACATCTTTTTTTTGCCATCCTGATTTTTATTCTCCTAAAAAGATAATTTTCTCTATATCCTTCAAGGTCTATACCTTTTTTTCTTTTAACATAACTTTTAATAAATTCAAAATATTTAAAATCCTCCATTCTTTGAACTTTTTTCAAGGATTAAAATATTCCTTTTTAAAAGTTTGTTATTGGGGTCAATTTTTTCTGCCTCTTTCCATATATGGAGTGCCTTATCCCTCATTCCTTCTTTTAAATAAAGAACCCCTAATCTAAAAAGTGACTTAAAATGAGGAACCTTTTTTATAACTCTTTCATACTGCAAAATTGCATTTTGGGTATCACCCATTGAGTAATAAACTTCAGCCATTAAAAAATTAAATCTCCATTCATCAGGGTAAATAGTTATTCCTTTATTTAAAATTTTCATTGCATCTTCATATTTTTTAATAAGATACAAAATCATACTCTTCAAAATTAGAAGGTTTTTATTTTCTGGCTCATTTCTTTCAATTAAGCTTAAAATTTCTTGTGCATTTAAATATTTTTTTTCTTTCATATATATTAGGCACAAATAAAAAAAGGGGGTTTTAAGGTCTGGAAATTCCTTTACAAGTTTTTTAAAAACTTCCTTTGCTTTTTCTGTTTCACCTTTATAGTATTCAACAATTCCCTTTAAAACTAAAAATTTTTTGTCTCTATCCTTAATTTCTTCTAAAATTCTATAAGCAGATTCAAAATCTTTTGATTTATAATATAAGAAGGCTATGTTGTGTAATATCTTTTGATTATTAGGGGCAAAACTTTTTGCCTTTTCAAAAAATTTTTTTGCAATTTCATAATTTTTTCTATATATTTCAAGAACCCCCATAAAAAAGTAACCCTGTGGCTCAGATGGAAAAAGTTCAATTACCTTCTTAAACTCTCTCTCTGCTTCTTCAAACAAATTTATTTTTAAAAAAGCAATACCTAAAGCAAGATGTTCTGAAAATTTTTCCTTTTGAACTTCTTTTAAAACAAAAGGCGTATGTTTTCTAACGACTCCTTTTTTAATAAGTGATAAAAGTATTTCTGCACTTTCAATCAAGTTAAATTTTGAGGACTCTATTATCTCCTTTACATTTTTTTCTCCATCTACAATCTCATAAATTTCTTTCTCTTTTTCATCTAATAAAACTTCCGCTAAATAATTTTTTGTAAGAACCATATCAAGAGGAAAAATTATCTCTTTTACCTTTTCCCATTCATCATATTTAGTTATTGACTCTATTAAAAAAATTGATGGTTCAATATTAACCAAAGGTCTTTGCTTTGGATATTCATCAGGAATAAAATTAAAAAATCCATCTTCCCATAAAATAACTTCCTGTAAATACTCAATTATTTCCTTCTCTTTATATTTTTTCAAAATATTTTCATCAAAATTCATTTCTAATAAAGCATAACCTATGTTTGGGTATCCCTGATCCACAAAAGAGGTGGCTTTTTTTAATATTTCTTCATCTATTATTTTTTCCTTTAAAAGGTATTCAACAAATTTTTCTTTGCGGTTTATCATTAAGGCGTAAATTATGATTCCTTCTTTAAAAAATATTTCTAAAAAATCGTTACCATTTGTTATTGAAAGTTTACCTGTTTTTTTTCCTATGTGAAGAAGTTGAAAAACATCAGGAACCGGAACCTCTTTTAAACTTCCTCTCATAATTCTTCCCAAATAATCTCTTCAATTATTTCCGGAACAATCTCAACCTCTTCTATAAATCCCTTTTCCTCTCTTACAATAGCTATTTCTAAATCCATCACTTCTATTTTTTCCTTAGGAAGTGAAAAAATTTCGTCAAGATAACTCGTAAGTTCCTTTAAATCACTCCACTTTCTCTCAATTATTTTTTCAACTGCATCTTTTTCTATAACTTTACCTTTATTTAAGGAATAAAGAGATATTATTTTTTCAATTGCATCAGGAGTTGGAGGCAGAATATAAAACTTTTTAAAAGGAATTTCAATTTCTATTTCTTCATGAGAACCAAGAACAACTTTTTTATTTTCCTTTAAAAAATTTTTAAGTAATTTTATTAAGTTCTCTTTAACTTCTTCAATTTTTAAAAAGGAATGAAAATCATCTATAAAAATATAATGGTATTTTAAAAGGTCAGAAAAGTTTTGAACATCTTCCTTTGCAATTCTATCACCAATTATTGCAGGATTTAAAAATATTTTATCTTTTCTCTTTAAAATTTTAAATCCATAATTTAGAACTGAAGAGACCCCATTCCTCCCTTTACTTATTATCATGAATATTCCAGAAGGTTGATTTTCTATATTTTTTAAGAAAGATACCACCTCTTTATTAAATTCACCAACAACTATTTCAGGGACTTCTTCAACTTCTATAATCTCTTCTTTTTCTTTAACTTTCGTTGAAATCTCATTAAGTTTTTTTTCTATCTCCTCTATTTTATCAGGGTCAAATATTATATTTTCTATCTCTTCGCAAGTTTTCCCAATTTCTCCATATCTTTTTTGAAATTCAATAAGTTTTTTAACATCTTCAACAAATCTATCATACTCTCTTTTTATAATTTCTGGATCATTTATATTTTTAAGGGATTCCAGCCTTTTCACTTCAAAACCTTTCATCTTCCAAATATATATTTTTTCATCAAGAAATTCTTTGATTTTTTCTGCCTCCTCTATTCTTTCTGCTATAATTGAAACACTTTTTTCAATCTCATCTTTAAGTTCAGGAAAAACTACTTCTTCATAAAGACCCTTTTTAAAAATATAATTTATATCTGAGTAATCAATATTACCTTTCTTTGCAATATTTAGAAGAATAAGTTTATTAACTATTCCTTCTATTTTTCTGAAATTTGTTTCTTCTTGCACCGGTATAATTTTTATAAGGTCCTCATTAATTTCAATACCCTTTCTCTTTAATTTGAATTCCATAATTTTATGCACTTCTTCTTTTGAAGGTAGAGAAATACCCACCTCTATTCCACCTAAAAGTCTTGATTTTAAAATAGGTAAAATCTCTTTAAAATTTTCTATCTCATAAATAGAAGAAAAAATAAATTGGTTATCTTGGGCAACTAAATTCTCAAAATTTTTTATAAGTAATTTTTGAGAATCTTCACCACCTTTGATAAATTCATGAAAATCATCAACTATTATCCAAGAATTCTTCAAAATTTTATCATCTTTTAATATATCATAAAATTCATGAGGCGTAAGAAATAAAACATCTTCATTCTTCTGAATTAAATAATTTGCACTTGCGGATAGAAGGTGAGTTTTACCTGTTCCTTCTCCTCCATATATATACAGGGGATTAAATATACCCTTATTTTTTAAAACTGCTTCACAAGCAGTATATGCAAGTCTCACACCTTCATAGATATAAAAATTTTCAAAGGAATATTTTGGATTTATTTCAGCCATGAAGTGTCTTTAAAACTTCATTAAATTTTTTAAAAAATTTTTTTGCTTGAGTGTCAACTATACCAAGAATTGTTCTGTCATCAAAAAATGCAGCAAGGAAAAAATTTTCTTCAACTAAAATGTAATAAATATTCCATTTTTTACCTTCCTGATAAAAAACTCTAAACCCCTTTTCTCCCATAATTCTTGCAAGTTCTTTTGTGCTTTGAAATATCCCTGCACAAAGAGCAGAAATAGCAAGTAAGGTAAATGTATCTTTAAAACCGGAGTGGACAATTAGTTGTCCGCTTAATGTGCTTAAAAGTGCAGAATATACACCAGACCTTAAAGTAAATTCATCAATCATGCTTTGGATCCTCTCTATTTCTTTTTCTTTTAATATTAAAGTATCCCACATTTTATTTATAAAAACCTTTTGGTATATTATCTAAGTTTCCATGTGTTAATCTATGAAGATTTAAAATTCTTTCAAAATTCTTTTGGGTAGTTTCCTCCATTTCTTCTATCTCTTCATCTTTTAAATGTTTAAATCTTCCTTGAAGTTTTATAAATTCTTTTAACGGTTTTTTATCAGGAATAAAATTTAAAGTATATTTTTCACCATCCTCTATTTCATAAAGGGGGAAGAAATTTGTTTCAACTGCAAGCCTTGCAATTTTTACTGTAATTTCAGAAGAGGGCAATCTCCACCCGGGAGGACATGGTGAATAAATTAATAAAAACCTTAAACCTTTACCCTTTAAATTTTTTGCCTTAAGAGTTTTTCTTATAAGGTCATTTAAATAGGCAATTGAAATTGTTGCAATATAAGGAATTTTATGAGCAGCCATTATCTGAATTATATCTTTTTTTGGTCTTGGATTAGGTCGTGTATATGGTGTTGTTGTTGTCCATGCCTTATATGGGGTTGAACCACTTCTTTGAATCCCAGTATTCATATACGCCTCATTATCATAACAGATATAAATTATGTCATCTCCTCTTTCAGCAGCACCTGACAATGCTTGAATTCCAATGTCATATGTTCCACCATCACCTGCCCATGCAACAACATTTACATCTTTAAATCCTTTTACTTCAAGACCTGCTTTTATACCAACAGCAGAAATTGCTGCTGTTTCAAAAGCAACATGTAAAAGTGGAACCTTTAAAGAGTGCATTGGATAATTACCATCTATTATTGTCCAACAACAAGCAGGAATTGCAAAAACTGTATTTTTACCAAGAACTCTTAAAACATGTCTCATTGCAATAGGAGCACCACATCCTTGACAAGAAAGAATACCTGAATATAAATTTTCTTCAAAACCTCTTTCTTTAATTTCTTCAAAATAAAATCTCATTTCTTTACCCCCCAGAAAATTACATCATCAAATTTTTTCCTCTTTAAAAAATCTGAAACAATTCCTTCAATATCAGAAGGTGTTATATCCCTTCCACCAAGCCCAAGAATATAACCGGCACATTTTGTTTTCTTTTTACCAAAAAGTGCTGATTTTATTTCCTGATAAAATATCCCACCAGCCCCAAAGGAAATATTTCTATCTAAAACTATAACCTTTTTACCTAAAAGATATTCCCTTATCTTTTCATAGGGAAATGGACGAAAAACCCTTATCCTTAAAACACCTATATTTTTCCCTTCATCCCTCATTTTTTTAACAGCATATTTTACAGTTGATGAATATGCACCTGCACAAACAATAATTATTTCAGAATCTTCTGCATAAAAGGATTCAACCAATCCCCAATATCTTCCAAATTTTTCTTCAAATTTTTTCCCTTCTTCAAGAGTTAGTTCTATTGCTTCATCCATTGCCTTTTGTATTTTATATCTAAATTCCATATAAAAATCAGGAGAAGTAACACCACCAACTGCTCTTGGATTTAAAGGTGTTAAGGCATAAGGATTTTGATAAGGGGGAAGAAATTCATCAACAATATTTTGATCAGGAATTTCAACAGGTTCTGATGTATGGGATAAAACAAATGCTTCAAGAATTATCATTTGAGGAAGCATAACCCTTTCAGAAATTTTATAACCAAGAATAACACTATCAAGAACTTCCTGATTTGATTCACAATATACCTGCATCCATCCAGTATCTCTTTGAGATAAAGAATCATTTTGTTCAGTCCATATTGACCAAGGAGTTGCCATTGCCCTATTAATAACACCCATCACAATTGGGGTTCTTGCCCCTGCTGCAAAATGTAGTAGTTCATGCATTAAAGCAAGTCCTTGTGCAGATGTTGCTGTAAATGTCCTTGCACCTGTAAGTGAAGCACTTATACATACAGCAAGAGCAGAATGTTCTGATTCAACATTAACAAATTTTGCATTTAATTCACCACTTCCAACCATTTCTGATAAAAGTTCAACAACCTGCGTTTGTGGAGTTATTGGATATGCAGAAATTATCTGAGCTCTTGAAAGTTTTGCACCATAAGAAAGGGCATGATTACCCATTATAACTTTCATATTCTTCATTATTCCTCCTTCTCCATTGTTATTATTCCTCTCGGACATTCCTTTGCACATATTCCACATCCTTTACAATAATCATAATCTATTTCTGGTTTATTTTCCTTCCATAAAATTGCCGCATCAGGACAATAGGAATAACATATCCCACAAAAGTTACATATACCACATGAAAAACACCTCAATGCCTCTTCTTCTGCCTCTTCTTTTGTAAATCCAGGATTTTCTTCAATTTCAAGTGATTTTATCCTTTCAAAAGGAGGAATTTCTTTTGGTCTTAATGCATTTTTTCTTTCAAAATATTCCATTTGAATTTGCATAAAGGAAACAGTTTTTTCTGGAACTTCTACTTTTAAAATTTCCTCCCCTTTTAAATATCTATCAATTGCTTCGGCACTCTTTCTTCCCCATGAAAATGCTTCAACAACTGTTGAAGGCCCCTGAACAAAATCTCCTCCTGCAAAAACTCCTTCAATTTTTGTTGCACCTGTTCTTTTATCAGCATAAATCCACCCATCTTCACCAAGAATTTCCTTTGGAACACAACCTCTGTCACTTTCCTCACCTATTGCAGTTATAACAGCATCAAAAATCTCATCTTCTTCAGAACCTTCAATTGGAATTGGTCTTCTTCTTCCTGATCTATCAGGTTCACCAAGTTTCATCTTTATATTTGTCAAAATTATTTTATCATTTTCTTTTCTTGCTTTAACAGGCAAAGTTAAAAATCTAAATTCTATTCCATCTTCTTTTGCCTTTTCTATTTCTTCTTTTAATGCAGGCATCTCATTTTCTGTTCTTCTATAAAGGAGAATAGGATTTGCTCCCATTCTTAAAAGTGTTCTTATAACATCCATTGCAACATTTCCACCACCAATAACCGCAACTTTTTTGCCAGGTGGTTCTCTTTTACCACATGATACTTCCTTTAAAAATTTTAAACCAGAAATAAAATTTTCTTCACCTTCTATCATCATTTTCTTTTCAACATGTGCTCCTATTCCAATAAATACTGCATCAAATTCCTTTTTTAATTCATATAAATCCATATCTTTTCCAAGTTCCTTTTTATATTCAAATTTAATCCCCATCTCTTCAAGAATTTCAATTTCTCTATCTAAAACTTTTTTTGGTAATCTATATTCAGGTATTCCATATCTTAAAATTCCACCTGCCTTTTCCTCTTTTTCAAAAATTATAACTTTATAACCAAATTTTCTTAAATAAAAGGCACATGAAAGACCTGCTGGACCTGCTCCTATAACAGCAATTCTTTTATCAATTTCCTTTTCTGGTTTTTGTTCTATTTTATAAGGTAAATAAAGATCACCAACTACTCTTTCAATTTCCCTTATTGATACTCTTTCATCAAACTTTCTTCTATTACATGCAGTTTGACAAAAGGCAGGACAAACTCTTCCAGTTATTGAAGGGAAAGGATTATGAAGCGTTAAAATTCTTCCTGCTTCTTTTATATTACCATCAATAAAAAAATTGATATAGTTGGGAATTAAAGTATTTGTTGGGCATGCTTTTACGCATGGTGCTGCCTTATCTTTTATAAGTGGTCTCATATTTCTCCAACTTCCTGTTTTATTATGTTTTGTTGTTGCAGTTGAAATTGGAATTTCAGGATAATCTTCCAATTTATCAAATTTTATCTTTTCTTCCATTTAAACCTCCTTAAAAATAACATTTTCATATGCCTCATATGCTGCCTTTTTATTTTCAAGAGTTTTTGCAGGACTTTCCTCTTCAATTGCTTCAAGCAAATTATCAATCTTACAAATTCCTGAAACCTTTACAAATGCACCAAGAATTGCAGTATTAACAATTGGCTCTGTTTTTGAACCAAGACCATATTTAATTGCAATTGAATTTGCATCACAAGTTGCAATTTTTAATTTTAACGGAGAATTTATTTCTTCTGGTTTTAAATGGGAATTTATAAGCAAAATACCACCTTCTTTCATACCACTAAAAACATTTTGTGTTTCCATTAAAACACTATCAAGGACAATAACATGGTCAGGATTATATATTCCTGAACGCAAAATTATTTCCTCATTTTTTTCTTGAATTCTTAAAAAGGCAAGAACAGGTGCACCCCTTCTTTCAACTCCAAATTGAGGATATGCAAGAACTTTTTTCCTCTCTTTAAAAAGGGCAACTGCAAGCACCTTTGAAGCAACAACCACACCCTGTCCTCCCCTTCCATGAAACCTTATTTCAATCATAAATCCTCCAATTAAGATTTATAAATATAAAGTTAAAAATTTATTCTTTTCAACTTGACAAACTTATTATTTATGCTTTATAATTTTTTTAGTTTTTTTAGGAGGTGATATTATGGGTATATGGGCGATAGTGATGGTAATGGTCATAAATGGGATGGATAAAATAATGCCATCCCTAAGGGAAGTCATGGAAAATACAGCGCCTGATGAAAAAATAGCGATACTTGTCCATCTATCTGAAAAACCAAACTTTGAGGCAATAAAAAATCTATCTCTAAAAGAACAGGCTGAATATATAAAGAATTTCTGTGAAAATTCTCAAAGAGATATCCTAAATTATTTAAAAAATAACTTTAAAGGTAAATTCTGCGATTTAAATCCTTACTGGATATTCAATGGATTCTATGTCAAAGCAGAAAAAGAAGTAATAGAAGCACTTTCTCAAAGGGAAGATGTTGAATACATAATTGAAGATTTCATAATAAAGATTGAAGAAGTTACACCAATAGATGAACCGGGAATTTTAACACCTGAATGGAACATAACAAAAGTAAAGGCTGATTCCTGCTGGGGTGCGGGGTATACAGGAGAAGGAATTATAATAGGACATATGGATACGGGTGTTTATACGGGTCATGAAGCTTTACAGGGTAAATGGCTTTCCCCTTACTGGTATGATGCAGTTAATGGTCAAACAAATCCTTATGATGACAACAACCATGGAACACATACAATGGGAACAATTCTTGGTGGTGACGGAAATGGTCCATTTGCAAATGATATTGGAGTTGCTCCTGGTGCAAAATTTGTAACATGCAAATGTTTTAGTTCTACGGGAAGTGGACAGGCTTCATGGATACATACATGTTTCCAAAAAATTTATGATTGGAAAACACAAAATGGAGTTCAAATTGTTGCAGCATCAAATTCTTGGGGTTCAACTGCAACAACTTCATTAGAATTCTGGCAAGATTGTATGAACTGGAGAAGCGCAGGAATAATACCTGTTTTTGCAATTGGTAATAATGGACCTGGTTCTGGAACAGCAAATACACCAGGCAATTTCCCAATTGTTATAGGAGTTGGTGCGACTGATAGTGGTGATAATATTGCATCATTTTCTGCAAGAGGACCTGCACCAAATCAATCACCTTGGAATGACCCACAATACTGGCCAAGACCTGATTGGAATAGAATAAAACCAAATATTTCTGCACCTGGTGTAAATGTACGTTCTGCTCTGCGAACTGGTGGTTATGGATATATGAGCGGAACATCAATGGCAACCCCTCATGTTGCAGGTGCAATTGCAATTTTATTCCAGAAAAATCCTTCACTTGATTTTGAAACAGTTTATAGTTTATTACTTGATTATGCAGATAAACCTTCACAGGGTGCTCCTTATCCAAATAACAATTATGGATGGGGAAGATTAAATGTCTATCAATCACTACTTCATACACCAACACCAAATATGCCAAATATTACTTTACAATCCTATGATTTACAGGATGCAGGTGGAAATGGAATATGGGATCCAGGTGAAACTGCTTATATAAGAGTAACATTATATAATTCAGGAATTGGTGCAACAAATGTTAATGCAACATTAAGAACAACTTCTCAATATGTAACAATTCAGGACTCTACATCTTATTTTGGAAATATTCCACAAGGAGGAACTGCAAACAACAATAATGACCCATATGTTGTTGTTGCTGCACAAAATACACCAGTTGGAACACAAGTAACATTTAATCTTTATATAACTGCTGATGGTGGATATTCAAATACACAATCATTTACAGTTACAATTGGGCAAGTTGGACAGGATTGGGTTAGCCATAATTGCGGAAATATTTTATTAACAGTTACAAAATGGGGTTCAATAGGTTATCTAAACTCAAATCAAGCACAAGGCGAAGGATGTAGATATCCAATAACAAATACAACAACAAGACTTTTCTTCGGAGGATTTGCAATAGGAACAGTAATGCCTTATGTAATTGATAGATATTATGAAGCAAACTATGCTGATGATGATGATTGGAAAGAAACTGCTATGAAAGTTTTGATGTATGAACCTTACCCTCCTTTTGCAGAATATTCAGTTGCAAGATATAGTGATTCACTTGGAGAACAGGTTAAGGGAATTATATGTGAGCAAAGGGGATGGGCATGGAACGATGCAAATGGTGATGATTTTGTAATAATGGAGTTTGTTCTTACAAATTCAAGCAATCAAACTGTGTCAGGTCTTTATGCAGGTCTTTTCCTTGATTGGGATATAAATACATCAAATTACGCTGATAATGGAGGAACAGATGCTACAAGAAAAATGGCTTACCAATATTACGGAGGAATATACATGGGTTCTGCAATCTTAAATCCTCCAAGAACAAGTTCATTAATAAGAAATGTTTCAATGATACAAAATGACCAATATGTTTATCCTTATGTAGGACTTCCTGATTCAATAGAAATTAAATTCTTAAATGGAACATTATCCTTCCCAACAGCACCATCTGCTACTGACTGGTCAACATGTATCTCTGCTGGCCCTTATGATTTAGCACCAAATCAAACAATTAGATTTGCAGTTGCAATTGCAGGTGGAACAAGTTTATCAGCCCTCCAAACTCATATTGATACTGCTTATGCAAGATACTGGGGTGTTCTTGCAGAAGAAAGACCAATTTTAAAACCTGTATTTTTGAAAATATCTCCAACAATTTCAAAAGGAGAAATTACTTTATCTTATATGCTTCCTTATAGTGCAAAGGCAGAAATCAATATAATTTCTCCTTCTGGAAGAATTGTTAAAGAATTTCCTTCTTCTCTTGAAAAAGATGGAAATATAAAGAAAATAAGTTTGAAGGAACTTCCAAAAGGAATCTATATAATCAAAGTAAATACTCCTTATACATCTGCAAAGGAAAAAGTCATTCTGGTTAAGTAAGATGATTTTTAGGGGGAGGGTAAAATATGAATTTCTCCTCCCCCCTTTTTATTTTTAAACCAAAAATGAAAAAAATAATTTTTATATTTTTTAGTTTTTCTTTACTTTTTTCTGAAAAATTTCTTTTAAAAATAGATACACCTACCCAAAATGAAATTGACAAATTGATAGAACTTAAAATACCTGTAATTGAAAATCTTGGGAAAATCCTAATTGCAAATCTTGATGAAACTAAAATAAAAATTCTTGAAGAAAATAATTTTTCTTATAAAATACTGGATAAAGAACCAGATAATAAAATTTACTATATTGTTTTTCCTTCTCCTCTTGCAGATTTAAAAAATCTTGAAAATTTTGGAGATGTTATCTTAAAAGAAAAAGATTTTCTAATAATAAGATTAAAGGAAGAACCAAAAGAAAATTTCTTTTCTGGAAAATGGGAATTAAAAAAAATAAATTTCAAAGAGACTAAATTAAAACATTCAAGAGAATTTAAAAGTGAAAAAACTTTAAGGGGAAATCCATTAATTGAAGAGATAATTTCAAGAATAAATAAAGATAGCATTTCCTCTTATATAATAAGATTGCAAAACTTTAAAACAAGATATGCATCAACTGATAGTGCAAGGGCTGCTGCTTTCTGGATAAAAAATAAATTTTTATCCTTTGGATATGATAGTGTTTACCTCCATTATTTTTCTTCAACATATGCACCAAATGTTATATGCACAAAAGTAGGTGAAGTAAATCCTTCTGAAATATACATAATATGTGGTCATTTTGACTGCACATCAGAAACTCCCCAAACAAATGCACCTGGTGCAGATGATAATGCATCTGGAACAGCAATGGCTTTAGAAGCAGCAAGGGTAATGAAGGATTTTCATTTTGAGGCAACAGTTAAATTTATTGCATTTTCAGCAGAAGAACAAGGTTTAATTGGAAGCCAGGCATATGTCCAACAAGCATATCAAAATGGTGACCAGATTGAAGGAGCACTAAATTTTGATATGGTTGGATATGATGAAAATACAAAAAAAGTAAAAATATATAAAAATACTGCATCAACATGGCTTGCAAATTTTCAAGCAGCAATTATTGATACATATGTTCAAGGATTAACTTATGGAATATATACAGGAACAGCAAATAGTGACCACTATTCTTTTTGGCAATATGGATATGACGCAATTATGGACCATGAAAATATATTTAATCCCTATTATCATTCAACACAGGATTTATTTCAATATCTTGACCCATCTTATTTTTATTTAATAGCAAAAGCAGGAATTGCTTGTCTTTCTGCACTTGCAAGACCCTTTAATCCAGGTATTCCTGATATTCCAACAGTTTTTACACCCTTTAATTTTGAAAAAACATTTACAAAAAATCCAATATTTAAATTAAAAACAATTGATCCACAGGGTGATGATGTTATTTATAGAATAGTATGGTCAATTGATACACTCTTTACAAGTCCTGAAAGTGTAACAACCCCTCCTTATCCAAGTGGAGAAATTATAACATATACATTACCTGTTCCACTTATAAATAAAAATACTTACTGGTTTAAAGTAAAGGCAAAGGACACAACAGCAATTGGTGGATGGTCCCAATTCACTCCAAAATTTTCATTAACAGTTGATACATCAATGCTTTTAAATACTTGTTCATGGTATCAGACAAAAGGAGCACAATTTAAATATAATAGTTTCTATGGAACAGAAATTCAAGGTGATAGTGTTGTTTTAAAACCATTTGGAACATATATTGATACATTACTATTTGAAAATTTTGAAGGAGGAAATATTCCAAATGGATGGACTGTTATAGATGGAAATAATGATGGTATAAAATGGACAGTAGGGACAACATCTGATTTGGGTTCATATACCCCACCAAATTATGGAACAAAATATGCCTTTTATTCAGATGATGATGCAGGAAGTGGTGTTATAAATTATAATGAGGAATTATGGACACCCGCAATAGGTATTCCTTCAACTGCTGTAAATTTGAAATTTAAATATGGCTATGGATTTAGAGTTTACCAATCAGGTGAGAAATTTAGAACTCATTTCAGAAAAAAAGTAGGGGGTTCCTGGACAAATTGGACACAGTTAAAGGTATATACATCAAGTGTTTCAGGAACAGATTCTTTTGATTTAACAAATCAACTTCCTTGTGATTCAATACAATTTAGGTTCTTTTATAGTGATTCAACAGCATCTTCACATTGGGGATGGGCATGTGCAGCAGACAATGTGTTCCTTACTTACTCCTATTCCTATCAAATAAATGAAGGGACAATGACAACTGCACCTTGTTTTTATGAAGACCTTTCAATAACATATCCAAGAACAAACTGGGGATACATATACTGGGAAAAAAGCACACCTCAAGATTCAATAGGGATTCAGGTAGAATACTTTAATGGAAATTCATGGCAACTTGTCCCTGATGCAGTATTACCCGGAAATTCACAGGGATTTTTCACAAATAATAAAATTGGTGAGGTTCAAATAACAAATCTTGATACATTAACTTATAACACTTTAAGATTAAAAACAATACTTGTTAGAAAACCGAATGCTCAAAATCCTGCACTTTTGTGGATTGAAATCGGAAATCCTGCAGTTTCTATACAAGAACTTACAAAAAATTTATTAAAGCCAGAAATACATGTTTATCCAAACATCTTTAAGGATAAACTTTATATAAAATATACCATTCCTCCCTTTGAAAAGGCAAAAATTAAAATTTATAACATAACAGGAAGAACCTTAAAGGAAATTTCTTACAACTCAAATGAAAAAACAATTTCAGGAACATATGTATTTGAACAAAAAATTCCTCAGGGAATTTACTTTATAAAATTTGAAACAAAAAGTTATAATAAAACTTTAAAGGCAATACATATAAAATAAATTAATAGTTGATTTTTTAAACAATTAACTTTATAATATAATTTAAATAAAGGGGGGAAAATGAAAATAATTTTAATTATAATTATAAATATTGAAACAAATAAAATAATGCCTTCCTTAAAGGAAATCATGCAAAATACACCAAAAAATGAAAAAATAGCAGTACTTGTCCATTTAAAAGAAAAACCTGATTATGAAAGAATTAAAAACTTAAAGCCAAAAGAATATGTAGAATTTTTGAAAAATTTCTGTGAAAATTCCCAAAAAGATATTATAAACTATTTAAAGAAAAATTTTTCTGATAAAATATCTGATTTAAATCCCTACTTTATTTTCAATGGATTTTATTTAAAAGCAA